>Ga0157373_10001798_pt1 | contig 16311 bp, 16 predicted proteins | sample C65metaG_FD_113460 | JGI IMG/M metagenome (GOLD analysis project Ga0157373, IMG submission 113460) | Corn rhizosphere microbial communities from Kellogg Biological Station, Michigan, USA - C6-5 metaG | ecosystem: Host-associated > Plants > Roots > Rhizosphere > Soil | place: USA: Michigan... | reverse complement strand
TAGGCACCTCTCTATACTTCGCCGCCATTGAGCCCTGATGGCGGAATTGGTAGACGCGGCGGATTCAAAATCCGTTTCGAAAGGAGTGGGAGTTCGAGTCTCCCTCGGGGCACCATCTTAAAGAAAGACCTTGAAATTCAAGGTCTTTTTTTTCGTCTGCAGGAAAGTCATCCGATCCATTGTGGCGAGGGGATTCATCCCCGCTGGGCCGCGAAGCGGCCCCAACGACCCATCTGTGATGAGGAACAATCTGTGGCGAGGGAGCTTGCTCCCGCTTGAGCGCGAAGCGCTCACAAAAAGGTCATTGTTCCCACCGATGCTACGCCTAGCGACGCCCAGTTGATGCACTGCCCTCCTCACCCGCTGACAAAGGACTTCACCCCATGGAATTGCTGCTGGAAACGGTCGCTCTTTACTCGCTGAAGCTGGCTTACGAGACGGAGGGGCATAGTCCGATTTTGCGGGATGATCCGTTGATGGGGAGTTGTGATCGAGAGGTTTTTGGGTTGTTGGTGCGGCGAGGGGATGTGGCTGGGATTCAGGGCGAGATTGGTCGATGCCTGGATTTAGCGTTGGGAGTGCTTGGTGGGGTGGATACGGTGCTGGGGCGGGAGCTATATCGTTTGGCTTCAGACTTAAACGCGGCCCAGGCGATGGAGGAGCTTCGTGCGCCGGCTATCATGCTCAAGTACTATTTGCAGAATGTACAGTGAGTCGTTGGACGCAGCAAGAAAACTGCCCCGCATTTCTAAAAGCTATAAATTATGATGTCGGGCAAGTGGTATCTCCGCCATTCCTATAATTGTTAAAACCAACCAAAGCTATCAGTACACCTCACATGGCCAGAAAAAGAAACGAGAAACCATATTTCGATGTTAAAAATCTCTGTTTGGAAGAATGGTTATCCATGGTGTTCACACCTGAAGATAAAAGGAAGTACTTCTTCATTGACTACCAGTTCCCCACCGACGCTCATGCGTCCGAATATCTAGCTTCAGCAAACACGAAGCCAGAAGGCGAAATCAAGCACCTAATACGGTCCTTTCTGATTCCTCCGGGGGTTCAGGGTTATGATCATCATTTTTTTAACCATTGGCTTGATTCCGGAACCATTTCGGAAGCAATAGATGAAAGCGAATATGCGCGCCGACTCTTCCGAAATGAAGGGTGGGAGGGAATGACATGGATCTTAGATCTGCTACCCGACTCGCCTAGGCAAGCAATGGATATATTGGATGCTTTTCTAAAAGCGCATGTGCAATATCTTTCCGACGGCCGAATATTTGGCCTAGGGGACGCAATCTCGATCATACGTCACAAATATCTCCTTTCGACAAGCCCACGCGACATTCTAAACGACGTCAGTCCAAGGGAGTTCGAGCTTCTAATCGCAGCTTTGTTTCAAAAAAAAGGCTACAAAGCCAGGGTTACTAAAAAAACACGAGATGGAGGCGCAGATGTTATATGCACTTCCTCCTCCAGTCCGATAAAACAAACGGTGTTAGTCGAATGCAAACACTATACAGGTACCATTGGCGTTGAAGTCGTCCGTCAGCTTGCTGGAGTGGTTAGTGATCAGGGCGCTACCAGTGGATGGGTTGTCACCTCTGGAAAGTTTAGTGCCCCAGCAATAGAGTTTGCTAGTAACACCGGGCGCATTCAGCTCATGGACTATAAATCTCTAAATCTAAAGCTCAACGAATTTTTTGGTGCACGATGGAGCGAGCGCTTGTCCTCACTTGTTGCACAAGAACAGCGAAAACAACGGGAGCAATCTACAATCATTTTTTAGTGACGTAATCAACCGGTTCAAGCACCGCAACAAAGGGGCGGACTCAATTTATAAAAACAGGATAAATCCGTCCCTTCTTTTACAACGCCCGAACCTTGAAATTGATTGAGCAATGCCTATGAAGTTTTAACTCAGCAACGGCACGGTCCGCCCCGGATTGGCCCACGATAATCTGTCCGCTTTCTCACGCTATATTCAAGTAACCAAGGAATGTCTAAATCATTGAAGGACTCATATTGATGTCAATTTCCAGCGGGAGTTTCTTCCACCCTTGTGTAAAATTTCTCCACGGCGCTGCCTACAATCTGCACCAGATCCTGGAAGGCCTCGGCGTCGTATCTTCGACTTTCACCGGGCGTAACGACGCCGGGCAAATCACCGGAACTTACTGGTCGCCCGATGAAGCAGTGCTAATGTTCACGCTCGGCTACCTGGTGATGCGGTCACTGCTGCTGATTCCCTTGCTGGCAGCAGCGGCCTATACAGTGGGCAAGAAGCGAGGCGTGCTCATCTTCTTCGTACTCTTGCTCCTACCGGGTGCGTTGAACTGCCTGGGCCTTTTCCCAAACATCAATTACTTGCCCATCCGTTACAGCATTAATGGCGTCGGGAAACTGGGCAGCGAAGTCGGGCTGATTCCCCTGTTGATGCTTTGCGCCCTCGCCGGATGGGGTGTCATGGTTCTTATTTATGACAACCTCAACCTCACCGACCGTTTCCGTCAAATATATGATCACTTCTGGTTTCCGCTGGCATTGGTTGCAGCGGTGTTTTTCGTGGCGGACAACGGCGCCAATGAAGACGCTGCATTGCTGAAAGAGGCGACAGCGAGCATTCAGGACGCCAGCGCGTTCCTGTTGAGCCAAATCAGGCGCTACGATGATTACTGTAAGGCTAATGGCATTGGTAGCCTGGAGTCGTGCCAGTGGAGCAGCGATTCACAGTGGACCTTTACTCACATCAAGGAAGGTGAAGCCAGCTACTTCATAGATTTCGCACCGAACGAGTCCAAGGGGTTCTACGCCGCGACTAGAAGAACCATCAGCGACGAGGATGTGATCGCCATCCGCAAAGAGATCAACGACTACAACCAACGGTTGTGCCCCGTGAAATACTTTTCCAATGGCATGTCGCGCTCATCGCCCCTCTCCAGCACCTGCGAGTACGTCCCCCGTGGTTATTGCTCGGTTAATCCTGACGGTCCGCCGGGACTTGTAGACAAAAATATCAGCAGCCACACCGTAGCCTTGGCCAGCGAATGCATCATTCCCTGGCTCGCCGGTGCCAAGCCTTCCTTGAAGCAGTTGTCGGCGCTAGTAAGCCAACATGACAAAGCCAAAAATCACCGGTGGCTGTATTTCCTTGCTGTCGCCGTAGCGGTTGGAGCAAAAGTGGCCTTGGCGACTACCAAGCTGTGTTTGATTGATACACGACCTGCGGCTGATAGGCGTCGTGTTCTTAGGTGGGCACGGCATCGCTTGGGTCAGTGCTTCCGTGTACTGAAGCGTCTGCTGGTCGGTTTCGGCCAATTTGCATGGGTCGCTGCGACCCGCGTATCCAAACTGCTTAAACGAGGAATAGCACGGGGAGACTGATGCTCTACCGCTAGACATACCGAGCGCCGGGCGTTTACGCCAAGCCAATCTAGGCAACAAAGGAGACGAACCAGCTCAACCATAGAAAATAAATCCGTACCCTTTTTTCAGCCTGAAAACATTATTAATGTGTTGGCCCCACAGAACGGCAAGCACGGTTCGAATTTGGCTGCCACGCCGAGCGCTCGTAAGCCAAGGGCGCTGAAGACCTACAAAAATCCACATACCGGAGAAGTCGTAGAGACCAAAGGCGGAAACCACAAGACGTTAAAGAAGTGGAAAGTCGAGTATAGCTCCGAGGAGGTTGAGAGCTGGCTTTTTAAATAATAAACAATCAAAAAAGGCCTCGAAGAGGCCTTTTTTCAGATCTACCCTCACCTCACAGCTCACTTTTTGAACTAATTCTCTACAAGTCAAATCACAATAGGATGAAGCTATTTAAGCATTTTGCGATTCTATCCGAGCAGATGGAACATCACCTGCGCCCTGTGGATTTGCATTAGGCTGGGCACTATTGATTGGCAATTTTTCAGGAGCCTTAACAGTTTTATTAGCACCTGCCTTTGAAAGCCTTTGAAGCGCCTGCTCTTTTTCCGTTATAAACCGAGTATACATTTCCCGGACTCTCGGAGACTCATCCCGATTAGAAGAAGAAAATATTTTATAGTACTTAGTAAACAGCTCTTTATCGTCCTCATAAACATTTGACCATAGACTTTTTGGAACTATTTTTTTATCTCCATTCCTTACCGGAGTAGTCGGAAAAGTTCGATCCAACACTGCCTTATAAGCAGCATTATTTATTGTTTTGACAACAGATCTCAGCGTGCTAGAAACCAACAGGAGATCATCTTTCCTTAACATCAGAGGCTTTTCAAACAAATTGCTATGCGACGTCAAGCCCAAGGCCATGGCATTTTTCGCCCCAAGCTTTCCAAACCGGTGGACACAGCAGTGGCGCACCTGGCAGATCTTATCCAACTCTGCAGTAATTGCTTCATCAATCACAAGATCTACATCTGTAAGACTTTTAAATGTCTTAAGAATATTTTCTGTAGCCGTAAATGAATGATTGTCCATCAACGCTTCAGGCAAAAGCTGCTTGTTATGATGCATAGCTGCCCCGAAAGTTATTTGCTGACCTTCGGCACAGCGCTGCGAGTAAACATCGACCTGTATCAAAGTCCTAACCAGAGCACGCACGTAACTCTCTACCGCAGAAAAATACCCCAAGAACAATATAATTGCAAACTCACTGGATAGCTCATCCTGAGCTATCCAAAGTAAATTTAGCTTATTCGAATTATCGATAAACTCATCAATAGGCGATAGCTTACTAAGCTTATGGCTCTTATCAAAAAGAATGTCTGTCGAAATGATTTGAGTAAAGGGCGCTACCTTTACGATAGCTGAATAATCTGCGGATATAACGCTAGATGCCGGCTGTATGGTCATTGCAAGAACTCATCAACGAAGCTAGTTACAAGCTTGATAATTTTTTCTGCGCGAGCTTGACCAACTCTATGTATTTTGCGCAGCTCAGTACCGGGATCCTGAACAGACAACAAATCTCCAATAGTTTTGAATCTCGGCAAATCTTGCTTTAACTTAGCTGCAGTCCATTTAGTTAGCCCCGGCACTTCATACAACGGCAAAGACATACATGTCTCAAATGTAGAGCTATCAAGCAGCTCTGAGCCGCAATGATGACAATATTTTTGTGTGGCAGCAATCCGCTCCTTTCCGCAGGTAGAGCAAGGAGGCAAGTCAAACTTTAAAGAGCTAATATCCTCAGCGGTAAATAAACTCGAGACTGATCTACTAAGAGGTTGCCTACTAGGCTTTAGATTAATTTTGTCGACCACTAGACGGGCAGACCAGCCTCGCGCATTTGCAGAGAAGGCTCGTTCATGCAGTAATGCGGCAATATGCGGGGTGAATCTGTCATATCTACGATCCTCGCCGTGAGACACTTTTTCAATCAACGGATACATAAGACCAGCCTCTATGAGCAAATTGACCATTCGCTCAACCATCGGCTGTTCTTTAATCCCAGTAATCACGATTAATAGTTGCTTAGTTCCAAGAACGGAAAGCTTGTCATTGGCCTCTTTGAGCAGCAGAACAAGCTTACCGAAAAGAACATTACCTTTTTCAATAATTGTTCTTAGCTTAGGGGCTTTGATGGCAAGAGTTAAAAACTCCTCAATCCGAGCTTCAGCGTGGCTTTGGACGATTCTGTTTAGGCATTGCTGCGTCGTAGAAAATTTTTTCTTCTGAAATTCCATTAGCATATGCAAGTACGCTCTAGGAATTCCAAAAGCAGCGTAAGCTAGATATTGACGCACATCCTCAGGAATGTTTGAGAAATCAGCAATCCGTCGCCCAGCGATAGACATCATGGTTTCCAGATAAAGGGGGTTGGAAACCGACAACCAAACATGTTCAAAACCACCTTCTTGGGTGGGATGGAACCTTGCCCCATATTCTGTCGTACCTGGATACACAGAGGCTTTTGGCGAGATGTTAGGTGTTTTAATACTCCTAAATATTTCAAAGAACTCAGCCATATATTCTGGCGTGAGAGTTAACGCCGCATCATCTAGAAGCAAAACGGCGCGACTCCTGCCGGCTAGAGATACGTGATTATCAATTATCTTCCTAGTAAGATGCAGCGTAATGCTATTTGCCAAGCTCAATTCATCTTGAGAAAGTGGCAAACTTCGCTCTAGCTTAGCGATTAAATTTTGTAATTCTGCAACATCCATGTATTCCAATGCTTCAAGGCAATCGTCAAGAAGGAAAGGTTCCTCCTGCTCTAGCAATGCCTCGTGGGTAGCAACGACAATGCGGGCCAACACCCATGTATGGAAGAGATTGATAGCATTAGCACGGCTAATCAACATTGGCTCTAAGCGATAATACCTATTGAACGAAGCATATATCGCCAGAGGCTTCCTACTATCATCCCTACAGATAAGAGACGCGTAGCGCATCATGTGCGTTTTTCCGCAACCACGCGGACCAACAATCAAGGTAGTCTGTTTCTTTAATAAGGTTGTGATAATTTCATCGAAAAAATCGCTTGTAGCAGTGCCATCCTTGAGCTCATCGTTTGTAATGTAGTCAGCTCGCTGCTCTAAAGCAATGTCTATTTCCTTTTCGTTGATATCATTGTCCATTGCTTCAGAGGTCCTTAGTAAATTGGAAGATCTAGCAGATAGTCTCGCGGAAGATGCTTGGCGCTCACCCCATGCGCTCGAGACCTTATAAATTTGCGGCCTTCCTCTGAAATAAGAGAGGCAAAGACTCTCTCTCTATGTTCCACCGGGAGTCTAATACGATATATACAGTCGGTTATTGGCATTCGACCAGCTACGACCATGCATGCTCGCATATGGAGGTCTCTGCCTACTCTAGCCAAAAGTATATCGCCCGCCTCAGCCACAATTGCAGCGCCGGATAATAGATTATTGTATTCCAGTGAAATTAATATTTCCCCAGGGCGTAAATCAGACGTATGCAAAACTTTGAAGTCCGCTTCGCGGGCCTCTTTGGAGTTCAAGCGACCGCGCACCACCTCACAACCCAGGTCTTTTAGACGCAAGGAGAACTCTCGCTTACTGAATGCGGAATAATAATCGTAATCTAAAGTTTCAACGGCATCTGACGGGGACACATAAACAGTACGCTTTTCGTTTCCCACCCCTAGAAAATTCTTAACTTTGACGGCGCGGCCAGAGCTACCATTCTTTGTAATGATAACGATATGCGCCTGGGCCTCTGTGCCAACAAACATATTCCTAGGAAGCTTTATAACCGTATCAATAGAATTCTCATTGAGAATTGCCTTTCTCAACGATTTATTTTTCTCTCCGGATATAAAACCATCTGGCACAATCAAACCAAGCTGCCCCCCCGATTTTAGCGACGCTAAGTTCTGCGCTATAAAAATTAATTCAGCTGATATACTCTTCACCGCCTTAACATATACACTTAGTCCGGCAGACTTAATAATCGAATCGTACCCCGACTGCCACTTCGGCTTAACAAACGGAGGATTACAAAGTGCAAGATCGACAGATTCCGGAGAGATCCCTATAGACGCTATTAAGTCCGGAGATAGGGCATCGGCACGGTGATGCAGGTGGTTTATTGGCTGAACGACTTTGTCTTCGTAAGAGAAGTCAGGATTACTGTCGATATCAACAGTGACATAGAGCGCATCCATCCAACGTGATGCCGCCGCCCGAGAAAGCGCACCATCGCCGCATCCTAGATCCAAAACGAGCTTTGGCGCCGTCTCAGGTAGCTCCGCGACTAAGAGCTTGCTGATGGTGTCTTTCGTGTAGTACCTGCCCAACGGGTCGCTGAGAGAGCCTAATGGAAATAGCATTCTGTGAACCCGGAATGAAGGCAGATTTTAGGGTGATGCCTTGCGGCACATAGATTATGTGATTGTGCCACGCGCCGGTACCGTTGTAGAGGTTTCTCGCCTAGCCTAGTAGAAACAGGCAGCCTGATGTCCTTCCGGCAGTACTGATCTGTCAACCTAGAACAGTGAACAAACGGCTCTGCCGGGATCTCGCGCCATCGATCAAGCGTTTGGATATCACTCAGACGAGATCGGGATGCTAGATCCTGTAGGGTGAAGCTCTTATGACCATCGTTAAAAATGACAAGGTGATTTTCGACATGAGCTTACCCGACGATTCGGATGATTTTACCCTCCTTGGCGACGTGAAATTCCCATCAGATTTCGCAGGTCAGCAGATTTTTGTGCAAGGAGAGGACTGGCAAAATAACGCAATGCTCGGTTGGACGAGCTTCCCATTGGATATTTATGCAGCTGGCTACAAGGACGCCGCAGATGGTCTCCTGTACGCGTTGTATGAGCGTCGAGTAAGCCTCGATAGTGTTATCTACCCACTCGTCTTCCTTTATCGCCAAGCGCTTGAGCTTCAGCTCAAGTTGATCCTTCCACTAGCTAGACGTTTGGCAAGCATGCCGGCGAAAAGCGATAACAGCCATAGTTTGATGCCAATGTGGAGGGAGCTGCGGGCATTGTTGGAAAAATTGACCCCGCAAGAGAACGATGCGGAGATCCTGGCAATGGAGGACTTCATCCAACAAATTGACGAAGCGGATCCCCAGTCATTTGCCTTCCGATACCCTACGTCTAAAAAGGGAGAGGTATCGCTACCAGAGCTTCGCCACATTAACGTCCGACATCTTAGTGAGATCATGAATAGCGTATTTTTACTGTTAAGCGGAATTCACTCAGAGCTAGGAGAGATGGACCAAAACGACCAGTACGGAGAATGGGTTTAGGTGTCGTTACAGACGGACGCCTGACGCCAGATGACTACCGACGGCTAACCATTATTAGCGAGCGGTCAACCAGTTGGAGCGCCCTGCCTTCATCTGAAACTGTTACACGAGTTGACTCAGTTACACGCTTGAAAATTGGTGTGACAGATCGGTTAAACTCTAGAAAAACCAATAAATTCAATAAGTTATAGATATTCGCTACACCAGTTACACGAGTTGCACCGCATTTTGAACAGACACGAGCCCCGCTCCCCGGTAGCACCAATCCCTCCAGCGAACTTCAGGTACGTCTCCCCCGATATGCCCGGGCCCTGAGGTTTTCATTGAGACACGGGGTCGGAAACCCGCCGGACTTTGTTAGCGGGCAAGTGCCCAGCTTAGTGAACAGGTGTACCGGGTGAACACACCGTTCACAAGTGCGAATGCACAAGGTCCTGAGAAGGCGCCGGGGCCACTGAGTAGATCAGAAAGACACGGGGCATAAAACCAGCGGCGTCTTGGTAGTGGCTGAAAGAAGGTCTCGCTCAGCAAGACCTTCTTTACCTGTGGAACGCAACTGCCCAGCTACCTCACCTCAACAATATCCAACGCCCGATTCGCCAACACCTCGCTCAGCTCAATCACCTGCTGAATCCCCAACGCCACATGCCGCCGTGACCCATCCAAATCAAACGCCAAATCACTGATCATGGCGTTGGCCGATGCCAGATTCTCACTAAGGCTGGCAAGCAGGCATTCAGAATCAACGTCAGAAGCGATGCGAAAAATGGTGTTGGGGTTGTCGGACGTTTCTTTCTCGGGCTTGGGATTCAGATAGAAATCCAAGGCTCGCGTAGCAGCGTCGTCGATTTTCTTGTTGCGCGCTGACTGGGCGCGGGAGACGTGCTCGTCTGTTACTGGGGGGTTCGGTGTAATTTTGACCATGACCTTAGCTCTCTTGGTTGAGGCTACGACCCGCTCGCGACTAAACGAATTGGGAGGCAGCTGTACGCAGGTTAGTCGACCGACGAGCTAAGAAATCGGCGCGCCCGAGGGCGCCCTGCGCACAGCCACCATCGAGTGCAGGGATGGGGATACCTGACTGACGGACGCTTGAGCGACTTAGCTACGACGGGCGACTAAACCCGATCACTGATGAGCAGTGACAGGTCCAAACTACCGACGCAACCCAGGGCGCACAAGCCGGCGGATTCTGGCGTAGTTGTAGGCAAAGGCGCAAGGCGATGTGAGCTCTAGGGCGCGACCTGACGGTGGGTGGTCACGATGAAGGGGCTGCCGTCCAGGGCTCTTTGCTCCAGGACAATCCTGTCCTTCTCCACCTCTTTGATGCGCGCTTGTCCCGACGCCCCTGCCGTGTAGATATCACTGAGGTTGGGCATGCTGGGGCCGATAAATTGCGCCACCGTCAAAGGCGAGATCTCTTGGCCGTCCACCCTATACGTCTTGGGCAACGTCTTCATTTGCTCCAATGTGAACGAAAGGTACTCGCTATCCGCATTCCAGCTACCCGCGCCGTTAACGCTGTACTCGAATCGATAGGGTTTCGAAGGCTCTGTCCCAACCAACGCGATCACGCCGCTCACGTTGTAATGGTTGTTGGCGAAGTACTCGGTCATGCCCTTGAACTCGAACTGAACACCGCCATCGAGATAGCTGAACTCCTCGCTCCAACGTCCAATGAAATGGCTTTTGTAGTAGTCAGCCCTCATGTCGGCCAACCAGGTTGAGATGGCAGGGAACCCCGCCATCAAGCCAACAATTGCGACAAGAGCGGCCCAGCTTTTTACCGAGTACTGCTTAAGTGTCGAGACAGTGGTCATTGATAGCTCCTAATCCATGAGGAGGCGTACAGCACTCCGGTTCCTCTGTGCAGTTACTGCTTCAGGTCTTCTATCAGCTTGCCGACGGCCAAATCAGATACGCGGGAAAACGCTGCACGCAGTGCTTCGGGATCGGTGGCGTACTGCTCAGGGGTGTAGGCGAGGGTGTTGCTTTCGTTGAAGGGCGAGATGGTATTGAAGTTGCGTCAAACCGATGTGCCGCTGCGTTTCATGGAGCCGTTGACGCCGATGACTGGGTAAAGCACGGAGCTGTAGTTTTTCAGACTCAGTCCCCACTGAGAAACCATGATGTCAACGTCGGCATCCGCTTTCTCGCCTTCCGCCACGAGGGTGAACATACCCTCTTGCTTAATGCGCTTCTCGAAGCTTTCACGTACCAGTTTTCCCAGATCGATACCGTGGGCCTGCATGTTGTTCAAAATCGCTTGAGAGATATCTGCCGTCGCGCCATCGGCCGCCTTGGTGCCCATGACCGAACCGGCACCCGTCAATGCGCTCGTGCCAGTGCTCGATGCGCCAGCCGCCATGCCAGTCGCTGCGCCTGCCCCGGCACCCAGGCCTGCCCCCCAAGCCTGGGTCATGCTCGTGTACTTGAAGTTTTCCACCGCAAAGTACACAGGAAGGATCTTGATGGTCTTGATCTGGTGGCGGTCTTCAACACTCAAAGATTTGGTGACACTCCCGGAAAGCAGGCTGACCGAGAGCAACGCGAGAAAGAATTTTTTCATTGATAGAAATACCGATGACATGAATGACGTGTCGCCTGGAAGAGACCTTTGAGTTCCAAAACGTCTCTCTGACCGCTCCGGTTTCTCTCAGGATAAAAAGGTAGCCATGACCGACAACCGCTCTAGTAGACGCGGTCTTCCTGCTTCATGCCATAAATGCGCCCGAACGTCCTGAAGGAGATCCACAGGAACAACAGCGTCAGCAATACCCCACCCGCCATGACGATAAAGCTGGCGCGGTTGGTGTGCAGCTCGGTGGCGATGCTGCTGATTTGGGGTAACCAGCGTGAGTAAAGCAGTGGAATTTCTTCACCTACTTTGTACTGGTAATGCTCGCTGTAGCGCTGGTCAAAGTATTCGTCTTCATGAACCTGTTGATCACTGTCGACATACCGGTAGTGAATGATGACGCCGTTGGGATTCATCGGGATGCCTTCCAGATGCGTCACCGTGCCTTTCGCTTCGACAGGGGTCCACCGAATGGCGCCATAAATGGTCCCTGAGTGTTTTGCCAGTGAGGCTAGAAACAAGAGCAAGATGCAAGCAATGGTCAGCAGGACGATGCGGTTATAGAGATGATCTTTTTCAGCTTCACGTGGGTAAAACATGCTCCGGTCCCTCGGGGATAAATTCTTGCGCATCCTATCGGCGTTCGATCCAACAACTTGAATTTCTCCAGTGATTTGCCCTTGTTCCTGGAGCATCTGTCGGGCTTTACAGGGCCGCTGCGCAGCCCAGCGGGATCAAGCCCCCTCGCCACGGGTTGACGGTTGTCCTTACCTGAGCTGCATGACGATCAGTTACCTCTACGCGTTCTCATCTTTTTCGGCCGCTTCATCGCTGTGCACCACCACCAACAACTGCGCCTGAACATCCCCCACCGAACGCAACCGATGAGGCTTCTGCGCATTGAAATGCAAGGCATCGCCGCGATTCAGCAGCACGCGCTCGTTCATGAAATCCACTTCCACCTGCCCCTCATGCACGAATAGAAACTCCTCCCCCGTGTGTTCCTTGAACGCGTGGTGCGCGGTGAATTCGGTCGCGGGATAGAGGATGAAAGGCAGCAGGCTGCGCTCGGACACTTGATGGGCCAATACCGCGTATTCGGAGCTGCCGCTGCTCGACGCCAGCGAGCGTCGGTCTTCGCTGCGCACCAGGCTGTAGCTGTCGAGGGAGACGGTTTCCTCAGAGAACAATTCCTCGACGTTCACGTTCAACGCCTTGGCGAGCTTGAGTGCGGTGGCGATGGAGGGCGTGCTCAGCCCGCGTTCCACCTTGGACAGGTAGCTCTTGGTCATCCCGGTTTTTTCGGCCAGGACGTCCAGTGTCATGCCGAGTTTTTTCCTGAGCAATTTCAAGCGAATGGACATAGGTAACCAACATTTCCTGGGAAACGGACAATCAAAGGTTGCAAATGACACTTTGTGTCATATAGTATTTTTTGTGTCATTAGCACCTTCCTTTCGCAGCTTCCATGACGCGGGTCAAGAACGGTCAAAGAACGAATCAGGAGAACGGATATGAGCAAGACACTGGCGACGCCCAAGGACCAGTTGGTCCAGCACGCTGTCAACCAGATGCAAAAAACACTGCCGGATAATACGTGGACTGTACGACAAAAGCTGGCACTCACCTGTCGCATCCTGTTCGAAAACGGTCACGACTCGGGTCTGGCCGGGCAGATTACTGCGCGCGGGCCGCAGCCGGGCACCTACTACACCCAGCAATTGGGCCTGGGCTTCGACGAAATTACCGCTGGCAACCTGCTGCTGATCAATGAAGACCTGGAGGTGCTGGAGGGCCACGGCATTCCCAACCCGGCCAACCGCTTTCACACCTGGGTCTACCGCGCCCGGCCGGATGTGAACTGCATCATCCACACCCACCCGACCCATATCGCCGCGCTCTCGATGCTGGAGGTGCCTTTGCAGATTTCCCACATGGACCTCTGCCCGCTGTATGAAGACTGCGCGTTCCTGGAGGGCTGGCCGGGTGTGCCGGTGGGCAATGAGGAAGGCGAGTTGATCGCCGGCGCCCTGGGCGACAAGCGCGCCATCCTGCTTTCCCACCACGGTCAGTTGTCCACCGGCGCCACGGTGGAGGAAGCCTGCAACATCGCCCAACTAATCGAACGCGCCGCGAAGCTGCAACTGCTGGCCATGGCCGCCGGCGAGGTGAAACCGATCCTGCCGCCCCTGGGCCGCGAAGCCCATGACTGGATCGCCCGCCCCAAGCGTCATGCCGCCGCCTTCAACTACTACGCCCGGCAGAACCTGCGCCAACACGCCGATTGCCTGAACTGAACCCATTAGGAGCCACGCCATGTCTACCCCCAATATCCACGGCATCATCGGTTACACCATCACGCCCTTCTCCGCCGACGGCCAAGGCTTGGACCTGGACGCACTGGGCCGGTCCATCGACCGCCTGATCGACAGCGGCGTCCACGCAATCGCGCCTTTGGGCAGCACCGGCGAGGGCGCTTACCTGAGCGATGCGGAGTGGGATCAGGTCAGCGAGTTCAGCATTGCCCGCGTCGCCGGCCGAGTGCCGACGGTGGTCAGCGTATCGGACCTGACCACCGCCAAGGCGGTACGCCGCGCGCGTTTTGCCCAATCGAAGGGGGCGGATGCGGTGATGGTGTTACCGGCCGCTTACTGGAAATTGAGCGAGGCGGAAATCCTGGCCCATTACCAGGCCATCGGCGCCAGCATCGACCTGCCCATCATGCTGTACAACAACCCGGCCACCAGCGGCATCGACATGTCCGTGGAGCTGATTTTGCGGATTTTCAACGCGGTGGCGAACGTCACCATGGTCAAGGAGAGCACCGGCGACATCCAGCGCATGCACAAGCTGCAGCTGTTGGGCGAGGGCCAGGTGCCGTTCTACAACGGTTGCAACCCACTGGCCCTGGAAGCCTTTGCCGCCGGCGCCAAGGGCTGGTGCACCGCAGCGACGAACCTGATCCCGCAGCTCAACCTCGACCTGTATGACGCCGTGCTGGCCAACGACCTGGAGCGGGCCCGGGCGCTGTTCTATCGTCAGCTGCCGCTGCTGGATTTCATCCTCAAGGGCGGCTTGCCTGCCACCATCAAGGCCGGTCTATGCAGTCTTGGCCTGGAAGTCGGTGATCCGCGCTTGCCGGTGTTCCCACTCGACGAGGCGCGCGTTAGCCAGCTGCAGAGGATGATGAATCAATTGCGCTGAATCGCGCTGTGCGATTGCGACCGGCGGGTGGGCCATCCTGTTCGGTCGCTGTTGTCCTAATGGGTGAGCACCGCCATGACCATCGAGGCAATGAGATGAACACCTATCGCCCCTTGAACTGCGACTTGCATGACTACATGGAGATCGCCTGCCTCTACGGTTACACGCTGGACATCGAACTGACTGACGGCCAACGCCTGACAGCCCGGGCGATCACCACGCGTACAGCTCGCACGCGGGAGGAGTTTCTTGAGGTTGAAACCGCGGAGGGTCGTCGGGAGATACGTCTGGATCACTTATTGGCGATTACGCCGCTGGATGAGCACGCCAGGTTTGGACGGGTTGTGCTGGCACTAGGTGACCAGCCTTTGGACGCTTAGCTAGGCATCACCTCACCGGCCTGTTCCAACGCCAACCGGTGCAAGGTAACAGCGGCGAGTTCAAGCTCATCACCCCAGCTCACATCGAAACCCCATTCGCCCAATTGGGCGGTGGCGAACAGCGACAGGTCTTCCAAGGGTTTGAGCACCGGAAATTGGCGAACGTGTTCGCGCAGGTCCACGTCGTAGCGCTTACCGTTGACGAACTCCACCTGCAAGGCATGTTTGCCAGGGGCAGGTTTCACGCTTTTTATTTTGCCCTTGCTGATCATCGGTCATCTCCTCCAGCTTTGTTCATCCCACACCCGTTGCAAGTCAACGGTGTGAGTTGCCGCCCACGCCAAGGCGGCTTTCAAGGCTTGGGGGTTGGCCCCTTTACCGAGCACCTTTAGTCCATCGATACCCGCTTACTGATAAGCCGTGACAAACTACCGGCGAGGTCCAAGACGCACAAGCCAGCGGATTCTGGCGTAGTTGTAGGCAAAGGCTGGTTTTATCAAGCTTATTAAGCGCCACCAGATGCAACGTTGGTTTGGGGCCGCTGCGCAGCCCAGCGGGGATAAATCCCCTCGCCACAGATTGAGGGGTCTGGGTAGCGGGTTGTACCAGGCTGCCAAGTGCTGCCTCCTGATGCGGCTGTGTTTAGACCATTACTCCACATACCTCACATCAAACGACCCCCTAAAAATTTGGCCTTCCGTATCAGCGAAAGATAGCCCCCTCAAAAGAAATACCCATCGAGTACTGTCAGAAGTAACAGCTGGTAAGATCCTTTTAATGAGCTGGTTATGAGAGATCTGCAAAAAACGCAATAACCGTGGGAGCAAAGCTTGCTCGCGATGGCGGTAGTCAATCGGCAATAACGGCCTGCCGCGATCGCGAGCAAGCTTTGCTCCCACAGGTTTTGCAGCGTTTGATCCTGCTGTTTCTTCTAGCCGCCCGGCAAAAATCTTTCGCTTTATCCCCTCCCGCAAAGCTCCCATCCGCTCCAGCAAAGTCGCCGCGCCCTCTCCCCCTCGATAATGCCCGCTTCGCTTGCAGTCCCCTTACCCGCCAGCCCCGTGTAAACCCATGAACCTGAGTACCTTCATCCGTAGCTATTGCCTCAAGTCCAGGCTCGCCACCAATGCGCTGATCCAACTGCACCGGGCGTTCTCTTTCATGGCCAGTCATCTGGCGCAGTTGGGGTTCGATTCCGAGCGGTGGCCGGTGCCCGTCGATGAGGCTGCCGTGGACAGGCAGGCCAATGCCATCTGCCCGGAGCTGGCCGCTACCGTGTTCAGCCATGCGCGGGAAGGGGCGATGCTGGTCGACCCCTTCGGGCGGGTCATCGGTGTGAACGAAGCGTTCACGCGCCTGACCGGTTACGGGGAAGACGAGGTCAGGGGCCGGGACTTGAATTCCCATCGCATGGTGCGGCGGCTCGCGGCG
>Ga0157373_10001797_pt1 | contig 16312 bp, 39 predicted proteins | sample C65metaG_FD_113460 | JGI IMG/M metagenome (GOLD analysis project Ga0157373, IMG submission 113460) | Corn rhizosphere microbial communities from Kellogg Biological Station, Michigan, USA - C6-5 metaG | ecosystem: Host-associated > Plants > Roots > Rhizosphere > Soil | place: USA: Michigan... | reverse complement strand
CCGCTTTAGCTCAGCTGGTTAGAGCAGCTGTTTTGTAAACTAAGACTCCTTCGCACCCATATAGGGTGCTTTTTTATTACCCGTTCTACGCCAATACTCGTTGCCGCCGGGATATAAAGACATAAACCGCCAACGAGGCGGTTATTTTTGTTTCACCGAATGGATGTACCAATTGCAGATTGATATTTCCAAAGGTGTAGGACCTTAACAATTCATTTGCAAGAACCGAGTGGTAAACGCCACGAAGTAACTACTACCAAGAGATGGTGGAAGTATGAAGCATTACGAACGGGCTAATCATTTATATAGAGCCGACAGTTTATCGAAATGCGACAACTACCTACTGGAGGGATTAGTGAACTAAGGTATGCATGTTCGTTATTCACAAAGGGTGGCGTCACACTGGGGTAATAGTTGACTTTGGGTAGGCTGAGGCCATCCCTTGTGGGTAATGAAGAAGAATTGAATAGATACGCCAGTGAGCATTACCTCGGCTCTGATCTTTTCCCTGCGACGTGCACCCTCGGAGAAGTAGCTAGGTCATAAGGGTCTTAGAACCCGATTTGCTCACTGGCGTATCTATTCAACCAACTACTAAATTTTGCAATACAGAATAGAGAAAGGAACTTTGATTATATGCAAGAATTGCTAGAGAAATTAAGTAGAGTCCAACAAGCTCTAAAAGCGCCGAAAGATAGGAGAAATTCTTTCGGTAACTATGAATACCGAAGTGCTGAGGGAATCCTTGAAGCACTTAAACCGCTACTTAAAGAAACTGGACTAACACAGACTATAACTGACGAAGTAAGGGTAATCGGTGAACGTTACTACATTGTAGCCACTGTGACCGTGCTTACAGGAGATCAGAAGTACTCCGTAGAAGGATGGGCCCGAGAAGAAGCCCAGAAGAAAGGTATGGACGAAGCTCAGATTACTGGTGCTGCTAGCTCATATGCCAGGAAATACGCCTTAAACGGTATGTACAATATCGACGATACAAAAGATGCTGACACAGACGAATACAAGAAACAGGCCGAAAAGAAGGAGACGCCTAGAGCCTCTTCTGCACGACCAGCTACAGCTAACCAGCTAGACCTCATCAAGAAGTTAGGAACTGACTTAGGTAAAGATGAAAAGTGGCTCGTTGCAGTATACGACAGGATTCACTCTGCTGCTGATGCATCATCAATTATCCAGCAGCTTAAGGATATGAAGAAAGAATAGTATGGAACTTACAGACGAAGAATACTTTGAGCAAGAGATGGAAGCCGAGGCACGAGATGCCCGCGAAGCAGAGAAGCAAAAGATAATTACTGTTGAATATATCGTTGGCGAAGGACTTGAAAACCTCGTACCCGACCCGATGAAACCTGGACATCTTATATGGATTCCATTCTAGATCAATTAGGCGCAATCATTAAGTACCAGCAATATATCGCAAGGAGTACATATGAAAACAACTGAACGAGAAGCAAATAAAGCAATACGAGATGTCGAGGATGAACTCGCATTACAAAATAAAAAGGAACCAAAAATGAAAGATACAGTCACCGTTAATAAGATCAAATACAACACCATGAAGTACGCACTATACACCCTCATTATTGTAGGTTTGGTCTTCGTAGGACATAACTGGGGATATAGCGACCACCAATCTGAAGTAAATAAAATCACTGCACAGTTAAAAACCCAGCAGTAGACAAGCCCGAACCTACTGCATATACCAGGGCGGTGGCAGTCACTATAGACTTGCCACCATTAGCATCAGATTATGCTAAGCCTATACAAACAGATGTAAGTGACGCGAAGATGTTCATCTACGAACACGAGAGCGGAAACAATCCATCATCAGTAAATAAATCGTCAGGTGCCTGCGGACTGGGCCAGGCCCTCCCCTGCAGTAAGATGCTATGCGCACCAACAGATTATGAATGCCAGGACGCATACTTTACTGAATATATGAAAGGACGGTACGGGACATGGGAGAACGCGCGGAGCTTCTGGATAGCTCACAAATGGTGGTGAAACAACGAACACTCAGACAAAATCGCTCACTTCACCTACTTATGAATCACATAGCCGACGGTTTAAATGAAAGCGGTTTATCTATGATGCGAGTGCTAAAGCACAACGCAGAGATACCGTGGACACCTGAAGCAGCAAAAGAGTATTTACTGAGGCCAATCATTATGGCCATGTACAACAAGAGTTCTACTAAAGAACTAACGACAAAAGAAATCGGTGATGCAATCGACGTATTATGCGCGCATCTCGTAACGGTTACAGGCAAGGTATTTGAAATGCCAAGCATCGAAACATTGATAAATCAAGACAGGGTTAAACATAGCTAGGAGGTAGTTATGGGGGTATCAGAGTTAAGTAAGAAATCATACCACGAGTTGAAAGACTTGGGGAGAAAACAACGGCTTGTATACGACCAGCTGAAGATTATGGAACGGATGCGACCAAGCGCTCAGGATATTGCTGATGCACTCGGCTGGCCGATCAACTCAATCACTGGCAGGTTATCTGAACTGAAAAAGTTTGGGTTTGTAGAAAAGACCGGCACTAAGATTAGCAGAATGGGTACGACTGTAGGAACGTTATGCACAGTTGACCCAGCAGACAAGAAAGCTATGAGCCTACTAGATGACGAATAGTGAATCTAAATTATCTAGGCTGAAAATCCATTACGAGTACACAGAGGACTATATAGACGTCCTCTCATTTTTCAAGAAATTACGAAAGAAGAACAATGGCAAACAAGAATAAAGTAAGAGCAGTTATGGGGCTTGCTGAAGATAAACAGGCAAAGACCCCTCTAGAACTTGGGTTGGAGTGCCCAGACAGCTACCTATCATCCAGATCACATTGGTTGGACTGGAGTAAGTACAACGGGTTTGTCTGGTGTGACGGATGCAAGAAGGATTACCCTGCCTGCCTTTGCCTAGATGACATAGATAAAGCTACAGATTTGTTTTTGCAATCCGTAGAAAGTGCAAAGAGTATTTAACAACCAGTTGGCGGCTATGCGAGAGCCGCCAACACCTTAACAATTTGAATGATTGAGTATAAAACCCCTGTATAGCCAAATGGTAAAGGCTAAGGGCTCCTGTGTCTTAAATGGAGAACGACCCGACAAGACAGTGTGCAAGTTCGAGTCTTGCTGCAAGGGTTTTATACTCAATCTATTGTGAATTTTTATGGGTATGTGAGTGGCGGAATAGGTAGACGCTTGACCACATGTTCTAAGCTGAGTTCGGCCGATGTGGGTTGGCAACTCAGCGTGCAAGGTGACTATACGAGTATAACGGATTTGGACAAGCGGCCGCTTTTCTGGAGACCACAGACCTCGTCAAATCCTTGCCTCATATACTCAGCCATATTGAAGGGCAGCGGTATCCGTGAGGAACTGCGGAGTGCGGCTTCTAGCCAATCCACTGTCAGGCCACTTCAATACTCCTAGTAATAAGTATGACGGTTCTCGATGTAAAAGTCCTAAATGGTATCGGGTTGGATGTTGCTAGGAGACCATAAAAGTTCACAAAAGGAGGAACGTGGCCAATAAACAGCTCATTAAGAAGTTAGATAAGATATTCTCTCAATACATACGGTTGAGGGATTCAAAAGATGGGTATTTTACGTGTTGTTCTTGCGGACAACTAAAGCCCTACTCACTTGCTGATGCTGGCCACTTTATTAATCGAAGATGGATGGCTACCAGGTGGGATGAAAGAAACGTACACTCCCAATGCTCGAGCTGTAATAGGTTTGATGAGGGCAATTTAACAGGGTATTACAGGTTTATGCTTGAGAAATACGGACAGCAAACCATCGACATTTTGGAGAGTGTGAAAACTCCCTATAAGTGGACAGATGGCGAGTTGGATATGTTGATTAAAAATTACAAGAGAAAGGTAAAGGAGATTAAGGATGCGTAAATACAAGTTCCTCGGCAAAGACGGTAGCAACGGTTACAAGCAAGGCAAAAGCTATTGGGGCTATCTAAACAGTAAGTTCGGTCAGAAGAGTGTAGAGTTCTTTCCTATCAACCCTACCCGTAAACCTATACGTTACACAGAATTAAGTGTATTTAGTTCAAATTGGCAATAACCCCAGTAAAGGATAAGAAATGAGGCGTGTATCAAATCGTATCAAGAAATCTTACGACAACTACGAAGTGAAGACAGGTAGCGCAGGATTTATTCAGCTCATAAAGAACGGCAAACGTATACAACCAAAGAATACACATATTAAGTTCAACAAGAGGATAAGGAGTAAAGAGAATGAGTAAACGAATAATCGTAATAGAAATTACAGGGCGACAATCCGAAGACATGGAAGAAGCCGAGTGGGTGACGCGGACAGTTGCAAAACATGTCGGTGGGTACAACGAAGCATTTGTAGTCAACGTAACCGACGAGCAGTTTGAAAATATGGCGTCTAATGAAAGTGCTGAGACATTATGAACTTACCTACTACATCAGTACCAGAAGACATAGATAAAGCACTTGATAACCTTATCGACTGGATAATAGGCCACGAAGATGAAGAACTCCCTAACATAGACTTTCGTAAAGCAAAACGAGAAGTCCTGACTACTGTAGAATCCTACGGCGATCGTCGTGAGCTAGAAGGACATCTGGATGGTAAACAAGACGAGTGGAACGCGATATGGGATGAGTGGCTTAAAGGCGATGATGATGAGTTTGACGACTTTCTACGTAGAGAGAATGAAGAATTATGGAAAGACGGAGATGCCAAGGTCGAGTCTAAAGAGGAAAAGCTATGAACGAACCACAAAGCATTGAGTATCTGTTAAGGCGAGTACGTGATGCTGGTGCGGTGGATGACAACAATGGCGCTGAGGACTGGAGTCTATCGGATGGTGCCATTGATGAAGCTAAAGCCGCCATTGAAGCGATGGTTAGGGATATTCTAGGTAACTACGATGGTAACGATCTAGTACTCAGAAGTAATCTACGCCAACAGCGTCTCCGTGCCTCCAAATACAATTTAAAACTAGAGAAGGAGTAAGGGATATGAAAGTAAGTAACTGGTTAGTTATTAACAAAAATGGTGTTAAAGCAGTACGAAAAACAAAACCACCACTAGGATGGGATGAAATCGCTATAAAGATCAATCTCGATATACCGAATGAGCTATTCCAGCGGCCAACTCTTGAGGCTACCGTACAGGTTACCGATGTCCCAAATATGGCATATAAGCCTGATGTTATTCTTGACACTGTAGACCTCATTGAGCAACAGACAGGCGCAAAGATTAACTTTACAGTCTCGCACGTGCAGGAAGAACCAGATGAAAATGGGGAGCTCTAATGCCTAACAACAAACCTATACAAGGCGATGAAGAGCTGCGGAACGAAATAGATGACATACTCGGTCTATACGCACATTTCGGTGCAACTGACGTTATGCATTACATCACGAAGAAAGGTGCTAACGATAGGATTATGAAGCTCATAAAAGCTTACTCTCTCCAGGAACAAATAAACGAAGCAAAGCTTTATATGAAGTCCTACCCTAAGAAAAACCGTACTATGAACGACTTGAGTAAGATGACTCGTGCAGAGCTTGATAGGCACATCACTGACCTAAAGAAAGAACTAGAGGCATTGAAATGAGCATCAAGCAGTTTGAGAAATGGGTGATTGACGAAATTGAGAAATACAAGCGAGGTAAGGGGTTATGAGCAAGCAGCAAGATGAATTACGAGAGAAGATACTAAACATTGCCTACATGCCGCCTGATGCTGGCAGGGATTCTCCGCTACAGCTCCTTGCTACTGCTGACATAGTAAAACTCATCAATTCTGGAGTACGAGCAGCATTAGATAAGGTTAAAAGCCAAGCGGTAGAAAACATCAATGGCGTAAAAGTTGTAGGAGTTCACGCTATCGAGGAAGTGAGAAAAGACTATGAGTAAATACACTGGACATCGTGAGGCATTAATCGGCGGCAAGACAATTGCGCAGCATCTAAGGCCTGTTGTCGATGATGAAGCGCGTCGTTATGGTATCGCATCTCCGTCAGATAAACAGATCGCTCTCGTCGTATCAGCCCTACGAATGCATCACACAATGGTTCACGCGGGTAATTATGATCGAAGCGAATTAGGGGAGCCAGACAAGATTACGACTTTCTATCCTATCGAATCAAGTATAGGTCGATTCTTAAGAGATTCTGCACAAGTAGTGTTTGATGAGGGAGAAGATAAGCGATGAGTAAGACAGTATCACTTCCTAAATTAATCATTATAAGCAGCGTTATATCAGCTATTGGTATCGACACATTCACTAATACGAAAAGCTCTGACATATGGCTGCAACTTATGGCTGAATCAACCTTAGCCATCGCAATTAAATATATTTGGGATAAGAGTAATGCGTAATCAAATCTTATGGGAGTTAATGACGTGAAGATACTTAATTTATACGCTGGAATTGGCGGCAACAGGAAGCTTTGGGGCGACGAACATGAGGTTACAGCTGTTGAGAGTGAGCAATACATTGCTGATGTCTATAAGACGCTATATCCAAACGATACAGTGGTTGTAGGTGATGCACATCAGTATCTGCTAGACCATTACAAAGAGTTCGACTTCATTTGGTCATCCCCTCCTTGTCCTACACATAGTCGCATGAGCACTGTAAGCGTTGCTCGTGGCCGGCGAAAGTATCCAGATATGTCACTATACCAAGAAATTATATGGTTGCAGCACTTCTTTAAAGGTGATTGGGTAGTTGAGAACGTAACACCATACTACACTCCCCTCATACCACCTACAGCTGTTGTCGAGCGGCACTATGTATGGAGTAACAAGAAGATTGATGATAAGACATTTAAGCGAGGCTACGACGGTCCAATTAACCATCAGACAGTAGACACTCTAAGCAGCGTATATGGCATTAAATTGCCTGAGGGCACTAAGAACCAGCGTAAGCTACTACGTAACGCAGTACTACCAGAAATGGGTGCATACGTATTCAAGGAGGTATTCAGTGAGTAATTTAGACACACCTAATAAAGAGAATAAATACCTAGGATGCCCTTGCAACTGCCATAACAATGCACTATCGGGAGTATCTTGTGAACATTGTATGATTCGCCAGAACCAGGTTAAAGGGGCGTCTCAAATTGAACACCCCCTTTATGATGAAGAGCTACTACACCTATACAGAGTAGCATGGCTAAACGGAGTAGACGGGTCTAAAAATGAGGCTGAGTGGCTTAAACGGGCTAAAGAAACATTGAAATCTCGTGACCAGCACATAGCCTTGGAAGCACAGACGAATGCTACTGCTTGGGCTGTTGGAGTGATTGACAAAATACATTTCAGTTCAACGGGTGATGACGATGACAATGACCCTATATTCAAGGGAATTAAAAGCGCTATCAGAGGCCAGTATGAAAGAGTGACAGGTGTAGACCCGGCTCCTAACTATCCAATTACTGCTACCCTTAAGCAATCACAGAAAGAAGAGTAATGAGACGACTGCGCAGTGGTATGAAGGTATACGCTCTCTCACCTCCTAAGCCGCCATTTGAGCACCTATGGCTTAAGCCTCTTCACATAGGTATGGTCTGGGGACAGGGACAGGATGGGAGTGACCTTAAAGAATGGGTTACTGTTTCAGCAAAGAGTGTTACGAGGTTTAAAACGTATGCTCGATTACGACACTATCTAGTAAAGCGATATAGAAGGACAGATGATGTCAGATTTAGATAAGAAGCTATACAAAATACTCAAAGAAGTAGATTCAGAAGACAGGTTCGATGAGAATTTTATCAATCTCCAAGCGTTGTTTGTTAAAAAGGCATTTATAGATGAAGGGTGGCGCTTTGACCCACTAACCACACAGAACATTGCTGTTAGGGAAGACGGCACGCTCTACCCAGCTGATCCACGGTCTAACCTTATGACAGGTAAAGAGTGGTACAAGAGATTTAAGCGCGGACTTCTCGGATATTTCGACGAAGGTGGTGATTTCCCAAAATACCTAAATGGGTACAAAACCATAGAAGTATTGGGTGTAGCGGCTAGGGCCTCAGGTATAGAAAATGAGTAACAGACTCTTAGTGGCTATATACCTCATAGCATTAATAATCACATTTGCATGGCTCACTACAATAATGGACATGAAAGAGGCTATGTTCTTGATCGCTGCATCAGGTGTTATTGGACTGCCCATAATTATTACCGCTAAGAGCTTTGCTGATGCAATCATGGAGACGTTCGGGTATAAGGAATAAAGGAGTAAATATGAACCTTAAACTATCAAACCAAACTATAGAACTAGATACACAGAAACTAACCGAGGAAGACAAGAAGAAGCTTATTGAGTCTTTAGAGGATGATACTTGGCCTAAAAAGGGTGATGAGTACTGGCACATTGAGGGCTGCGGGATTATTTACAGGGGCGAATTTGGTTTTTATCCGATCAGTGATACTCGTAGGACAAGTGTTGGTAACATCTTCCGAACTGAAGAAGCAGCCCAAAGACATCTCACCTACCTCAAAGCCCTTCAAGTACTTAAGGGAGATACCAAGGGGTATGAGTGGAAGTATGGTGATAATTTCTATTATGTAAGCTTATGGGGCACCTTGAATATTGTACACGAGGATAACATAACTAGTGGTGAGCCTGTTAAATTCAAGACCAAGGATGACGCTAGAGAATCTATCAAACTACATGAAAAGGAATGGCGCATTGTACTATTAGGAGAGGATAAATGAAACTATCGAAAAGCGATATAGGAGAGAAGGTTTTCTTCATTGGGGTAACGATGGCGATACTTTCTCCGTTACTCTTGTTTATTATCAGCCTTAAGTGGTATTCATTAGTGCTATCGTGCATAGCCCTGTTCACTTCAATCGGGTCACTGATGATGAGTCTTAGGAATCGGTAAATACATAAAGAGGATAAATACAGCCGCTACCTACGGGTAGTTTTTATTAAGGAGAAATAACATGGATCAAACAACTCTCATAGGACTAGCAACAGTCCTATGGGTTTTAGACGCAATAGCAATTACTGTAGCGATAGTACTTGCAGGAGTAGGCTATCTAGTTTACGTAATAAGAGAGAAGCATAAGGAGGAGTAATGGATTTAAACCAAGTATCAATCATCGGACGAGCTGTTAAAGATGTAGAGCTACGTACTACTCAAAACGGTAAGAACATCGCAACCATTAGTGTAGCAAGTAATGCACAAGGAGAGCGTACCAACTTCTTTGACGTGATTGTATTCGACAAGCTAGCAGAGATTGCTTCTAAGTATGTAAAGAAAGGTAAGCAAATCGCTGTCTCAGGCAACTTGCAGCAACGTAGCTGGGAAGACAAGTCTGGTAACAAACGCTACACTGTGGAGATCGTAGGCAGGACTATGCAACTTCTAGGTAAGAATGAATCTCAGTCAAACGACGTGGTAGTAGAAGACATTGACGACAAGCCTATTGATTTGTCTCAAATCCCTTTCTAACGCTACATATAGCGTCTAATCTTGACAAACACTAGCACTGTACGCTATATTAGGAATAACTATTACCACAAACAGTAAATCCTAACCCAATTTTAACAAGCCCTCAAACGGGCTCATGATCTTATCCCAAGCGGCAAACTTTGGGTATTTTTGTGAGCCTATCTGAGGGCTTTTTTATTTACAATTCACATCTCATATTCGCGGCCAAGCTACTAGAAAGAAGGACAGAATGAAAGACGCAGTAGTTTTTGAAAGATTCGTCGACCCTAACACGATTGACGAACGAAATGTACAAGAGATTGATACACCGGATAATACATACGATAGCTGGGAGATCGCAGACTACAATAACCCGATTGCGGGTATTGCCGTAGGGTCGGTCGACCACCTCATTGGAGAAGTGTTTCTGCAGACAGAGCTTCTTGGCCTACCGGAGCGCCAATTATCCGCATACAAGAAACTAATTAGGCGGAAGTTCTGGGATTGGTTCAACAGTAATCTTCCCAACCCAACCGGGCTCGCAGATGTTAGTCATCAGGCTAGATTGAGTCAGGGCATAGAAAAAGAATAATCGATTTGCTTGGCCGTGGTTACGAGATGTGAATTACTTTAACAATTTACTAGTCTGCGAGTCGTATGTTCTACGACTGCACCTTGCGTCGAGCGCACGATCAAAAATCAGAAAGGGAATCCGTATTACCCTCCACGGGTTGGTTTTTCATTATATTCCTCTTCAAATCTTCTGGCCGGAAGTAAACACGTGCGTCTCGCAGATTAGTTGATTAGCAAACATAACACGGAGAACTACATGCTAAACAGACTCAAAGCTCGATACGCACTACGCTGGACTAAATATGTAGACTTAGACGATCTTGAAGCACATATAAAGGCTTTGCGCACAAGAAAAGAACTCGATAGCTTCTTTAAACGTGTAAGTAAGAAGATGATTGAAGTCTTCTATAAGGGTGGCAATAATGCCTAACAAACGCAGCATAGATATGACGTCTGTATTCAAGCCAGAAGCCATTGAGAAGATGAAGGAAACCATAGCACGACAGACTGAGAAGTTCATGGTACTGACCTTTCAGCAAGAAGATGGCGAACATCACTGGAAGATAAAGATCACTAAAGACAACCGTGTATTAGGTAAAGAGATCATTATGGGTAAACCTGAGGGATTGATGATTGTGGAGGATGAGAAGTAATGGCAGCTATGTCCAATCCCGATGAGTTGGTGACTTTCGACCGCATCGCGCTAGATAGGGTAAAGAAAGGAGCATCCATTAACCTCGGCGCTTACTCTTCTGAAAGCTTAGCAGTTAGGATGCATGACAATATCCCTGGCATTGAAGGGAAAATACTTGATGTAACATTTGACGTGCTTGCTTCAAAGATAGTCGACGATAAGTATTTAGTAGATTTCACCTGGAAAGTCCCCCGTTCTTGGTTCCAACATCTAAAGCAAGAAATATTCCCAAGTTACTTGTTGAAAAAAAGCCCAGTTAAATACGATAGCCATACTGAGGCAAAGGTAATCACATTTACAAGGATGGCTGAATACCCAAAAGCTAACGTCAAGATTTCAAAAGATTCGCGTGTATACATGGATGTGCTGGGCGGCCTCGAGGTGATTAGGGACACGATAGGAGTAGAAGATGTCTAATTCGATTAACCTGGCCATAAAAGCCTCTCAACTCCGCCAGGGTATTCCGTTATCAGACCCTGAACAAGTTATCTTACAAACCAAAGTAGTTAAAGAAGTAGAGGTGACGAAGGATGAAGATGAGTAGGTTAGACGAGAAACTCCATGCATTAATCAAGGAAGCGCAAGGCTGTATTGATGATGAAGAGGTTAAGTTGGCATTCCGAAATGCAGCCATACCTGAGATTAAGAAAGCTTTTATAGACAGTGGATGGGTAAGCCCTGAAGCACGAGACAAAGTAATCGAGAGTGTTAACCAAATTGTTAGTCATGCCCAGAGCATATTCGATAGAAGTGAAATGCTTATACCAAACGTTACAAACCTTACTCAAGGCGAACCGATCAAATACCTAAAGCATATAGACGATGATGGTACCTTATGGCTCGGTAAGACTTATCCAGCGTTCGTTGACAAGGGCGAGATAGGATCAGGTGCGAAGTAATGGATAACGAACGAATCAAAGTAGGATTCTGGAGATACTGGCTACTCCCTTTATGGTCATTGGTATCTATGACTTGGAATAACCAAATCTATAGACAAGAGACGACGTGGGATGAGTGGTACGAAGGTACTAAGATTCATCGTGCTCCTAAGCAGCTGTATTTAAGAAAGGTCAAGCTAAATGACTAGCCAAATGGGACGACCCACAGCCTACTCAAAAAAGGTAGCAGACAAGATATGTGAAGAGATTGTTATTGGTCGATCGCTACGATCTATATGCCAAGACGAAGATATGCCATCTATTTCCTCTGTTATTAAGTGGCTTGGGGAGAAGGAAGACTTTTCGGCACAATACGCGCGTGCTAAGGAGGAACAAGCTGATACCCTCACCGACGATATGGAGGACATTGCTAGGGATAACAACATAGATGTCGCCCGGGCAAGGCTTATTATTGATACCCGTAAGTGGGCGGCATCGAAGCTTAAGCCTAAGAAGTATGGTGACAAGATTGACATGACTACCAATGGCAAAGACTTACCTACACCAATCTTAGGCGGAATGAGTGTTGATAAATCGCCTGATGATATATCTAGTAAATAGTAAGTGCCAGAATATACGGCCTGGTATAACCAATCTACTAAAAATAGCAATATTTAACATCAAGGATGATATAAGTGCCTTATCTACCAACTACATCACTTAAGAAAGTGCTAGCCCTAAAGAAAGACTTTAGGCTTGTGGCTGGTGGTACATCAGCATCCAAGACTATATCTATCCTTCAGGTATTAATTGATACAGCTCAATCTCGTAAGAACATCCTCATTGATGTCGTATCAGAGACCATGCCCCATATGCGAGGTGGGGCAATGCTAGACTTCGAGAACATCATGAAAGCCCATAACTATTGGGATGAGGCTAGGTGGAATAAGACACTCACAACCTATACGTTTGAGACCGGCACAAAGATGCACTTCTTCTCAGCCGACGCACCTAGTAAGGCACATGGGCCACGGCGTGACATTCTCTATGTCAATGAGGGGAACAACATTCCATACGCTATCTTCGACCACATGGCCACTCGTACACGCGAAACTGTATGGGTTGACTGGAATCCTAGTGTGGAGTACTGGGCGTATACAGAGATTATGCAGAACCCATTGTATGCCGGTATGTTCGACTTTATTACTCTTACATACAAGGATAATGAAGCTCTTGATGAGAAGACTGTAATGAAGATTGAAGCTCACAAAGGTAATGCTGGGTGGTGGAAGGTATATGGTGAAGGTCAGCTTGGTGAGATTGAAGGACGCATCTACACAGGTTGGAAGTGGATTGATGAAATACCACATGAAGCGCGGTTTGTTAAACGCGGCCTAGACTTTGGGTACACTAACGACCCAACAGGTATCGTCGATGTCTATGAGTATAATGGTGGGTTTATCTTTGATGAACGCTGCTACCAATATGGTATGAGTAACGAGGACATTGCTGAGTTTGTTAAGTCTCTACCTGATCCAAACAAGCTAATTATTGCAGATAGTTCCGAGCCTAAGAGTATTGCTCGTCTTAAACTACTAGGTCTTAACGTTCTCCCCGCTAATAAGGGACAAGGCAGTATCAACGTTGGTATCGACTTCGTACAATCCAAGCCTATATCAGCTACCAAGAGCAGTACAAACCTTAAGAAGGAATACGAACGGTATATATGGATGAAAGATAAGCTTACGGATAAGTTCATCAACCAGGCACCAGATATTGATAACCACTTGCTTGACCCTATACGTTATGCTCTTGAGTCTTACTTCCCGAGAGATGACGACGATAGTGATTACTCATCAGGCGATACAACAAGTTACCTTTACTAAGGAGAAATATGAGCGATAAGGACAAAGAGATACTTTTGGCAAAGATAGATGCATTACGCTGGTCTTTCTCCGATACCCAGCTTCAAGCAATTATGAGCACCATGAATGACTTGGTATCTTCTATACCTTCAACTGATCGTAACGAGATTGGCTTTAGAGGAAAGGGCAACGATAAATGAACATCAAATACGGACAAAAGCTAGTAGAGACTACCTACTACGATAGTAAACCTTCCACAATCGAACGATACATCTCTCGTGAGGAAGTAACCTCAGATTCTGAAGAACTTGCTATGTTTATCAAACTCCAACAAGATAATAAAGGTTGTAAGCATATCAAGTTTGAACGAGATATATCTAGTAAAGGTAAACGTTACGTAATCAAGACATGGGAGGTATGACGTGTCTAAAGGTGGAATTGACATCTACCAATACCCAGATGGTAGATACCGCTTGCGTGTGTTCAGAAAGAATACGAGACACTACCTTGGTATGTTTCCCTCATATGAAGATGCAATAGCCGCACGAGAGAAGTTCCTTATAGATACTGATAATGGACAGCTATGCATAGAACCAGAGGCCCCGATGTATACCAGGAGATGGTTCGAGCAGCAAGCCGATAAGCAGCGTATAGACTTTGCGTCGCGCTACATGAACTAATTTTTACCAATAAACGACTGCTAATATAACATAAAAGGCTACTGACACACAGGGTCGCAAACCTAAGGAATGTGTCAGTGCCCTTCTTAACAAAAGACAACTTCAAAGAACGATGGGAGAGCTCCAAGGCGTATATGACGCCATTCTTTGATCCGTTGTCTGAATATGAGCGCATTGCTCGTAACCGTCCTCACCCTGGTATCAACAAGTCATATCCAAAGAATACCGATGGCACTATGGCTGGTATTGTTGATAGCCTTCCTAAGCGTGTCATCCAGCAGTTACCTTCAGGTAAAGTAGAGACTACCCAAGGCACGGTGATGAGTATCGTTGCCAACTTCGTACTCTACAACGACATTATCCCAAACGCCAACCTAGATGCTGATGCTATCCAGAAGTGTTGGGCAGTTGTATCTAAGTCTATGACATTTGGTGCTATCGGTACCATGAACTTATTCACAAAGCATGATTACTCATATGGTGCTGACTTTAAATACTTCTACGTAAAAGATGGATTCTTCCAATCAGGTAAGCTTACATTCCAGGCCTGCGACTACTTCTTTGTACAGGCATGGTATCAGGAATCTGATATTGACGGGATCATTGAACGTATCCTGAAACAGCGTAAAGCTGCGCGCGAAGGTGGCGAAAAGTACGACGAGGAGTGGAAACTACCAGCCCTTAGGCGTCTCAAACAATGGAAGACCGAGAAAGATGAAGCAGCTAAGTCTTCTGGCGAGAAGGAGCGCAACGCTCGTTCAGAGGCTATTCATATCGTACACGGTTTCCAAAAGGGCGTTAAAGCACCTTTCTTTTCTTGGGCGTCAGGTCCAGAAGAGTTCGTCTGTGAGCGTATAAACAAAGACCCACGCGGCAAGATGCCTGTTAACTACATGTATACAACCCTCGACTTTGAGAACCCTCTCGGCCGAGGCGTTATTGAGATGTCTGGTGGCATGCAGAACGTTATCGACTCAATGCTGCAGAGTTACCAATACAACCGTGCTCTTATGTTAGCTCCACCCCTTGTTAAGCGTGGTAACTGGGATAAATCTAAGGCTAAATTACAGCCTAATGCAATTATTGATCTTGGTTCAGACGAGAATAGCACTCTCGAACCATTAACCCTAGACACTACTGCTCTATCTAACTTTACCCAAGACTACGGGTTGTTTAAGTCTCAGATTCTCGCACTCAACAATAACGGTGATACTTCTACCTCATCTGAAGTAGGCAACCCAGGATTCTCTAAGACCTCTGCAGGTGTACAGGCACAGCAACTAAAGCTTGGTGTATCAGATAACTACATGCGCAAGCAGTTTGAGGCATGGTGGTCAGACAACTGCGAGACGATGCTTAACATCCACTTCTCTAACAAGCATGGTCTTGAAGAGATTGAACTCGATGACGACACAGCACGTAAGGTACGTGAGATCGACCCTACGCTCGTAACTGACGACAACAAGTACACCATCGACTACGACGAATACACCGAGATGCTTCGATTTACCGTTGATGCATCTACCTCAGACAAAGAGTCAGATGAGAAGCAGATGGAGAACATCGACACTATTCTCGAGCGTGTACAGAACTCTCCTATGCTTCAGGCAATTATGCATCAATACCCAGAGAAGCAGGCTGAGCTATACAACAAGGTAATCGCTTTATCTGGTGTAGAAAATGCTGAAGAACTTCAGGTAGATGCCGCACAGTTCGCAGAACAAATCAAACAGAAACAGGCTATGACTGAACAGCAAGCAGCTCAACAGCAGATGATGCAAGCTCAGGCGGCACAACAAAGTCAGCAACTACCACAGGAAGCACAGCAAGATTCTGACCAACAGATGCAACCTCAAGAAGAGATGTCTGAGGTACCAGATATGCAGACCCTTGAAACCACACAAGACCAACCTGAAGAACAGGGTGAGGAGCAACTTGAACCTCACGAGATGATGCTTGTACAAGGTCTCCAGGACCGTGGTCTACCAGATGACGTTATTGAACAGGCCATCGTGATGATGCGCCAAGGTATTCCTGATGACGAGGTTCTACAGGTAATTGCTCAATCTATGCAGCCACAAGGAGGTATGTAGTGCCAGAAGACTTTATCCCTAACGACGGTGCTGTGTTCGATCCATCTG
>Ga0157373_10001794_pt1 | contig 16327 bp, 16 predicted proteins | sample C65metaG_FD_113460 | JGI IMG/M metagenome (GOLD analysis project Ga0157373, IMG submission 113460) | Corn rhizosphere microbial communities from Kellogg Biological Station, Michigan, USA - C6-5 metaG | ecosystem: Host-associated > Plants > Roots > Rhizosphere > Soil | place: USA: Michigan... | reverse complement strand
CTCCCGGTGATCCGTCAGGATGCGTCTAAGGCAGGGATTTGTGATCTGAAGGGAAAAGTCAGCGTCATCCAGACACTCAGCGCCACCCAACCGGACACCGCCAAGCTCACAACCGAAGTGATGCAGCGCCTGGCGCAGCATTATGCGGACAACAAGGATTTCTCACTCATTTCCCTGGTGCTGGACCCCGGTCCTCCAGAAAACGCAGTCCCTACCCTCAAGGCTACGTCCGAGCGGATCGGCGCGAAATTGCCTGAATGGTGGGTGGGCACGACCGAGCCGGAAGTGCTTCACAAATATGTGAAAAAGGAACTCCAGGCGGATGACATCCCGCACCTGGAAAATGGCGCGTGGATTTACGACACCGCCATCGTGGTGGTCGACCGCAACCGCCACATCCGCCGTGGAGTGGTGCACCAACAACGCGGCGGCGCACCCTACGTGGCCACCTTCGACTTTGACCGGGCTGCCGAGTGGGACGCACGTGGCGTCAAAACCGGCACGGATTTGAACAACGTGCAGCAGCTTGAAAAACTGCTCATCCAAACCATCGACACCATTCTAGCAGAACCCTTTGTGCCATGAACCGCAAGTTTTCCATCTTCCTCGTCTACGCAGGGGTGGCGGTCATTTCCGCCGCCATCCTCTACACCTGCTTCTACATCCGCACCCACCAGAAGGACCGCTCCAAGGAGCTGGATATCATCGTGCAGCAGGGAAAGGCGGAAGTCCCTACTTGGTTTGAAATCGGCAAGGATCTGGAGGCCGTCAATCAGGACAACCAGCAGGTCAAGCTCTCCGACCTTCGCGGCAAGGTGTGGGTGGTCGCCCAGTTTTTCGCCGTCTGCCCCCACTGCGCTGTGCGCAATGGCCAGGAACTGCGGGCGATCTATGATGAATTCAAGAATCACCCGGATTTCCACATCACCTGCATCTCTGTGGACCCGAAGGAAGACACCCAAAGCAAGCTTGCCGACTATGCCACGGCCCTGGGTGCGGATTCCAAAAAGTGGTGGTTCCTCAATGCCGGTGACACGAAGGCCACCCACGACTATCTGGAGCACGAGCTGAAGTTTTTCCGCGTGCAGGAACGCACGGACCCGGCAGACATCGCTGCCAATGGCCGCTATGCCCACGATCTCAGCTTCCTGCTGGTGGACCGGAATTTCAACGTCATCGGAAAATGGCCGCTCGCAGATGCCCGCTCCGAGGACGCGAAACAGCGCGACCCCGGCCTCTATGACCGCCTGAAAAAGGATCTCTATCAGCGCATCCGCGCCGAACTTGAGAAAAACGAAACCCCTGGAATCTGATGAGTGAAGACCGTCGTGAATGGCTGGAGCGCAAGCCGCAGGAAGAGCTTTCGAAAAAACTCGGCATCGCCGCCTGGGTGCTCACCGCAGTGGTGCTGATCCTGGTGGGGCTGATGCGCCGCCCGGAACTGCGGATTCCCCTGCCGGAAGGGGTGGACTTCAATTTTCTGCCGCCCATCCATGCAGCCATCAATGCGCTGGCAGCCGTTGCGCTGGTGGGTGCCCTGGTAGCCGTAAAGGCCGGCCGCATCGCTCTCCACCGCAAGTTCATTCTCGCCGCCATGGGCTTGTCCGTCCTTTTCCTCCTTTGCTACGTGGCCTATCACTTCACCAATACGGAAGTAAAATACGGGGACTCCAATTTCGACGGAATCCTGGATCTCACGGAACGTGAGGCCGTGGCAGGCTCCCGCCCCATCTATCTGGGACTGCTCATCACCCACATCACCCTGGCAGGAGTCAGCCTCCCTTTCATCCTCTTCACCTTCATCGCAGGGTGGACGAATCGCTTCGCCGCCCACCGCCGCCTTGCCCGCTGGGTCTTCCCGCTCTGGCTCTACGTGGCCATCACCGGCCCCATCTGCTACTGGCTGCTGCGTCCTTATTACGGACCCTAATAGGATCGGCATGCCTTCCAATCCTGCGCCTTCCCATTCACAGGGATTTCTGCTTTTCATCAGCGCAGTCCTCCGCTGATGCTTTTCAATTCCCTTGAGTTTCTTGTCCTGCTGGCGATCACCCTGCCGCTTTACTATCTGCCGTTCTCCGGCAATCGCGGGCGGGTGTGGCAGGTGGCGGTGCTCCTGGCCGCCAGCTCGATCTTCTACGCATGGGAAAATCCCCGCCTGCTCCTGCTGCTGGGCTTTTCCTGTGCCTTCAATGCGATCGCCGTTGAACGCATCCTCTTCTGGAAGCGAACGGACTCCCCCACTCAGGAAAAACGCTGGCTCGTCACCGGCGTGACGCTGAACCTCGCCTTCCTCGCCTTTTTCAAATATGCGGCCATTTTCCTGACGTTCTTTCCCACCGGCTGGATTTCCCCGGCAGTGATCCAGGGAGTGAAGGCCATTCCCCTCCCCATTGGCATCTCCTTCTACACCTTCCACGCCATCAGCCTTTTGGTGGATGTGCACCGGAAAAAAGTGAGTGAGGAAACCCAGCGCCGTCTAGGCAGAAGGGGACGCGGCCGGGTGTCCTCCTTCAGCGATCTCACGCTCTACATCATCTTTTTCCCGCAACTCGTCGCCGGCCCCATCGTCAAGGCGCATCAGTTCATCGATCAGATCCGCACCAAGCTGTGGAACGAGATCCCGTGGGTGGCCGTCCGCCGTTATCTCATCACCGGGTATTTCTTGAAAATCTTCGTTGCGGACAATCTCTCCGAGCAAACCGTGATGCTTACCTCCAAGGGAGCAAATTTCACCGATATCCTCGCCGCCAGTGGCTCCATCAATCTCATGGCGCTGCTCTACGCCTACAGTTTGCAGATTTTCGCAGACTTCGCAGGTTACTCGCTCATCGCCATCGGTTTCGGCCTCATGTTCGGCTACCGGTTGCCGGAAAATTTCCGCTTTCCCTACCTTTCCCTTTCCATCACCGGATTTTGGCGGCGCTGGCACCTTTCCCTGTCCTCATGGTTGCGGGACTATCTCTACATCCCGCTGGGAGGAAACCGCAAGGGGCCGGGCCGCACCTACATCAATCTGTTTCTGGTAATGTTTCTGGGCGGACTCTGGCATGGTGCGGAGTGGAAATTCGCCCTCTGGGGCACCAGCCATGGAGTGCTGCTCGCCATCGAACGCTTCATCAACCAGCGCCGGGGCGAAGAAACACCTGCCCCAAAATCGCCTCTGCTGAAGGGAATCCTGTGGCTCTACACCTTCCACGCCGTCACCTTTCTCTGGCTTACCTTCATGATGCCGGACATGGCCCACATTGCAGCCTTCTTTAAAGGGCTGGCCAGTGGACGCATGAATCTGCCCGGCCAGCCACTCTTCGCCCTAGCATTCTACGGCAGCGTGGTGGTACTCTATCATGCGTGGGGCTGGCTATTGGAAAACAAACAGAATCTAGCCAACCGCCTGGCCAATCCATGGTGTGAGGGCGCCCTTCACGCCCTGATGCTTTTCCTGATCGCCACCAATTACGGTGCCCCTCGGGGCTTCATCTACTTCCAGTTCTGAGCAAGTTCATGATCCGCTATCTCCTCGCCCTCATCGTGACTCTGGCCGCCTGCTTCGGCTTGCAGACTCTCGCGCTACACCTGTGCGGGGGAAGCACGCTGAAAAGTGAGTCCAACTACTTCTCCTCCATCGCACGCATTCAGTCCGCCAGCGGAAAAAATGCGCCCATCATGCTCATCGGCTCCTCACTCACCGGCCGCTTGGCAGACCGGGGGGGGCATCATCCGGAAGTCGTCAACATAGGTTGCGATGGCTCCAGCGCCATGATCGCCCTGCGCGCGCTCGACCGTGGCCAGATCAAGCCCTCCCCCCTCATCATCATCGAGACCAATACCCTGGGCTACGCCATGGAAGGACGCGGAAGGGAAATCGCCCAAGCAATCGATACCCCCGGTTTCCGCATCGGGCAGGATATTCCCAATCTGGGAGCCACCGCGCGCCCCGCCGCCTTTGCTTATTCCCTCCTCATGGCACGCTCGGTGGGCAGGGGCGGCGATACCCTGGCCCTCACCACCCAACCGGTGCAGCTCGTCGCCAGCCCACAGATTCTCAGCACGCCGGAGCGCCAACTGGTGGAGGAACTCACCGCCATCCTTTCCCGCCTGCGCGAAAAAGGCAGCCGCATCCTGCTGATCAAGCTACCTGCCGGAAAACTCACCGACGATGTACTGAAAAACATCCCCACCGCCCTGGCAGCCCGCACCGGCCTGCCCTATTGGGATTTGAATCTGGACCTGCCTGAGGGTGCTGTGGGTTACACGGATGGAGCACACCTGGATGGGCAAAGCGCCGTGAAGGTGATGAACACCCTGCTCCAATATGCGGCCACACACTGACTCAACGTTGCAGCCGCTGGGTAGTGATGCTGATGGATAGATTGGTCCGCGTTCCTTGAGGGCCATTATATCCGCCGGTGACGGGCATCACGCCACGCGGATGGTGGCTTACCCCCACCGGCACATGCCCGCTGCCGGTCCGGTGCCCTACGGAAGGATCATAACCCGTCCAGCCCTTGTCGGGTAGATAGATCTCCGTCCACGCATGAGTGGAGCCACGCCCTACTTTTGAATTCGCGCTTTCCAGATACCCGCTCACAAAACGGGCCGGATAGCCCAGTGCACGACACGTTTCTATCATCAGCACCGCCATGTCCCGGCAGGAACCGCTGCCCAGTTCCAGAGTCTGCACCGGAGACTGCACGCCCGCTTCCTCCCGCCGGGTGTAGGAAATCGTCTTGTGGATGTGGGCCGCCAGTTCATCGAACATCGGCCGCATTTCCCCCGGCTGCGGAGCCAGGTTCGTCCAGGCATACCACTGCCGCAACCGCGCCACTTCCGGAGGATAGGTGAACTGCCGGTAAGGCATGGCCGCCAGTTCATCGATCCCCGGCACCTGCGAGGGATAGGCCACATGCACGGGTAGAGGTGTCGAGAGAGGTGGCATGGGCAGGCCAATCACAAACTCGCTGCGGATTTTCAGTTCATTGGCGGTTTCCGTGAAACGGGCTTCCGCAATAACGTTGTCCAAAATATCGCGATACCAATGAACCTCGGACTTCGGCCACGTTTCCAGCACCATGGAATGGAGCCGGATGTCGTGTCCCTCGCGCGGTCTCAGCACCAGACGATGGGGCGAGAACTCCACCACATTCGTATAAGTGTAGTGGGTCTCATGCACGAGATGCAGCAACTCGCGCTTTTCCTGGGTGGCATCAAGGATTTCCATGATAGATGCGGCGCAATCGCCATGCCAAGGCTAGCACCCCCTCTCCCGGCGTCCAAGGAACTTTGCCCGAGTGTGGATCGGACTTGGCGGATGGAGCAGGAGCACGCATATTCCGCGGACTTTCTCAGGGAATGAAAATCTTAAGCCACACAGACTCCGGTTACGCCACATTCGTCCGCCGCTTGACCCGACGCGCGGTGCCGGAAGAAGGAGTGCGGGATCTGGTGGCCTCCATCATCGCAGAAGTCTCAGCAAAAGGAGACAAGGCGGTGTTTGCCTTCACCAAGCAATTCGATGGTGCCACGCTGACGGCCAAGACCCTTTTCGTAAGTGATGCGGAATTTGCCGCAGCCGAGGCGGAGGTGACACCTGCCACCCGGGAGGCAATCGCCCGCAGCCTGAAAAACATCCACGCCTTCGCCAAAAAGAGCCAGCGCAAGGATTGGTCCGCCAAAAATGCCGAGGGAGCCACCGTGGGGGAACGTTTCGTCCCTTATGATCGCGTGGGGGTTTACATCCCAGGTGGCAAGGCCCCGCTGGTTTCCACCGCCCTGATGACCGCAGGATTCGCCCAAGCCGCTGGCGTGCCGGAAATCGTGGCAGCCACTCCCTGCGGTGCAGATGGAAAGGTGAACTCCGCGCTGCTTTACGCCTTGAAGGCGGCAGGTGTCACCCAAGCCATCAAGGTGGGGGGAGCACAGGCCATCGCCGCACTGGCCCTCGGCACCCAGTCGGTCAAGCCCGTGGACCGCATCTTCGGTCCCGGCAACCGCTTCGTGGTGGAGGCAAAGCGCCAACTCATCGGAGCCGTGGCCATTGATCTGCTGCCCGGTCCCAGTGAAATTCTCATCCTGGCGGACAAGACGGGAAATGCCGATTACATCGCGGCGGATATCCTGGCCCAGGCGGAGCACGGGGGAGACAGCGTGGTCGGCTTCGCCACGGACTCCAAACCACTGCTGGGCAAGGTGGCCAAGGCCATCGAAAAGCAACTTCCCACACTTTCCCGGGATAAGATCATCCGGGATGTCCTGAAGACCGGCACCTTCCTGCTGCTGGTGAAAAACTTCGAGGAAGGCGTGGCCATTTCCAATGCCTTCGCACCTGAGCACCTTTCCCTCATCACGGCGGAAGAGGATCGCTGGCTGCCACAGATCCGCACTGCCGGGGCGATCTATCTGGGAAATGATTCCCCGGTGGCCGTGGGGGATTTCCTCGCAGGCCCCAGCCACACCCTGCCTACCGGTGGCAGCGGCCGTTCATTCTCCGGCCTCCGTGCCGATCAGTTCCAGCGCCGCACCAGCATTGTCCGCCTCGATAAGGCATCGGTGAAAAAGTCGCTTCCCGTCGTCGAGGAGTTTGCTAGAATCGAAGGGCTGGATGCCCACGGCAGATCCACTGCCATCCGCTTGGAAAAATGACGCACTCTCCGGACACCGTCCGTCGCACTGGTTCCCGTCGCACTGCGGCGGAACGGCTGACTTGTCCGGCATGCCATGGCTCCATCGCCACCGGTGCCAGCCATTGCCCTTCCTGCCGGTTCACCGGCGGAGATACTATGGCGATGTTTCCCGGTGCCCCGCCTCCTCTCCTGCCCATTCTCGATGTGGCGGATGTATGGAACGCCAGCGACATCCGGCTGATCGATGCCGCACGGACCGACGTGGAAAAACGTTTCCCCCAGTTCCGCTGGCGCTTCTGTGCGCTCGACATGCCACCGGGCGTGAAGCTGAATCTGCTGGGCTTCTGGCTGTTGAATGCAGCCCCCCTGGTGCCCCCGGAGACCGAGCAGGATCGCGCCTGGACAGTCCTGCTCATCATCAATCGCAGCAATGGCCACGCCGCAGTGATTCCCGGTTACGCCGCAGAGCCATGGATTACCGATCCCGCATGGTTGGATGCCCTGCGGGAAATGCGCCTGCCATGGCGCAGCGGCGAATCCGGCAAGGCAGTGACCGCTTTTCTCAATGCTTCACGCAAGCTGCTGGAACGTGAGTGGAAAAATCTCCGCCCATCCTCTTCCATATGATCGCCCGCTGGCTCATCATTTTTTTACTCACCCTCACCTGTGCCTTTTCCCAAGGCACCAGCAATCCGGCTTTTGAATACGGACCCAGGCCACCCCTGCCTGTCTTCGATCCCACCAGCATCCTCACTCCGGATGAGGCGGTAAAAATCGCCCAACCCATGGAAGATCTCCGCCGCAAGGAAGGGGTGGATGTTTTCACCGTCGTCCTCCCGGATCTGGGAGAGGCACCTCCGGAACATGTGGCGAAGCGTTTTGCCGATGCTTGGGGGAACCCGGATATCCACGCCATCGTCCTCTACACGCCAAATACCAAGGGCAGCCCGTGGATCATTCCCGGCGGGAAGGTGATCTCACTCATCAAACAGGAATTGATTAAAAAATCCGTGGCCGATGCTCAGCGGCGCGCCTCCCTTCAACCCACCCCAAGCGGGAAAGTCCGCGCCGCCACCGAGGAAGCAGCAGACCTCCTGCGGATGTGGACGGGCAGCGCCGTGACCCATGGCGAAAACGTCCGGGATTGGCGGAATACTCTGCTGACACAGAGGAGTGAACGTATTCAACGGTGGAAATACATCGCCCTGGCTGTGGGCTGCTCCATCATCCCGCTGTTTTTCCTCGGCTGGAAAATACGGAGCCACCTCGCGGGAAAAGCCCCGCTCCGTTTTCCACAGCCCACCTACAGCCGCCGCCTGGGCGCGCCCTTCTGTGGAGGAAACAGTGCCAGCCTCGACCTGGAAACCTCATCGGGAAAATCATGAAACCCAGCACCCTACTCCCGCTCATCCTCCTGTCTGTCATCACTCCCGCCTGCAAGGAATCCGCCAAGAGACAGGCCACGCCTGCCGCCACGCGTGTGGCAGCCGCACGCGAGGATGCTCCGCTCCTACCTATCAGCAAGGGAGACTCCTGGCGCTACGCCGTTCATCTGGAAATTCCGGCAGATGCCACGAAACCGGGCACCCCGGCTGTGGAAAAGGATTTCGTGCGCACCCGCACCTTTCTGGGAAAAATCTCCCCCGGCAAATCCCTCCCAGCCACCGATTGCTTTGAAGTGACCACCGCCGGCTTCCCCGCCGAGCGGGAATTTGTGGAAATCCACAATGACAAGATCCTCCTTCGTGGCTCTGTAACCTTGCAATCCGAAGACAGCCAGCCCATGTGGTATGATCCTGCCGTCCCTTTTCTCTCAGCAGGAGTGAAGGCCGGGGATGAGCTGCGTGAATTCCAGGTCGGCGGCCAGCCCCGCACGCGGAAAATCCAGATCGTCGGACGCGAGGATGTCACCGTTCCCGCCGGACAGTTTCCCTCCATCCGCATGCTGATGGGAGGCATGGACGGCACTGTCGAACTCCGCCGCACCATTTGGTTCAGCCCCGGCACCGGCATCATCCGTGAGGAAAAAACCCGCTACCATGTTGACAAGCTGATCCTCCGCGAAACGCAGGAACTCACTGAAACCAGTGTCAAAAAACGCTGATTCATCTGCCTGATCGGTCTTTCATAAAAGCTCCAGATCTCCCCCCTTCGGCAAAGCCCGCAAGGGGTACGCGACGAATCGACATGACCCACACTCAGGCCATGTCATCGCGTTCGACTGGCCAAAAACTTCAGCGGCGGCGGCGGAAGGCAAAGAAGGCCCCTCCCACCACACCGAGCAGTGCGGAGGTAGGCTCTGGAACCACCTCCCAGCTCACGGCATACAGGCCTGCGCCATCCCCCTTACCTTGCAAGGTGAGGACGTAGGATTGAGGCGTGAATATATCCTCTTGGATATCGAAACGTTCATTAACGGACAAACCGCTGAAGTCGAAATCGACATTAAGTGGCTGCGGCCCGACGAAAGTAATTTTAACGGACTCACCTTCCTTGAAGTTCAGCGAAGGACCGCTGGTGCCGTTATCATTGAGGTAGGTATTATCCACCTCCAGGGAAGAGGCAGGGCCTTCTTCAAAAATCACATCGCCATATCCTGGCACATTGATGGCAACTGGGGTGGAGGGCATGGACAGACCATTGTAAGGAATGGCATCCAGCGTGAAGGCATGGGCATGGGCCGCCAAGGCGACAGCCGCTACCGCCATGAGCGGGGCTTTCGTTTTCATGTGTGTGGGGGGAATCGGGTGGGGGGTAGTGGCTCCAGGGGCGGAGAAACCGCTTGAAATCTACCAAACGTGTAGAACCAGACAAGAAAATTACACCTTCATAAGCCTTACAACTCACTCATCCTAATATAGATATGAAGGTTTAATATAAGGAAAAATTAACAACACCCACTACTTTTCCTTATAATAGCAGATTTTTCTAATGCGTGGACATCCTGCTGGGTTTCGCCTATATGCCAAATTGGCGATGAGGTTCCGCTTTATTGCCGCATAGAAAACCCACCCATGAAAGGCTACTACGAAGTCAGCAAGTCGGATTCCGGCAATTACAGTTTCACCCTGCATGCGGGGAATGACGAGATAGTCCTCACCAGTGAGGCTTACGAAAACAAGTCCGGCGCTGAGGGCGGAATCGCTGCTGTCCGCAAGAACGGCCAGCTCGATTCCCGCTTCGAACGGAAAACTTCTGCCTCCGGCCAGCCCTACTTCACCCTCAAGGCCCAGAATGGGGAAATCATCGGCACCAGCGAGATGTATAGCTCCGAACCTGCACGTGACAATGGAATCGAATCCGTGATCACGAACTCTCCCAGCATCATCGTGAAGGACAGGAGCGTTGGCTCTTAAAGGCTCTCCAGCGCGAGATAGGCTTCGATTTCCCGGGAAGGATCGTGGGCACGCATCAGTGACTCACCGATCAGGACGGCATTCGCCCCGGCCTCCAAAACACGGCGGGCGTCATCCAGAGTCTTGATTCCACTCTCGGATACGAGGATGACGTCATCCGGCACTTCCTCTGCCAATACCTCGGTGGTGGCCAGATCCACCGCAAAGGTTTTCAGATTGCGGTTGTTGATGCCGATCAGATCCGCGCCCAACTCCAGGGCTCGCTCCATCTCCGGCAGATCGTGCACTTCCACCAGCACATCGAGCATGAAGCTTTTCGCCTCTTCATAGAGGTGGCGCAGTTGATCATCGCTGAGAGCCGCCACGATCAGGAGAATGGCATCCGCACCGGAAACAGCCGCCTCATGGATCTGCACCTCATGGATGGTGAAGTCCTTCCGCAGCAGGGGGGCCTGGGAAAACTTGGAAATCTGGGTCAGGTAACTGAGTGAGCCCTGGAAGTATTTTTCATCCGTAAGAATGGAAAGGCAGGACGCCCCACCATCCAGATAGCGCTGTGCCTGACGGACGGGATCGAAATTCGGATCGATCAATCCCACCGATGGAGAAGCTTTTTTCACTTCCGCAATCACGCCCAGCTTGCCCGGCCCGCGATCCAGCGCGGCGCGGAAGCCGCCGAAGTCGTTCCGTTGCAGGGCTGCCGCACGCAGGTGCGCGGCGCGCGGCAGGAGGGCTTCCACCTCGAGGTGTTTGGTGGCGATGATTTGGGCGAGCTTGTCAGACATGCGTGGCGGAAGGGAACCCCACTCGAGCCGGAAAGAAAACAGGGAAATATCAAATTTTGACTTGCCCGGCATCCGGCCACGTGTAGAAACCCCGCACGCGTCTCAGCAACGCGGGCGTAGCTCAGTGGTAGAGCGCCACCTTGCCAAGGTGGATGTCGTGAGTTCGAATCTCATCGCCCGCTCCATTTTCCCAAGCCTTCCTCACGGAAGGCTTTTTTATGCCTGAAAGCGACCGCTTTACAGCTTGGCACAGTCCACCGCGCAGCCTCATAAAGCGCGCATGTTCGTTTGGTCCAAACTCTCCGCCGTAAAGTGGATGGATGCCTGGGAAGAAAGATTTTCCGGGAATCCGAATCTCGTTATTGAATACATCAAGGGCGGGAAATCCATCCGGATTCAAGTTTTCTGTTCTTCTGAAAAGGAAGCGAAGGCGATCTTCACCCAATTCGGCGGCAGTGTCCGCAAGATGGCGAGTGCCGAGTGGAACAAACCGGTGGAGGCTCCCCGCCCAGTCAAGGTGCGGGACGTGATCCTGCTCACCGCAGAAACCCAGAAGAAGGAACTGGCCGCCTTGCAGAAGGAAAATCCCAAGCGCCACATCATCAGCATCCCGCCGGAAATGGCCTTCGGCACCGGCGATCATGCCACCACCTCCACCGTTCTCCGCCTGCTGGTGGATGTGGCCCGCAAGCGCAAGGGAACCGATTGGACCGTGGCGGACCTCGGCACCGGCACCGGCGTGCTCGCCATCGCGGCCTGTAAGCTGGGCGGCGGTGAGACCTATGCCTGTGATTTCGATCCCTTCGCCGTTTCCATCGCCGCACGCAATGCGGAGCGGAATGGCACTCCACAGATCGTGGTGAAGGAGCAGGATGTCCTGAAATGGAAGCCGCGCAAAAAAGGCTACGATGTGGTGCTGGCCAATTTGTTTTCCACGGTCCTGATCCAGGCATGGCCGGTAATCGCCAAAAGCATCGCTCCCGGTGGTGATCTCATCGTTTCCGGCATCCTCGCCACTCAGGCATGGGAGGTTTTCACCGCTGCGGCGGGAGAAGGCATCGGCTTCACCAAGGTCATCCGCAAGGGTAAATGGGTGACGGCCCATGGCGGCCACCTGAAGGATTTGATCGCAGCCGGAGAAGGCAGCGCCTCTCTGGAGTGAGCATTCACTGCCCCCAATGGAGGAGTGCCCGCATCCATCCCGGCTGCTGATAGGTAGCCGCCATATTCGTGCCGTAGTAATAGGCGGTGGCGTGAAAAAACAATGGCGCGGCAAACAGCAGGGAGTCCACCCGGTCCAGCACTCCGCCGTGGCCGGGGATACCTTTCCCCCAATCCTTTGCGCCCAGCGAGCGCTTCACGGCGGACATCACCAGGCCACCCAGAAAGCCAGCGGCCACCAGCAGGCATGACATCAGCCCTGCCACCAGCGGGGAAAACGGTGTGGCCCACCACAGGGCAGAGCCGATGCCAATGGTGGTAAGCCCACCACCGATGAGGCCCTCCCAGGTCTTTCCCGGACTCACCTTGGGAGCCACCGGATGTTTCCCCAGCGTTTTTCCAAAGACGTATTGGAAAACGTCACTCAGTTGGGTGACGGTCACGACGAAAAACAGCAGCTTGGCGTTTTCATGCTCATAGCCGGGAATGGGCAAATACAGGAGCATCGGCAAGTGGCTAAGGAAGTAGACGCACGTCAGCACGCCCCACTGGATGCGGGCCGTGCGTTCCAGAAAGCGATCCGTCTCCCCGGCCAGCGCGGAACGCACGGGAATGAACACAAAGGCATACACTGGAATGAAGATGGAAAACATCCCATACCACGGGCTCCACGCGAACAAATAGTGCAGCGGCAGAATCACGAAAAACACCCACGTCAACGTGCGGTGATCCCCCCGGGGCAGGGGCGTGAGCGTGATGAATTCCCGCAACGCCAAAAATGAGAGAAGCAGGTAAAGGATGAACACGCCGCTTTTCCCCACCGCCAAGGAGGCACCAAAGATCGCGACCATCCACCACCAGGCTTTCACGCGCCGGGACAGATTATCCATGGTGGCTGCGCTCTCCGGCTTGGCACGGCGCTTCAAAATGGCAGTCGTCACGCTGGCGATCAGCAGGAGGCCCACCACACCACAGACGATATGAATCAAATCAGGGTCAATTTTCATCACGGGCAAGAGGATTGATTTCAGTCACATGGCCGGTTTCCAAGAGCACCTCCCGGGCATGTTTCAGGAACTCCGCCTTCGGGCAGCCATCCTCCGGCCCCAGGCAGGGATGACCAAATGTCGCACTGGCCATCAGCGGCACGAAAAGGAATTCACCCTTGGGCAGAATCCGGTTCAGGTTTTCCAGATACACAGGCATTAGCTCCACCCCGGGCCGGTGCCGCGCCATCGCGTGCAGGCCGGGTCGGAATTCACCTACCCGCTGGCCATCGCCACGCGTTCCTTCCGGGAAAAAAATCAGATCATCACCGGCATCCAGCACCGCAGTCATCGCCCCGATGGGATCATTCGCCTTGGTGATTTTTCCACGTGGAATCAGCACCGCACGAAACACATTCTTCGCCAGCCAGCGGCGGATCGGCCCCTTCTCCCAATAATCTGCAGCCGCCACTGGCCGCACTTTTGCCCGCAGATGAGGCTCCAGCGCCGCCCAGATCACCACGAAATCCAGGTGCGAGGAGTGATTGGCATAATAGACACGGCCGTGCGGGGAATCCGGCAGGCCATGGATCTCTCGCACCCCGGTGATGAGCCTCACCAAAAAGGCCCCGATCGCTGCAATCATCCGGCCCTCGCTTTCAATGCTGCCGCCAGCCGGATCAAACGGCGGAAAATCGTAAAAACCGTGCCGGCCAAAATCACGGCGAGTGCCCAATCCATCGCCGAAACAAGCGGAGGAAACAGTGACGTGAAACCCATCACCACCGCACCAAAGGTGAGCAGGGCCATTCGCTGCTGCTTGGCGAAGGGGCCACAGAAATCCTGCTTCCCCGTGAGGCTGGCACCCAAGGCGCGCACATATGCCGTCATGGCTGCGGCCCATGCACATCCCACCCCGAGCCATGGCTGGCCACAGCCAATCCCCGCTCCCACCAACAAAAACGCATCTGCAAACCGATCCGGTGCCTCATTCCAAATATCACCCGTGGGGGATTTTTTTCCGCCTTCGATCGCCACCATTCCGTCCAATAAATTACAAATCAGTCTCGCCTGCACACAGAGCGCACCACCCACCCAGCCGACCACCCAAGGCACCCACCCCTGCCCGGCAGCAACGAAGGTTCCCCCTCCCAGCAGGGAAAAGATCACACTCATCGCCGATATCCCGTTTGGAGTCGCCCCCGTCTGTGCCAGACGGCCAGCAGCCCATCCCGCCCATCGGCTGGACCGGCTTTTCAATGGACGCCTCCCTTCCACAAATCCACTCATCGCACCTCCAGCAACTACCTGAAACGGAAAGCATTCACAAGGAAGAGTTCTCTACCGCATGTTGGTGAACGATCTGAAAACAGATGTCGATTTTCTCTTGCGCGAAGCTTCTCTGGGTGTAGAAACCCGGCACGCGTTAAGCAACGCGGGCGTAGCTCAGTGGTAGAGCGCCACCTTGCCAAGGTGGATGTCGTGAGTTCGAATCTCATCGCCCGCTCCATTTCCCCCTTTGATCCGACCCACTCACTTGAGTGGGTTTTTTCTTGAAAGTGAGGCAGGCATTCCTGCCTGCCCTGCAAAATCAAAAAACACAGGCAGGAATGCCTGTGTCACTTCAATGCTCTTCACAAAAAAGGCCCGACCTTGCGGCCGGGCCTTTTGGGAATTGGATGATCGCGGGGATTACTGGGCAGCCGCAACGACGGCTTCCTTGGTCATGCCGAGCTCTTTCATCACCGCGTCGCCAGGAGCGCTGATGCCGAAGCGGTCGATACCGAGGACCTTGCCTTCGGTTCCGACGTATTTCCACCAGAGACCGGTGACACCGGCTTCGATGGCGATGCGCTTGGTGACAGCCTTTGGAAGAACGCTTTCCTTGTAATCGCATGGCTGGCGATCAAAACGCTCGAAGCATGGCAGGGAAACCACGCGCACGCCGTCACCCAGCTCAGCAGCAGCCGCGATGCAATGCTGCAACTCGGAGCCGCTGGCGAGGAGGATGGTGGTGAGAGCGCCGGTTTCCTTCTTCGCGATGTAGCCACCCTTGAGCACGCCTTCGCGACGCTCTGCGACGGACAGATCGTTCATCAGAGGAATGGCCTGACGGGTAAGGATCAGCGCCGAAGGGCCATTCTTGCGCTCAAGGGCAGCAATGAAGGCACCTGCGGTTTCTTCCGCATCACCAGGGCGGATCACGTCCAGACCTGGGATGACGCGCAGACCGCTCACGGTTTCCACCGGTTGGTGGGTAGGACCGTCTTCACCCACCCCCACGGAGTCGTGAGTGAAAATGTAGGTCACTGGCAGTTGGGACAGAGCGGAAAGACGGATCGCGCCGCGCAGGTAATCTGCGAAGACGAGGAACGTCGCACCGCTGGAGCGGAAGATGCCGTCATAGGCGATACCATTGCAGATGGCACCCATGGCGTGCTCGCGGATGCCGAACCAAATGTTCTTGCCGCCGAAGTTGCTCTCGGAGAAGTCACCACCGCCGCTGATATAGTTCTTGGTAGAGCCGAAGAGGTCTGCGCTGCCGGTGAGGAAATTTGGCACAGCCTTGGCCACCGCATTGATCACAGTGCTGCCTGCGGAACGGGTGGCGTCCTTGTAATCGGCGGCAAAGGCTGGGATCTTGGCGCTGAGATCGGCAGGAAGATTTCCAGCCACGCTGTCGGAAAGCTCCTGGGCGAGCTCAGGATTTGCCTTTGCCCATGCATCGTAGGTGGATTGCCAGGCTTCGAAGACAGCCTTGGACTCTTCCTTTTTCTTGGCGAAGAACTCGATGGTTTCAGGGGAAACGTAGAAGTGCTCATCGGCAGGCAGGCCGAGTCCGGCGCGTGCGGAATCGATGAACTTGGCGCCGCCTTCGCCGTGGCCCTTGGAAGTACCGGCCACTTCAGGAATGCCCTTGCCGATGACGGTCTTGCAGATGATGACCTTGGGACGGCCATTGTCGTTTGCTTTTGCGTGGGCGATGGCCTCTGCGATGGCGGTGAAATTGTGGCCGTCGATGGTCACGGCATCCCACTGCTGGGAGGCGAAGTATTGTTCCGCATCTTCGCCTTGGGTCACATTCGCCATGGCATCCAGCGTCACATCGTTGGAGTCATAGATGAGGACGAGGTTATCCAGGCCATTGTGACCGGCAAAGGCGATGGCTTCCTTGGCGACACCTTCCTGAAGGCAGCCGTCACCGAGGAGGGCGATCACGTGGTGATCGAAGATCGTGTGTTCAGCCGTATTGTAGAGGGCGGCAGCGCGCTTGCCGGAAACAGCGAAGCCTACCGCATTGCCCACGCCCTGGCCGAGAGGGCCTGTCGTGGCTTCCACGCCCACGGTCTCGAAAGACTCCGGATGCCCAGGAGTGTGGGAACCACGTGCGCGGAAATGCTTCAGCTCATCGCGGG
>Ga0157373_10001793_pt1 | contig 16329 bp, 11 predicted proteins | sample C65metaG_FD_113460 | JGI IMG/M metagenome (GOLD analysis project Ga0157373, IMG submission 113460) | Corn rhizosphere microbial communities from Kellogg Biological Station, Michigan, USA - C6-5 metaG | ecosystem: Host-associated > Plants > Roots > Rhizosphere > Soil | place: USA: Michigan... | reverse complement strand
TCGGCTCCGACGGCCCGAGAATCGTCAACAGCGCCCCACCGCCGAGATCTAATTTGGTTCCGGGCTGCGCCTGCGCGTACTGAGCGCCGCTTCCGCTCACCGCCGCTTTGTAGTCGTCGTAAAACCTGATGACTGACCCGGGTTTGCTTGCCCTCGCGTTTGCCGCCGGTTTCTTCGGAGCAGCAGCAGTTTTTTTCTTTGAAGCGGGCGCGGGTAAAAGCTCAGGCGGCACACTTGGACCTTGCCCGTTATCGATCACATTCAAAACTTTGACTGCCTTGAAAACTTCCGCAGCGCCGCCAATGTGATCCGGATGTGGATGCGTCGCGATGAAGTAATCGAGCTGCTGAACGTTGTTTCGCTTCAGCGCCTCGACAACAGCCTTGCCCTTCGTCGTATCGCCCGCATCGATGAGCACGATTTTGCCTGTGGGCGACGTGATGAGGATCGAGTCGCCGTTAATTGGACCAACGTCGAGAACGCGAATCGTCAGTTCGCCACCTGAAGCCGGTGGAGGCTGAGTTCTCCACCACGGTAAGACATACCTCCAAGTGACATAGCCTGCCGCCAGGGCTACCACTATCAGAACGGCGATTGCACAACCACACCCTCGAGTAGCTCGTCCCATCAGGTTTTACGTGACTGACTCGTGCTCGCGTTCCCACATCGTCTCGGCTTCGCGCGTGATCCTCGTCGGATACTTTCCATTCCAACACGCAACACACGCCGAATCAGGGCTCAACTCCGTCGCCGCGATCATTCCGTCGAGCGAGAGATATCCGAGAGTGTCAGCCTCGATGAACTTTCGTATGTCCTCAACAGACATCTGCGCCGCAATCAGTTCCGATTTGTTCGGCGTATCGACGCCGTAGTAACACGGACTGATCGTCGGCGGACAACTGATGCGCACGTGAATCTCTTTCGCGCCCGCCTCGCGCACCATGCGCACGATCTTCTTCGACGTCGTGCCGCGCACGATTGAATCGTCGATCAGGACCACGCGCCTGCCGTTGATCAAGTCGCGCACAGGATTCAGCTTTATGCGAACTCCGAAGGAACGGATCGACTGCCGCGGTTCGATAAAGGTGCGGCCAATATAATGATTTCGCACGAGTCCAAAGCGAAAACTCAATCTACTCTCCGCGGCGTAACCGATCGCAGCGGCGACGCCCGAATCGGGCACCGGAACAACGATGTCTGCATCCGCGGGTTGTTCGATCGCGAGCCGGCGGCCCATCTTGTGTCGCGACTCATTGATCGACTTCCCGTAGATCAACGAATCGGGCCGCGCGAAATAGACGTGCTCAAACAAACACATCGCATGCTGTCGCTTCGGCAGCGGATGCGACGATCGCAAGCCGTCTCGATCGATCACGATCATCTCTCCCGGCTCGACGTCGCGCACGTACTGCGCATCGATGAGATCAAACGCGCACGTCTCCGAAGCCACAACCCATGCATCGCCGAGCCGTCCTAACGCCAACGGGCGAAAGCCGCGACTGTCGCGAATCACGATCAATTCGGACGGCGTCAGGAAAAGCATTGAAAACGCGCCTTCAGTCTCGCGCAAAACCTCCGGAATCGCTTCGCGAACATGCAAACGCGAACGCGCAACGCCATGCAGCACGACTTCCGTGTCGGAAGTCGACGAGAAGATCGCGCCGTCGCGTTCGAGACGTTGCCGTTCCTCGCGCGCGAACGGAAGGTTTCCGTTGTGACAAACTGCGATCTGTCCGTGCTGGCACGTGACCAGAAATGGTTGCGCTTCGAGAATCGAAACGTCGCCCGCCGTTGAATAGCGCACGTGACCGATCGCGCTCCAGCCCCGCAAACGATTGAGACGCGTTTCGTCGAATGCGTCGGAGACGTGGCCCATCGCTTTTTCGAGTCGCAGTTCCGAACCGTCGGAGGCGACGATGCCACACGATTCCTGTCCTCGATGCTGGAGTGCGTACATTCCGAGGTAAGTCAGCCGGGCGGCGTCGGGATGACCGTAGATTCCGAAGACGCCACACTCTTCACGGAGCTTTGTGATCTCGATTTCAGTCAATTGATTTGTCCTGACTTTGCGACTATGGGGATTACATGATCAGCTTACTTCGCCTTTTGAATGCTTTCAACTTAAAACAGCCACGGATTTTCACGGACGAAGTACGGATCCGTTACCAATCAGTGAAAATCCGTGGCCTCTCTTACCAAAACATCAGGCGTTCGGTATGATGCTCTGGTGCGTATTTACGTGGGAGCGATTTTTATCATCGTTTCTTTGTGTTGGGGTGCTTCGTATGCAAGGAGTACTACGGCTGCCCCGATCTCGCGAGTGTATCGACGCTATTGCGTCTCGTGTCACGGTAGCGACGGGCGCGCGCAAACCTCGAAGGGCAAGTTTAGCCATGCCCGCGATCTCACCGACGCACAGTGGCAATCGGAAGTCAGCGATGAGCGCATCTTCAACTCGATCATGAACGGGCGAAACGTGCGCGGCAACATGCCTGCGTTCGCCAACAAGCTAAACGAGAGAGAAGCCAACTCGCTGGTCGAGTTTGTTCGCGGGCTGAAGGGGCCGCAGCAATAGTCGCCGATGTTTTCGAAGGGTCGTTTGAATTCTTCCGGATTGAAGTCCACATCGCTAATTCGCGGTGTTGCGATCCTTGTTCTGCAGGCGACGCTGATTACGTTGCTCGCGGGAGGAGCGTGGGTGATCTACAAACGACTGCCCGCGACCGCCGCCGACACCAAAAACGATCGCGCCACAACCACTCTCCAGATCGTCCTGCGGCAACCACCGGAAAGCGTCGGGCCTGCGCTCGACATGCGCGTCAGCCTTTATCCGGTTGACATCGTTGCCGTGCGTCACGAGTTCTTCACCGAGCCGCGCGCGGGAAAGCGATTCGAAGATTTTCTGAAGGAACGGATGAAGGGCCGTTCACCTGTCAACGCGCGTTTGGATAAACAAGGACAGGGGGCAGTGCTTCTGGCGCCGGGAAGCTGGTGGTTGCACGCGACGCTCTCGGGTGACGAACAACTCGAGTGGCGCTTGCCTGTGACGGTAGGTGGAACCAGGCAGACAGTCGAACTCACTCCTCAAAATGCGTACACGCGCAGCAAATCGTTTTAAGTTGGCGTTTCTCGTTCAGATTTGACGTTTGTAGGGGCGGCACTCCGTGGCCGCCCCTCTTTCCCCTACGGAGGGGCGGCCACGGAGTGCCGCCCCTACAAATATGCTTGCACTACGCGTCAACAAGAAAACTGTTTCAGTTCTGGATATTCCCAAGCCGCATCGCGCTGATGAGGCGCTCGTGCGCGTGCTCCTGTCAGGCATCTGCAACACCGATCTGGAGATCGCGCGTGGATACGCTGGGTTCAAGGGAACGATCGGTCACGAGTTTGTTGGAGTGGTTGAAGAGAGCACGGATGGAGCGCGTGTCGGCCAGCGCGTCGTCGGAGAGATAAACGCAGGCTGCGGTAAGTGTGAACTCTGCCGCGCCGGTGATTCAAGACATTGTCCGCTCCGCACGGTTCTCGGCATCGTCGGACGCGATGGCGCGCACGCCGAGTTTCTTCAACTTCCTGTTGGCAATCTTGTTCCCGTTCCAAAAAACGTCGCGGACGAACATGCAGTCTTCACCGAACCACTCGCCGCCGCGTGTGGGATTCTCGATCGCGTGTCGATCACGCGTTCCGACCGCGTTGCCGTGATCGGCGACGGCAAGCTCGGCCTCCTGTGCGCGCAAGTCGTCGCACTCACTGGCGCTGCTGTGTTGCTCGTCGGAAAACACTCTTCGAAATTGAGGATCGCAGAACGACGCGGCATCGAAACCAACACTCCGAAACAAGCCGCAAAACGGCAGAAGCAATTCGAGGTCGTCGTGGAAGCGTCAGGCGCTGCCGCTGGTTTCGGACTCGCGCTCGATCTGCTCCATCCCCGAGGTCAACTCGTTCTGAAGTCGACTTTTCACGGCAAAACAGAGCTCGATGCAGCGCGTATCGTGGTAGACGAGATTTCAATCGTCGGTTCGCGCTGCGGACGCTTCACACCAGCTCTCGATCTGCTCGAGAAATCCGCGATCGACGTCGATAGCCTCATCAGCGAAGAGTATTCGCTTTCAAACGGCGTTCGCGCGATGCGTCGGGCCGGCGCTCGCGGCGTTTTGAAAGTGCTTTTGCGCCCGTAAACACGCTGAAGCCTCATTTTTTGCTCCGCGCCACCCCTTTCGCTATACTCTATCCCTTTCTTCAGGCTTTTTGAGAAGGTGGTGAAACATGTTCGACGCCCCGAAAAACAACACGAGTGAGCAGGAGCGAACGATCTTACGAAAGCTGCGCATCTGGATCGCCGCGCTGGCAATCGCATGCCTGGTAGCCGGCATCGGCATTGGCGCGATCCTTTCCGGCCGTCCGACGATCGCGCAGCCCGACATACAGATTGCGCGCGCGCCCGAAGCGTTGTCGGCATCGTTTGCTGAAATCGCCCGTCGTGTTGAACCGGCCGTCGTCAACATCGAAACCACCCAACCCCAGCCTGAACTCACCGATAAAGACGAAGACAAGGAAGATGAATCGAATCCGCTGCTCGACATGTTTCGACGCCAGCGACGTCCGACGCGCGGAGTCGGCAGTGGCTTCATCGTCAGTTCGAAAGGCCACATTCTGACCAACTATCACGTGATCGAAGATGCTGCGCGCATCACAGTCGGTCTTCAGTCAGGTGAGAAATATCGCGGCACAGTCGTCGGCGTTGATTCCGAGACTGACGTCGCCGTCATCAAAATTGAAGCATCGCGCGATCTGCCGACAGTCACACTTGGCGACTCGAATGCAGCGCAAGTTGGCGACTGGGTACTCGCGATGGGGTCTCCGTTCGGCCTCGACCAAACAGTCACCGCGGGAATCATTTCGAAGAAGGAACGCGAGAGTCCGTACTTCAACGTGTTTCAGCGTTTCTTACAAACCGACGCCGCCATCAACCGCGGTAACAGCGGTGGACCACTCGTCAACATGCGTGGCGAAGTTATCGGCATGAACTCGCAGATCGCGACTTCAACCGGCGACTACAACGGCATCGGCTTCGCACTGCCGGCGAACGAAACCAACTTCGTTTACAAACAGCTCATCACGCAGGGCAAAGTGAAGCGTGGCTATCTCGGCATCACGCTTGAATCCGTGCATGACGAGTTCGCGAAAGTTTATGGCCTGTCGGAAGCGAAGGGAGCGATCATTACCTCCGTCACGCCGACTAGTGAAGATGGTCAAACTACTCCGGCGGCAAAAGTCGGTCTGCAACCGAGCGACATCATCGTCGAATTCGAAGGTAGCGCCGTTACGAACGCGCAGGATCTGATCCAGCGGGTCGCGAGTACACCAGTTGGACAGCAGGTCTCGCTCGCGTTTTTGAGAGACACGAACGGCAAGCTCGACAAGAAAACTGTCAGCGTCGCGTTGGGTGAACGACCTCCACCGCGGAATCGTGGCGAATGGGTTGGACCAACGAAGGCCACGCCAAAAGACGCCAAGCCACGGGGCAACGCATTGCATCTCGGAATCACACTTGCGGAACTGACGCCGCAGTTACTCGCCGACAGGCATCTGACTGGCGTTCAGGGTCTGTTCGTCAAAGACATCGATCCGAACGGACTCGTTGCGGAGGTTCGCATTCCGCCCGCGGGCGCACCAGCATTGGTCGAAGGCGACGTGATCAATCGCATCAATCGTACGCCGGTGACGTCGCTTGCTGATTTCCAGCGCGTGCTGAACGGTTTAAAACCAGGCGACCCGATCGTGTTGAATGTGACGCGAGTGCAACGCGATCAGAAGGGCGATATCGTCGTGCCGCTGATCGTGCAGTTCACGTATCAATAGAATCAGTTTATGGCTCAAGCTAAGAAGGCAATCTCGAAGACCGGCGGGAAACTGGCGGCACGTAACGCGGCACGCGCCGCAGTCAAAAATTATAACAACTACATCGACGGGAAGTGGGTCGCGAGTGAGTCGGGAGAGATGTTTGAAAACATCAACCCGGCCGATAATCGCGACATCGTCGGTCGCTTTCCACTTTCTACGAGCGACGACGTTAACGCGGCGGTGAACGCCGCGCAAAACGCGTTCGATCGCTGGCGGAACACCCCCGCTCCGAAGCGCGCTGAGCTGCTGTTTCGTCTCGGCGAGATCCTGATCCGCAGAAAAGAAGAGTTCACCGCGGACATGACTCGCGAGATGGGCAAGGTCTTGAAGGAAGCAGGCGGCGACGTTCAGGAAGCGATTGACTGCACTTACTATACTGCCGGCGAAGGCCGGCGACTGCACGGCTTCACCGCGCCCGCTGAGATGCGCGACAAGTTTGCGATGTGCGTGCGCCAGCCAGTTGGTCTCTGTGGCTTGATCACGCCGTGGAATTTTCCGATGGCGATTCCGTCGTGGAAACTGATTCCCGCGTTGATCTGCGGCAACACCGTCGTCATCAAGCCTGCGGAAGACACGCCGCTTTCCACCTACAACCTTGTGAAGGCGTGCGAGGAAGCAGGCATTCCGCCGGGCGTCGTGAATCTCGTCACCGGTTACGGCGAAACTGTCGGCGCCGCAATGACGAATCATCCGGCGCTGCGTCTGATCTCGTTCACGGGTTCAACTGAGACCGGCCGCATCGTCGCTTCCGCATGTGCGGAGCGCAACGCGATCTGTTCGCTCGAGATGGGCGGCAAGAACGCCATCATCGTCATGGACGATGCCGATATCGATTTAGCTGTCGAAGGCGCCATTTGGGGCGCCTTTGGTACGTCAGGGCAACGTTGCACCGCGTCGTCGCGTTTGGTCGTTCACAAGAAAGTGTATTCGAAGTTTGTGACCAGGCTCGTCGAAAACACGAAGGCGCTTCGCGTTGGCAACGGCGCGGATCCGAAGACAGACGTTGGTCCGGTCATCAACGCCGATGCTGTCGAGAAGATCATGAGTTACATCCGCATCGGACAGAACGACGACGGCGCAAAGCTCGCGTGCGGCGGCAAACGTCTCACGCGCGGCGACTACGCCAACGGTCACTTTATCGAGCCGACAGTCTTCACTGACGCGACGCCCGACATGCGGATTTCGCAGGAAGAGATTTTTGGACCAGTAACAACTGTCATTCCGGCAAACTCACTCGAGGACGCAATTCAGATCGCCAACGGAGTTCGTTACGGGCTGTCTGCGGCTATTTACACGCAGAACGTCAATCGTGCTTTCAAAGCGATGAACGAAATGTACACCGGCATCTTCTACGTGAACGCGTCGACGATTGGCGCTGAAGTGCATCTGCCGTTTGGCGGCACGAAGGCGACCGGCAATGGTCATCGCGAAGCGGGCACGCAGGTGTTGGACATTTTCTCTGAATGGAAGTCCATCTACGTTGACTTTAGTGGCAAACTGCAACGCGCGCAGATTGACCAGGTCGAGTCGCCCCAATGACAGCTTCTTTTCTGTCTGGAATCTCTGTGTCTCTGTGTCTCTGTGGTTATTCCTCACCACAGAGATATTTCGCTTTTAAAGGTTTGTTATTTCCCCCCGGAGAATAAAACTGTGATCGTCGGCCTGCCGAAAGAAATCAAAGACAACGAATATCGAGTTGGATTAACGCCCGCGGGTGTACGCGCGCTCAAGGATGCTGGCCACGAGATCAGAGTCGAGGCGAGTGCGGGCGAGGGCTCCGGTTTTGAAGACGCGCTTTACGAACGAGCAGGCGCCACCATCGTTGATTCGGCGGACGAAGTTTGGGCCACGTCAGACATGATCGTGAAAGTGAAAGAACCGATCGCGCCGGAGTATCCACGCATGCGCGAAGGCCAACTGCTTTTCACGTACCTGCATCTCGCTCCCGACCACGCGCTGACGCAGGAACTGCTGAACCGCAAAGTCACTGGCATCGCGTACGAAACGATCACCGATCGACGCGGCACGCTGCCTTTGTTGACGCCGATGTCGGAAGTCGCGGGGCGCATGGCGATCCAGGTTGGCGCGCACTATCTCGAGAAGATGAGTGGCGGACGCGGAATTCTGCTCGGCGGTGTTCCGGGTGTGCCGGCGGCGAGAGTGGTGATCATCGGCGGCGGTGTCGTGGGAACAAACGCGGCGAAGATCGCAGTCGGCATGGCCGCGCACGTGACGATCATCGATAACAATCTCGATCGCCTGCGCGAGCTCGACGATATTTTCCTCTCGAAGATTTCAACGCTCGCGTCGAGCGCTTACATGATTCACGATGCGATCTCGCAAGCCGATTTGATCGTGGGTGCTGTCCTCGTGCCGGGTGCAGCCGCGCCGAAACTCGTCACGCGAAGCATGCTGAAAGATGTTCCCAACGGCGCAGTGATCGTCGACGTCGCAGTGGACCAGGGCGGCTGCATCGAGACGACGCACCCAACCACGCACTCGAATCCCACGTTCTACGTCGAAGGCGTGCTGCACTACTGCGTCGCAAACATGCCGGGCGCTGTGCCGCGCACCTCGACGTTCGCATTGACGAATGCAACTCTGCCTTACGCGTTGAAACTTGCGAACAAAGGTTTCCTTGAAGCGATATCGAGCGACCCGGGTTTGAAGGAAGGCGTCAACACCTACGCCGGGCAGTGCACCTACGAGGCAGTCGCACTCGCTCAGGAAATTCCGTACACGCCTTTAGACTTCCTGATCCAAAACACTAAATAGCCACAAAAGGTACAGAAGGTACAGAATAATGACCGGTTTTATATGTGACTTTTCTGCCTTTTGTGGCTAACTTCCGTGATCCGGTTAAGCAGATCTTCCGGCGAGACAGGCTTCGCAAGAAACGCGTCGACCTGTTCGGCTTCATCAGTTGAATTCTTTGGATCGAGCGCGCTGAGCAGGATGATCGGCAGGTGTGACAGATGCTCACTGCTCCTCACGAACCTGCACAACTCATAGCCATCGAGGTTCGGCATCAACGCATCGGTGACGACCACGTCAATCCTGTCGCCCAGCAAAAACTTGATCGCCTCCAAACCATCCCCAGCAGTCACAACTTCGTATCCGGCGCGCTGAAGCACAATCTCGAGATAGCGCCTGAGCGCCGGATCGTCTTCGACCAGCAGCACACACGCCGACCCGCCTGGCACTTGCGCCGGATATGGTCGTATGTCGAGTTCTTCTTCTCTGATCATGCTTGTGAGCTTGGGAGAGACCGTGTGTGAGGTCCTCAGGGTGACCGAGCCCGGGTGGCTCGCCCAAAGCAGATTAGACTGCGGCAGCCGTGATTGTCAATGTTTTCACGTGTTGGCCGCGGGTTAGTCGAGGAAGGTCTGGTGCCACAGTTCGAGACCTAAAAGCTGGAAAACATGGAGGTTATAGTCTTCGCGGCCGGACAGGTTGGCGTCGATCAGGCGTTTCACTTCCTTCGGGCGGAAGATACCCCGCCGCCTTACGGTCTCCTCCGACAAGAGATCCCCGATCAGAGGCCGCAAAGGTCCGCGGAGCCAGGAGCGGATCGGAGCGCCGAACCCGGCCTTCTTTCGCCACACGACGTCCTTTGGCAAGACCGACTCGAGCGCTCGCTTCAAGACGTACTTGCGCTTCAATCCACGCAGTTTCAGTCGCGGCGGCATGCGCGCCGACATCTCGATCATCTCGCGATTCAAAAACGGCACCCGCACCTCGAGGTTTGCCGCCATCGACGTTTTGTCAGTCGTCATCAGGTTGAGGCAGGGAAGAAAGGTTTTGAGATCGACGTACAAAAGCTGGTTGAGAGGATCCGCGTTCGCCGCGCGTGCGAAGTAGCCGCGATGAATGGCGTAGGGATCGTATTCGCTTGTGATCGTCCGCCATTCATCTGAATAGAGGCGGCGCTTTACGTCGTTGGTGAAGTAAGTGCCGTAACCAAGGTAACGATCTTCGAAGTCGAGTGCTGCGCTGCGTGCAAACTTTTTCGCGTTGCGAAGAGGCGCAGTGAGTTTTCCCGGCAAGCCACCCGGCAATGCGCCTGCAACTGTTTTCATCAACGGCCGTCGCAGAAGGTTCGGTACCGGATCGAATGCCGACGCGATCTTCATCGCCATCTGCCGCGGGTAACCCGCGAACACTTCGTCACCGCCCATTCCGGAAAGCATCACGGTCAACGTTTCGCGCGCCGCTCGCGACACGAGATAACTCGGAATCGCCATGTCGATCGGCGGTTCTTCCATGTGATAAACCAGCTTCGGCAGTAGATCCGCAACTGATGGCTTCAACATGATCTCGTGGTAATCAGTCTGCAACTGCTCGTTGACCCGGCGCGCCCAGCGGACGTCGTCGGGAATGATGTCGTAGCGGAGATCTTCGCTTTCTATGCCGACGGTGTAGGTGCTTATGCGACGCCCGTTGCTATGCCGCTCCATCATCGCGACGATGCCCGAGGAATCGATGCCGCCGGATAGAAACGATCCGAGCGGAACGTCGGCCACCATCTCCATTTTCACGACGCGGTCCAATGTGTCGAGCACGCGTTCGCGCCAGATCGCTTCGTTCCTGCCTTCGTCGATCTTGTCGAAGGAAACGTCCCACCACTGCGTGAGCTCGATCTCGCCGTTGTGAAAGTGCAGCACGTGTGCTGGTGGAACTGTCTTGACGTTTGCAAACAACGTGTTTGGATCGGGCGACCAGAGAAAAGTCAGAAACTGGTGCAGCGCTTCGGGATTGAGCTCAGGTTTTATCAATCGCGTGGCGAGGATTGATTTGACTTCGGAGCCGAAGAGAAACGTTGCGGGCGCGTCGCTGCGAGCGGGGATGAACGAGTAGTAGAGCGGCTTGATGCCGACGTGATCGCGGGCGAGTGTCAGCATGCGCTCGCGGTTGTCCCACACTGCGAATGCGAACATGCCGTTGAGATGTGTCAATGCTTCCCAACTCCATTCAGTGATGGCGGCGAGCAAAACTTCCGCGTCGCTGTCGGTGCGGAATTGGTGGCCCAGCGAGCGGAGTTGTTCGCGCAGTTCGCGGTAGTTGTAGATTTCGCCGTTGAAAGTGAGGACGTAGCGGCCGTCGGCGGAAAGCATTGGTTCGTGACCGCCGGGGCTGGTGTCGATGATGGCTAAGCGACGATGGCCCAGGCAGGCGCGACGCGCGTCAGCGTCGATAGGTTCCGAGGTCCAAACACCTTGATCGTCGCGCCCACGATGCTCGACACTTTCGAGCATTGGACCGATAAACTTCTCGGGGTTAAGTCCTACAATTCCCGCAATCCCACACATGATCTTTAGCCACAAAAGGCACAAAGATAAAAATGATTTTGCGTGCCTTTTGTGCCTTTTGTGGCTTCCTTAAACCTCGAATGGCTGGCGCTCGCGAAGAGAGTCGAGCACGCGGAACGTGGCACGCGTAGTTGCGGCCAGCTCATCAACACGGATTGGCGCCGCGTCGCCTGCAAGCACGCTCGCGCAGACCTGACCAACCTGCGCCCGTTGACCCTTGTCCTGCGCCTTCAATGTGACCTGGTCCTCGCGCGCGTCTTTGTAGAGCGTGGCGCGTCGAAAATCATCGAGCACGAACACCTTCCCCGCTCCGAATACTTCCACGCGCTCTTTTGCAAGTCCTTTGTCACCTTCGCTGAGATACGCGATGGCGCCATTCGATCCATCCGCGAAGCGTAACGTGATGAAAACAGAATCAGCATCGACAATCTTGCTCGACTTCGCACTCACCGACTCGGCAAAAACCGACACGGGCGGCGCTCCAGTCAGAAATTGCATCAAGTCGACGAAGTGACAAACCTCACCGACAATCCTTCCTCCACCCTCATCCGCATTTTGTATCCAATGTTCCTTCGCAATTCGCCCCGCGTTCACTCGACATACGATCGACAGCGGCGTCTCGCGTCCCGCGAAGAAATCTTTTGCGCGCTGAGCCAGCGGCGAGAAACGCCGGTTGAACCCAACCATCAGCTTTCCTTTTGAACGCGCGGCAGCTTCCAGCACAGACTCCAACTCCTCATCGTTGAGCGCCAGCGGCTTCTCGACAAACACGTGCTTGTCACGTTCGAGAGCTTTCCGTGCGAGCTCCGCGTGTAGATCGTGGCGCGTTCCAACGAGCACGAGATTCACATTGGGATCGTCGATTACTTCATCCGCGTTCGAAACTGCATACGCAAACCCAAATCTCTTCCCAACGTCATGCGCCGAGATCCCTGACGCCGTCGCGATCGATCGAAACTCGACTCCTTCCGTCTTGAAATGCGGCAACAACATCGCTGGAACATAACCACCCGCGCCGATCACTCCCAACCCGATCGACTTCTCTGCCTTGCGCACCGGCGCCGCCGCGCCGAGCGAAACCTTGCGCACAACCTCTGCATCGGGATCGTACTTGAGAACAACTCCGAGATACGGCTCCTCCACATCGCCCGAGATCAGTTGATACGCGCGATCGGCTTCGTCGACGGAAAACCGGTGCGTCGTCAGTCGATCGACATTGACGCGCTTCTCGCCGACCAGATCGAGAAAACTCTCGATGTTTCGTTTCTCGGTCCAACGCACGTATGGCAGCGGATAGTCGTGACCGCGCTCTTCGTAATCAGGATCGTAACGGCCTGGTCCATACGACATCGAAACGATCAGTTTCAGCTCGCGACTGAAGAACGGTTGGCGGGGAATGTCCATGCCCGTCATGCCGACGACTATCACACGCCCTTTCAAACGCGAGACGCGCGCCGCCAGCTCGACCGGCTGATTCGAATCCGTCGCGGCAGTGATCAAAACTGCGTCAGCACCTGCCCCGCGCGTCCACGTCTCGATCTCTTTCGGCGTCGCTTCGTTCGTGACCAGCGCGCGGTCGGCGCCCATCTCGAGCGCCAGCTCAACTCGCGACTGGTCCAGGTCGAGACCAAACACTCGACAGCCATTCGCTTTCAGCAATTGGACCGTGAGTTGTCCCACCAAACCCAATCCAATCGCGATAACCGATTCACCGAGCGTCGGCTCGGCGAGTCGAACACCTTGCAAAGCGATCGCACCAAGCGTTCCGTACGCGCCCGCCTCAAAACTCACGCCTTCCGGAAGATGCACGCAGAGATTCTTCGGCACTGACAACACTTCCGCATGCGAAGCAAATCCAACCCCCGCACACGCAACGCGATCGCCAACCTGAAACTCCGTCACGTCTTCAGCAATCGCAGCCACGATCCCCGCCGCGCTGTACCCCAGCGCCTGCGACGCAGCCATCTTGTCGCGCACTGATGCAAACGTGTTCAGAATTCCTTCGTTCTTAACTTTCGCAACCACGGCCTTCACGAGATCGGGACGTTGCCGCGCCTCCTGAACCAATCCCTTGCTGACGAGCTCGACAGCCGCACGTTCGGTGCCTGCGCTAATCAACGACGCAACTGTGCGCACCAGCACGCGACCCTTCTGCAACGCAGGCGCCGGCACTTCGCCGACGAACGGACGGCCGGTCTTTCGGTTTTGGAGTACTTGCTTCATGAAGCTTTTGTTCTTTGTACTTTGTTCTTTGTACTTTGTTCTTTGGTCTTTGGTCTTTGGTCTTTGTATTTTGTTGGAGCCTTGAATACAAAGTACAAAGCACTAAGTACAAAGTACAAAGTACAAAGCACTAAGCACTAAGCACTAAGATCTTTCCGCGCTAACACCTTCTCAATCAAATCACTGACCCACTCAGCCCGCGCGTCCCACGTTCCGGAAGCAACCGAAGCCTGCCGCGTTGCAGCCGCAGCTGGATCAGTATCGTGCAATGCCTCGTCCACTAACCGCAAAAAGTCGTCGCGCGTGCGCGCGATCCGGAGCACGTCGCGCATTGGCTCGTATTCCGGCAACGGCGAAATCACCACTGGCTTGCCGCTGGCAAGGTATTCACGCACCTTGATCGCCGAGCCGTAGCTCGTGAAAGACTGCTCAGTTTCCCACGGCAGCACGCAAACGTCGAATCCAGTCGCGTAGCTCGGCAGGTTCGCATACGGAACCGGCGGCAAAAAATGCACGCTCGGCAACTCTTCAATCTCCAACCCGCGCGACTTGTTTCCGATGAATATCCACTGCCACTCCGGACGCTCTTGCGATGCGCGTTTGATCAGTTCCTGGTCCACCAGCCAAGGCTCGATCGCGCCGAAATACCCTAAACGTGGACGCGGAATTCGTTCGATCTCAGGAGCAACTTCGACGCTGCCGTCGCTGACGCGCCGCCAATGTTCGTAATCGACGCCTTGTTCGAGTAAGTGCGATCGTTCCATTCCGCGCGTGGCTTCGGTAAAGAGTTTTCGGCCCGAATAGAAGATGAGATCCGCACCGTCGATTGCCTGTTCGTGAAGTCTGCGTATGAGCGCCGGATCCGTTGCGTGGTCCATCGTGTTCGCATCGTATTTGTCTGACACATGATAGATCACCGCCGACTCGCCGAGCGTGCCGATCATGTCAGCAGCAGTTGGAATTGCAATCCACAATATCGGTTTCGTCAATCCGCGTGCGCGAGCCAGGCGACTGATTTGCGCGCCGATCAGGCGACGATTCACTGCGCGTGCGGTGGTCCCAAAGAATGGCAAACTCGCTGGCGAAACGACCGTGATGCCTTCGGGTGTTTGTCGTGCCAGTTTTGAGTAACTGCCGAGCTTGCGTTTGATTCGTGGTAACAGATCTTTGTGGGCCAGCCCGGGCAAACCCATCGAGATCGAGTTGATGAAGATGACCTTGTTTCCGGCGCGCGCAAACTTGCGCATGAGGTGGGCCTTGGAGTGTGGATGGTGATACCACCAATCTTCACCGCCAAAGCAGATTATCGAGCGATCGCGCAGCATGCGGAAACAGGATTCTCAAGATTTTACAGGATTTGCAAGATTAATCTTGAAAATCCTGCGAATCTTGTAAATCCTGTCTAAAGATGAATGTCCGACTCATTGCCCCCTGGCTCATTTTTGCCGTAATAGCGCTCATCTATCTCGCCTTTCCCACGCGCGTTTATTACTGGGACGGCATCGCCTTCGCGCAAGCAATCGAAGACGCGCAAAGCCTGAATCCCTCGCTGGTTCACCCAAACCATCTCGTCTACAACTTCGCTGGTTACGCTTTTTACAAACTGCTTCGCACCATCGGATTCGATCTCAGAGCACTGACCGCTTTGCAAATACTGAATTGTCTCCTTAGTGCAGCGTGCGCGTGCGTCTTATTTGCGATCCTGATCGACACATTGCGCTCACTCTATCTTTCCGTTTGCCTCACGTTCCTGTTCGCATTCTCAGCAACGTGGTGGAAGTTCTCGACGGACGCAAACGCTTACATTCCGAGCGTTCTCTTCCTGCTGATCAGTTTTTACCTCGTGCTGCCGGATCGAAAGGCGAGGCCACTGCTGCTTGCTGTCACTGTCTTCATCGCGATGGCGTTTCACCAGCTCGCCGTCGTAGCGTTTCCCGTTTTCGCATTGGGACTGTATTTGCAGGATGGGCTCTCGATAAAGCGACGGGCGGTCAACGTACTCGTGTTTACACTCATCACAGTCACTCTGATTGCCGGCGCATATTATCTCCTGTTTTCACTCGCCGCCGGCAGCTTCGATTTCCACAAATTCAGACGGTGGACGACTTCGTATTCACCTGACGCCGAAACGCAGTTTCAATTTTGGTCTAATCTCATGTACTCACTGCGCGGTCAGGTCCGGCTGTTCTTCGGAGGCCGGTTCAACTTGCTCAAAGGCATCGTTAACCCGCTGGTAATTCTGCTCGCGATCGCGCTCGCAGTCGCAGTGGTTTACCTGTTTTTCGAAGCGTTGTGGAACGCCATTAAACTTTTGAAGCTTCGATGGCTGCGTGAACTTCACCTCGCGCAACGGCAGAAAACCGTGCTTCTTCTCTCGCTCTCATGGTCGACTCTTTACCTCGTCTTTTTATTTTTCTGGCTGCCGCAAAATACTTTCTACCGCTTGTTTTACCTTCCCGCGTTGATTCTGCTGATTGGCCTTGCAATCTCGTCGTTCAGAGTTGATGCTTTGCGCGCGCGAAGAATCACGGCCGTTTTTGTGACCTCGGTCGCACTGGCGAATTTTCTGTTTCTTATCTATCCGTTTTCACATGTCGAAAAATATCCGCCGCTCGCGTTTGCGAAGCAGGTGAATCATCAATGGCCCGCGGGCACCGTCGTCTATTACGCCCTCGAAAACTCAGACAAAGCCCTCGTGCGCTATTTCAATCCGAGCACGACATGGAAACAGTTGCCGAAGTTTCTGGAGATGTTGGAAGAAGACCTGGCGGAAACCTACAGCCAGGGCAGAACGGTGTGGTTCGAAACCACTGCCATCGAACGATTCAGCTCAAATGTTGACAGCGCCCGCTGGCTCGAGACCCACGCTCGAAAAGATTCGTTGCAAGAGCTCGAC
>Ga0157373_10001791_pt1 | contig 16334 bp, 16 predicted proteins | sample C65metaG_FD_113460 | JGI IMG/M metagenome (GOLD analysis project Ga0157373, IMG submission 113460) | Corn rhizosphere microbial communities from Kellogg Biological Station, Michigan, USA - C6-5 metaG | ecosystem: Host-associated > Plants > Roots > Rhizosphere > Soil | place: USA: Michigan... | reverse complement strand
CGGCCACTTTGAGTCCGGCGTCTGCTTCCTTGAGAATTGAGACGATCTGAGTCTCGGTGAATTTACTCTTGTTCATGGTTCGGTATCGGTGCTGCCCGTCCGAATCCTCTCATTTCGATCTGCTCAGGGCGAGGGAAGCTTACACCACCACGAGTCGTAGTGTTCACCCTGAGGCTGGCCCGGGGCTAAGTTAATTTTTTTAGCGCCATCCATAGCGCGTCGGAAATATGGAAGTAATTTCGATAGAGTTTCATCGCGGCAAACCTAACATCAAACCGTTCATTTTCAAGCGTTCGAGGTTTTCAAACACGCCCTAGTCTCCGAAGCTTGCGTTTATTTTTGGGACAAACGATGTCAGCATTTACGTTTAGCCTTTACCACTAGCACGAGTGCGCAAATACACGCCACTGCCCCCAACGTGTATGCAATCACTGGCCATAAATTGATCACACTAAGTTTTGAGGTCTCAGATGATGTTTCGGAAGAGGATATACGTTTGTCCACGACGTTTCGCTTAGCTTTATTTAAAGCATCTTCATTTCGATCTCTATTTGCCTCACGATCAGATGCAATTTGCTGTGCATCCGTTTCCAGATCGGGATAAGTAATAGGTTGGGTCTCAGGATTAAATTCTGAAATACCTAGTAACATCTCACGAATAACGTCTTCTTTGAGCCATACCACCCAAGCACTTTTGGATTCTTTGTCGATAACTACGGCATATCTACCTCCAGTTTGAGAAATATTTCCTTCCGCATCTTCAGCGTAATCCAAATTCGTTTTCCTGCTGACTGCATAAATTCTACCGCCATTATAAATTTTGCTAGCTTCCAGAGAAGCCGGAATCTCAATTTTCGGTGCATTTGGAACTATTACCAGTTGGTTTATAGTTTTTTTAATTTCTAACGATGCTGGAGTGTTGATTTTGGTTGCATCTTTAATAGAGGGAAAATTGTCCAAGGACGTAGGTAGCAGCTGCCCTTTAGGTAGAATCGTGTCTGTCAAATCAACCGCTATAAGAAGATAGACATTTTTTTCATATGTTCCCCCGTCTTTAGCGTAGACTGTGGAGAAGCTCATTAACAAGCTTCCCCATAAGACGCCAAAGCAAAATTTAATTAATTCGACCATTGTCTGCATTGTCTAAATCTTTTAATACTCGCTCCAGTAAATTTGGATGTGAAATTTATGTTATCGGTTTCAGCTACGCCAGCACTCATGATTGAGCCTTCGGCGTGGTCATGGTCTGCACTATAGTCACCAGGTTGGTGGCCCATTTCGTGAGCAGCAACCATCGTTATCATTCGTCTATATCTGTCTCTGAAGATCGCATTGACATTTTCACCCGACAAATAATTACCATAAGACTCGCGGCATTTCTCAACAAAAACAGTGGAAATCTCTCCCTCGCCACTATGATGATCTTTACGCCTTCCGTGGAGGGCGCGGAAAACTTTTCCCAAACGCCTACTGCGTGCGCCGTTTCCCATCCTTGAGGGCAGCGTCTCGGCCTCGCAGTTCAGACAGCCTCTTAAAAAGGAGGCAGGCATTTCTGCCTGCCTTTTATTCTCCAAACAATTTTACCTTACAGGGAACCCCACTCCCCGAAACTGCGGAATTTTTCGTAGCGCTTGTTCAGGAGTTTTTCCTTGGAGAGCTTTTTCAGTTCATCCAGGTGGCGGAGCACCACGGTCTTGAAGGATTCTGCGGTGGTCGCGTGATCGTGATGGGCACCGCCGGTCGGCTCATCGATGACATCATCGATGAGTTCCAGTTTCTTGAGGTCCGGGCCGACGAGCTTCATGGCTTCCGCCGCTTCCGGAGCGTGCTTGCGGTGTTTCCAGAGAATGGCGGCGCATCCTTCCGGGCTGATGACGGAGTAGTAGGCATTTTCCATCATGAGGACGCGGTCTGCGATGCCGATGCCGAGGGCGCCACCGGAGCCACCCTCACCGAGGACGACGGCGATGATCGGCACGGTCAGCAGCATCATCTCGCGCAGGTTGAAGGCGATGGCTTCCGCAATGTTGCGCTCTTCAGCACCGATGCCTGGAAAGGCACCGGGAGTATCGATGAGGGTAATGATTGGAAGGCCAAATTTTTCCGCAATCTTCATCAGGCGTAGTGCCTTCCGGTAGCCTTCCGGGTGGGCGCTGCCGAAGTTCCGCTTCAGGTTTTCCTTCGTATCACGTCCCTTCTGGTGGCCGATGACAACTACGCGCTGGTCTCCGATGCGGGCGAAACCACCCGGCATGGAGGCATCGTCGCCAATGTGGCGGTCTCCATGAAGTTCACAAAAATCGGTGAAGGCCAGTGAAACGTAGTCGAGCATGAACGGGCGATTCGTGTGACGGGCAATCTGGACGCGCTGCCAGGGTGTAAGGTTTTGATAGATGGCAGCACGGGTTTCCGCCAGCTTTCCTTCCATGGTGGAAATTTCGGTCGTGAGGTCGATATTCTGGGATGCGGCTTTGATGCGGAGTTTTTCAATCTCGCGTTCCAGTTCGGCGGCGGGTTTTTCGAATTCGAGGAGCTGCATGGTGGGAAAGGTGTGCGGGAGGCTTGCGGGGAAAGATTAGCGGGCGGATTTGCGGATTTCCACCTCATTTCCCACGCGGGTAATGAGGCTTAACTCTTCCATGTCTGGAGGAAACAGAAAAATGCCCCCTCCCTGATCGGGATCAGCCTGATCGTAGGCGCGGATCTGCATGGCTGGCTTTTTCAAATGAATGACTTTTTCCGCCATCCGGTATTTTTTCTCGCTGGGAGCCACACGCTTGCCATCGGCAAGGCCGTATTTGGAATCGATGGCGGTTTTTCCGGGAACCAGCGCTGCGGTGCCGAGGTGGGCGATGGGATATTCACAAAGGAATTTATCTCCATCCCACAGGGAAAGTGTCTTGCGCTGCGGCTCGATGAGAATGCGGTATTCCAGAGGAACCACGACCATTTCCTCGCCGGGCTGGAGGCCGCGGAATTCCATCATGCCATTGAAGTACAGCATCGCCTCCAGGGTGGTGTTGTATTTGTTGGCGATTTTCAACGGGGAATCCCCGCGCACCACGATGTGGGTTTTCTTCCCCGCCGGGCCTGAGGAAAGTGCCTCGTCCAGATTCATCTCACTGATGATGCGGCGAGCCTGGGGAGCACTGGGTGAGCTGGGAAAGGTGGAGATGAGACTATCCAGGCGCTCCCGTGCCTCCGGGATCTTGCCTAGGGCGATGAGTTCATGGGCCTTTTGAAAAACCTTCTCGCCGGGATCAATGTCCGGCATCTCGGCGGAGTCCAGCATTTTGGCAAAGTCCACCGGCTGCTCCTTGCGGGTGATGTGGGCGGGATTCGGGATGATTTTCTCAAATACCCCACCCTGTGGCTTTACCAGGATGTGATAGGCCAGCATGCCGGTGAATCCCATGATGGCCATGACGGCCAGGGCTGCGAGCAATTTGACAAATGTCCAGATACTCATTCGGGGAAAAAAGCAGCTTCAGAGCAATCCGCGGCGCTTGAAATCGAAGGCGTTGATTTCCTGGGAGCGGAGGATCATTTCAAAGGAGAACTTGAGGATGGAAATTTCCCAAGCGTCATCCACGCCCTCGATGATGGCAAGGCTGGGATTACCCGTCCGGCGGATATCCTCCAGCACGCGCTCGCGCACGCCATCGATGGAATCGTGGATGATTTCTTCATGCACATGGCCACGGCGAAATTGAAAACCGTATTGCAGGAAGGCGAGGTCCTTCCCCTCGGAACGGAGTTTTTCCACCAGCTTGTCGAATCGGGCTCGGGCGGAGGGATCGAAACCCTCCAACTCCACTTCCGTATAGGCGGCAGGCCTCACGATGCGGGGCTTCATGGCCTCCACCTCCCCGGTGCGGATGCGGACCTCCCCGGTGCGGTCCATCATTTCACTGATGAGTTGGAATTCAAAGCGGGTCTGCCCGAAGGTGGCGATGCGGCGGTCCGGTTCGTGTAAAACCTTTGTCGTTTCCAGGGCGTAGGTGATATCGTCTGGCGAGTGCATGTGCTGGGTGATAGTCCCTCAAATCCGTAGCGATGCAAAGAAAAGGGCGGACACCATCCAAGGAGTCCGCCCTTCAAAGGAAAGCGTTCGCCTATCCGTATCAGCCTTGCTGGCTGGTGATGTAGGAAACCACGTCGCCCACTGCTTGAAGCTTTTCTGCTTCTTCGTCTGGAACTTCAATGTCGAATTCCTCTTCAAACGCCATGACAAGCTCGACGGTGTCGAGGGAGTCTGCGCCGAGGTCTTCAACGAACTTCGCTTCAGTGGTGACTTGGTCTGCGCTGACGCCGAGTTGGTCAACAATGATATCTTTTACACGGGCTTCGATGCTTTTATCTGACATGAGATTGTGTTGGTTGGAGTTCGCGTTGGGCTTTGGTTAAAGCGTGTTGGCTGCGCTTGGCAACCCTGAAAAACAAAAGGTTTCAGGAAATCGAATGCTTGACAACCATCCGTCATACCGGAGTGGAATCCACCTTTTCTTTTTCCGGCTCATCCACCGGAGCATACTCGATGATTTCACCGGAAAAGTGGGCTCGGATGTGCTTCATCAACTTCTCTGCAGGTTCTCCCTGCTCCTTCTTGAAACCGCCGTAGGTGAGCCCATCGACGCGGGCCTTCCCCTTGCCGGCGGGACCTTCATATTCGATGAATCCCAGCCCCTTGGTATCCCATTTGCGGAGATCCAGGCGCTTCATTTCCGCGTAGGGAATCCGGCGGCCATTCGAGCTGACGAGGCCTTCCCCATCCGCCCGGATGGAGCGCCCCAGCGTACGGAAAAGGAAAAAGGCGGTGAAGGCGACGAAGGCCAGGCAGAACCACATGACGATCCATTGTTCCCGGATTTTTTGGGCGCTGTAGGCCTCCTCAGGTACCTCCAGATTCAACCCTTTCTGGCTGGTGTATTCCTTCCACAAAATGTTCCACTGGAGGGGCTTCATTTTTTCGTAATCCTGGAGGATTTCTGGCCAGGCCACGGGCTGCTTCAGATCGGCGGGAAGAAGATAGGGATCTTTTGGAAAATCCACGCTGCGGGCAGCAGCGTGAGCCTTCCATATTTCCGGCGTGAGGGAGCCGGTTTTTTCCATGGAGGAAAACTCCTCGTTCGCCTTCTGGAAGGTCTTGTTCAGGTAGAATGCCTCGTTCTTCTTCCGGTAGCCGGTGGAGCCATCCAGATAGAACATTACGGAAAACACACTGAACATCAGCAGCATGGCCGCCGCGCGGATCAGGAACCAGGGAGTGGGCTTGCAGATAATCGTTTCGGGCTGGGTCATCGGCTTTGCGGTGAAACAATCTGGCCTGCCTCCTCTTGGCAAGCCACAAGCAGCAGCAGCCGGGTCATATGGCCACCGGTATCCGCCGCATTTCCTGCGGATTACGCCTTGAGATTGGCATGCGATGTGGTTACGAACCGACGTCATGCCTATTGCCACTCCCGAACAATACCGCGCCATGCTGGATGCGGCCCAAAAAGGCGGCTACGCCTATCCTGCCATCAATGTCACCTCGCTGATCACCATCAATGGTGCGCTGCGTGCCTTTGCCGAGGCTAAAACAGACGGCATCATCCAGGTGTCCACAGGTGGCGGCCAGTTCGCCTCCGGCACCAAGGTGAACGACGCGGCATTCGGTGCCATTGTTCTCGCAGAAGCAGCCCACCGTCTTGCAGAAAAATATGACGTTCTGGTGGCCCTCCACACAGACCATTGCCACCCGGCCAAGGTGGATGGCTTCATGAAGCCCCTGCTCCAGGCCTCCCGCGAGCGCGTGGCCGCTGGCAAAGGCCCGCTTTTCCAGAGCCACATGTTCGACGGTTCCGAACTGCCGCTGGAAGAAAACATCAAGATCTCCAAGGAGCTCCTCACCGAGTGCGCGGAGCTGGGCATCATCCTCGAAGTGGAAGCCGGCGTCGTCGGCGGTGAGGAAGATGGCCATGACACCTCCGGCGTGCCTGCCGACAAGCTCTACACCACTCCGGAAGACATGCTGGCAGTGTATGAGGCACTCCAGCCTATCGGCCGCTTCCTTTTCGCCGCCACCTTCGGCAACGTCCACGGTGCCTACAAGCCAGGCGCAGTGAAACTGAAACCCACCATCCTGCGCGATGGCCAGAAGGCTGTGACCGACAAGCACGGTGCCGCTGCCGAGATGGACCTCGTTTTCCACGGCGGCTCCGGCTCCGATCTGGCCGATATCCGTGAAACGCTCGACTACGGTGTGGTGAAAATGAACATCGATACCGATACCCAGTACGCCTTCACCCGCCCGATCGTCACGCACATGTGCCAGAACATCGAAGGCGTGCTCAAGATCGATGGTGAAGTGGGCGACAAGAAGGCCTACGATCCACGCGGCTACCTCAAAAAGGCAGAAATTTCCGTGGCCGACCGTCTGAAGGAAGCAGCGGACGATCTCCGCTCCACCGGCCAGACCATCTTTGGAAAAGTCTGATTTCCGTTTCTCTCAAAAAAAAAGCGGTCCCGGTCACTAGCCGGGGCCGCTTTTTTATGCGACACCATCCGCAGCTCTTTCCCTCATGACCGATTCCAAAAAAGCACAGGACCACCCGCTGGCTAACATTCTCATCAACGTCATCATCCCCGTGCTGATCCTCAGCTACCTGAGCAAGGATCCGGAATTGCAGGCCCGCCTGGGGAAAGTGGCAAAGCCCTGGCACATCGGCCCCGTCAAGGCCATGCTGCTGGCGCTTGTGCTGCCACTCGGCTATGGCATCTGGCACTACATGAAAACCCGGAAAGGGAATTTTTTCTCCGCACTCGGTCTTGTTTCCGTTCTGCTCACCGGCGGTCTCACCCTCTACCTCTGGAACAAGGATGGCTCCGTAAAGCCCAATGCCGGACTCTTTTTCGGCATCAAGGAAGCCATGATTCCCCTCTTCCTCGGCGTGGCCGTGCTCACCTCACACCGTACTGCCAATCCCCTCATCCGCGTCTTTCTTTACAACGACTCGATCTTCGACATTCCGAAAATTGAAAACACGGTGCGCTCACTTTCCGCGCAGGGTTCCTATGCAAAGCTGCTGCTGGATTCCACCCGCCTGTTTGCCGCTTCCTTCTTCGTGAGTTCCCTCATGAATCTCATGCTCGCCCAGTGGTTTTTCCGTGGCTTCAATGCCTCAGCCGCGGATGCTCTGGAGGTTTACAACCAGATCATCGGAAAAATCACTGGCTGGGGCTTCGCTGTCATCGGCGTGCCCATCCTCGTATTTCTCTTTCTCACGCTCAAGCGCCTGCTCAAAGGCCTGGAAAAAATCACCGGTCTCAAAGAAGACGAACTCATGCTGCCCAAGTGAATCTCTTGAATGTGGCGGTCCAGCCCCTCCACAAAACAAAACAGCGGCGATCTTTCGACCTCCGCTGTTCTGTTGAAAATGGATCTGGGAAAACTCAGTCCACCAGGTTGTCCACCCGCTGGGCCAGTTCGATATCGAGTTCCGTCACACCACCGGCATCATGGGTGGTGAGCTTGAGGGAAACCTTGGCGTGATTAATGGTGATGAGAGGATGGTGTTGTGCCTCCTCTGCGATCTCGGCGAGGTCGTTCACGAAATCAATCGCATCCATGAATTCCTCGAACTCAACGGTCCGGGTGATGGATTTTTTTTCATACTCCCACTCCGGGCACTTTTTCAAGGCAGAGGAAAGGTCATCATCTTCGAGAAGTTCGGACATTGCGTATTTTCGGGGAAACGTTCGCCGCAAGTTTGGTGCGCCCGATTCAGGGTTGGCAAGCACCTTTGAAAACTTCCTGAAAAACTTCCGTCACTCATTGCATCGCGCTCGGTTTCTGATTACTCTGACGCATGAAATTTTTCACTCTCGCGGCAGCATCTCTCTTGATTCTTGCCTCCTGCGCGCCCTCCACACCTCAGAGCCGCATCCAGCAGCATCCGGAAAAATTCTCCCGCCTCACCTCCCATCAAAAAGAACTGGTGAGACAGGGCCGTATCGACCGGGGGATGCCACCGGAGGGAGTGGAGCTGGCCTGGGGCAATCCGGACAGACAATCCGAAGGCTCGAAAAATGGCAGATACACCCAGCGCTGGGACTATGAAGGCTCCCGTCCGGTGCAGACCACCAGCTTTTACGGAGGGATGGGTTTCGGCTATGGTCGCTACGGGCGCCACGGCCACTACTATGCCCCTTACGGCGTAGGCTTCGGCCCGGAGGTGACGTATGTTCCCTACACCCGTGCCTCCGTTTGGTTTGTAAAGGATCGCGTCGATTCCTGGGAACGGCAGAAATGATCAAATCAGGCCCAGTTGGCTTGCATTTGCTGGCACAGTGGCCAAGCTGTGCGGAACTTTGCCATGAATCTGAAATCGACCTTACTTCTCGCCATGGCGGTGGCCACCGCTGCCGTCACCACTTCCTGTAGCAGCATTACCACGGGTGGCGGCCTCTCTGCCTATCATGCCTATGATCGCCCGACGAAATTGCCGAAGAACCCGAACAATGTGAAGGTGAAGGTCTCCCTCAGCAAGCAGCGCGTTTACGTGATGGAAGGCTCCGAAGCACTGCTGGTGATGCCCGTCTCCGTGGGCGCTCCCGGCACCACCACCCCTACCGGCAGCTTCACGATCTACAACAAGGACGCCAAGAAGCGCGCAAACTCCCACGGCTACGCCTACAGCGGCAATCAGGTGAAGAAAACCCTCATCGGCAGCAAGCCAGCGGGCTGGTCCTTCAAAGGCACGCCGATGCCTTACTGGTGTGAATTCAAGCCAAACTACGGCTTCCACACCGGCTGGCTGAAGCACCACCCATGCACCCATGGCTGCATCCGCATGCACGAAAACCTTTCGCCGAAATTCTACCGCCTGGTGAAAATCGGCACGCCGGTGAACATTGCCTACTCCCAGAAGGAGGATGCCACCCTCGGCAATATCCCGCTGCCTCCGGATGCCGGCCCGCTTCCAGACTACCCCGGCACGATGTACACTACGGACGGCTACTTCAAGCAGCACAAGGCTCCGAAATACGACTGATTTTCCCCTTTGCGTCTGATGATTTTAAAACGCTCCGTCCTTCACTGGCCGGGGCGTTTTTCTTGGGTGGATCAGGAGCCTTCCATGGCCTTGACGGCCAGCACGTAGTTGAGCACTGCCTTTTCATCGGTGGCACCCAGCCCGGCATGCTGGATCATCTTGGGAATGGTGACCTGCCATTTTTCCGCCTTCACGTATTTGGGCAGCATGTAGCGGTGGCACTCACCGCACTTGAGCATATAAACGACGTGGCCCTGCTGGAGCTGCTCCAGGGATTTTCCACTCTTAAGCGCCATTTCGGCAGTCGGATTCGGGACTTCTGCAATTCCTCCCTCCGCTGGCTCGTCACCTGCTGGAATATCCCCCATCAACGGGCTGCCCCCTCCCGTGCAGCCCACCATCAGAAATCCACCCACCACTGCCGAGGCCAAAACCAAGCCGTTTCTCATTCCGCACGTTATGCATGGCTCCAGACCTTCCTCAACACCAGAAATCCAATCTCACAAAGCAAGGGAACGATTTTGACAAATCCCCTGTCTTCCATAACCCTCCGGCCGTCTCCGGGCATCACGCAATCCGCCGCTAATCTACCACAAGGATCCGTTCAAAAAGTCACTCAGCGGCGCTTCATTTCTCCGTAACTTCCTATCTATCGATTTTAAAAAAAACATGAACCTGTATTTGGACTACTTGGCAGAAATTGAGGAACGCAAAGCCGAAGGTTTGCATGCAAAACCCATCGATAGTGGCGAACTGCTGACGGAAATCGTCGCCCAAATCAAAGATCTCTCCAATGAGCACCGGAAGGAATCTCTCAATTTTCTGATCTACAATACCCTTCCAGGTACTACCAGTGCAGCGGGAGTGAAGGCCCGATTTCTTGAGGAAATCATCCTCGGTCAAACCGTAGCGGAAGAAATTTCCCCCGCCTTCGCCTTTGAACTGCTCTCCCACATGAAGGGCGGAGCCTCCATCCAGACTCTTCTCAACCTCGCACTCGGTGAAAATGCCGACATCGCCAAGCAGGCGGCAGCGGTTCTCAAGACGCAGGTCTTCCTCTACGAGGCGGATACCACCCGCCTCAAGGAAGCCTACAAGGCTGGCAATCCGATCGCACGGGAAGTGCTCGAAAGCTATGCCGCAGCGGAGTTTTTCACCAAACTCCCGCCGGTTCCCGAGGAAGTCCACGTCGTCACCTACATTGCGGCTGAGGGCGACATCTCGACCGACCTGCTTTCTCCCGGCAATCAGGCCCACTCCCGCTCCGATCGTGAGCTGCACGGCAAGTGCATGATCAACGCAGAGGGCCAGGCAAAAATCAAAGCCCTGCAGAAGCTGCACCCGGACAAGAGCGTGATGCTCATCGCGGAAAAAGGTACCATGGGCGTGGGTTCATCCCGTATGTCCGGCGTGAACAACGTCGCCCTTTGGACTGGCAAGCAGGCCAGCCCCTACGTGCCTTTCGTCAATATTTTCCCCGTCGTGGCAGGCACCAACGGCATTTCCCCGATTTTCCTGACCACCGTGAGCGTGACCGGCGGCATCGGCCTGGACCTTAAAAACTGGGTCAAAAAAACCGACGCAGAGGGCAAAACCGTCACCGATGCCAATGGCGATCCTGTGTTGGAGCAGGTTTATTCGGTCGAAACCGGCACCCTCCTCACCATCAATACCAAGGCGAAAAAGCTCTACGGCAATGGCAAGGAACTGGCCGATATTTCCTCTGCCTTCACCCCGCAGAAACTGGAATTCATCCGCGCCGGTGGCTCCTACGCCATCGTTTTCGGCAAGAAGCTCCAGACCTTCGCAGCCGAAACGCTGGGAATCAAACCACCGGCCGTCTTCGCTCCTTCCAAGGAAATTTCCCACCACGGCCAGGGACTCACCGCCGTTGAAAAAATCTTCAACCGCAATGCGGTGGGCACCACTCCCGGCATGATCCTGCACGCCGGCTCCGATGTGCGCGTGAAGGTGAACATCGTCGGCTCCCAGGACACCACCGGCCTGATGACCTCTCAGGAGCTGGAGGCCATGGCCGCCACCACCATTTCCCCGACAGTCGACGCCGCCTATCAATCCGGCTGCCACACCGCTTCTGTGTGGGATAAAAAGGCCCAGGCCAATATCCCCAAGCTCATGTCCTTCATGCAGGGCTTCGGTCTCATCACCGCCCGCGATCCGAAGGACGGCTATCACGCCATGACGGATGTGATCCACAAGGTGCTCAATGACCTGACTGTGGACGATTGGGACATCACCATCGGCGGAGACTCCCACACCCGCATGTCCAAGGGCATCGCCTTCGGTGCGGATTCCGGCACCGTCGCCCTCGCACTCGCCACTGGGGAGGCCACCATGCCGATCCCGGAATCCGTCAAAGTCACCTTCAAGGGTTCTCTCAAGTCCCACGTGGATTTCCGCGATGTGGTTCACTCCACCCAGGCGCAGATGCTGAAGAAGTTCGGTGAAAACGTTTTCCAGGGCCGCGTCATCGAGGTGCACATCGGCACCCTCCCTGCGGATCAGGCATTCACCTTCACCGACTGGACTGCCGAGATGAAGGCCAAGGCTTCCATCTGTATTTCCGAGCCTGAGACCCTCATCCAATCCCTGGAAATCGCCAAAAGCCGCATCCAGATCATGATCAACAAGGGCATGGACAATGGCTCCCAGGTTCTGCAAGGCCTCATCGACAAGGCAAACAAGCGCATCGCTGAGATCCAGTGCGGTGAAAAGCCACCCCTCGCGCCAGACGCCACCGCCAAGTATCGCGCGGAAATGGTCGTGGACCTCGACATCATCGACGAACCGATGATCGCCGATCCCGACGTGAACAACGACGATGTCTCCAAGCGCTACACCCACGATGTCATTCGCGGCCTCTCCTACTATGAAGGCACCAAGTCCGTGGACCTGGGCTTCGTCGGCTCCTGCATGGTGCACAAGGGCGACCTGAAAATCGTCTCCAAGATGCTCCGGAACATTGAGCAGAGCCAGGGCAAGGTCGAGTTCAACGCACCTCTCGTCGTTGCCGCGCCGACTTACAACATCATCGATGAACTCAAGGCAGAAGGCGACTGGGACATCCTCCAAAAGTACTCCGGCTTCGAGTTCGATGACAAGGCACCGAAAGGCGCCGCCCGCACCGAGTATCAGAACATGATGTATCTGGAGCGTCCGGGCTGCAACCTCTGCATGGGCAACCAGGAAAAGGCTGAAAAGGGAGACACCGTCATGGCTACCTCCACCCGCCTCTTCCAAGGCCGTGTGGTGGAAGACTCCGAGCGGAAGAAGGGCGAGTCCCTGCTTTCCTCCACCCCCGTCGTCGTCCTTTCCGCCATCCTGGGCCGCACGCCCAGCCTGGAGGAATACAAGTCCGCCGTGACCGGCATCGATCTTACCACCTTCGCCCCACCGGTGAAGGAAATGGTGACGAATTTCTAACGGTAAAGACATCCATTTCACAAGCCGCCTTCCTCATGGGAAGGCGGCTTTTTTATGCTCATCGAAATACGCCAAATCGAAGATACTCATTGAACTCAGCTGGATGAAAACAAAACCACCCGCCATTCCCAGAGATCCTCTCGAAATTCCCAAACCTCTCTCCAATCCAGCCGCCGCACTTATTCGCGACACCATCGCCCATCATGGCATCACTCAAGCCCAAGCCGCAGAGGCCATGAAAATCAGCAGAGCCCAACTCAGCGATGTCATCCGCCAGAAAGAAGGAGTCAGCGCCACTCTCGCCCTGCGCGTCCAAATTTGCCTTGGCATCCCTGGAGATCTCCTCATCCGCCTCCAAGCCCAGTTTGATTTCCAAAAAACCTACCACTTACAAAACAACAGGTTTCACTTGGAAGTCAGAACCATCGCTTGAGTCAGGGGATGGAGATCTTTTTACGCTCTCAAAGCGTCGCCATCCAATGTACATCGGAGCCTGTGCCTAAATCCGGGCATTGAAACAGCCGGACTCTGTAGTATAAATGGCCTCATGGATACTCTCAGGACTTTCACAACCGGCTCTGGCACCGAAGGCAAGTTCTACTCCCTCCCTGCCCTTTCCGAACAGGGATTTCCAAATCTCAAGAAACTGCCCGTTTCCATCCGCATCGTACTGGAGTCCGTGCTTCGTTGCGTGGATGGGCGGAAGGTGACGGAGCAGGATGTGAAGAACCTGGCCAATTACAATGCGAAGGCTCCGGGGGAATATGAGATCCCCTTCACCGTTGCGCGGATCGTGCTGCAGGACTTCACGGGCGTGCCGCTGCTGGTGGATGTGGCCGCGATGCGGGATGCCGCCGTGGCGCGTGGGGCTGCTCCGGAAAAGATCGAGCCACTGGTGCCAGTGGATCTGGTGGTGGATCACTCCGTGCAGGTGGACTTCGCCGGTTCCCAGATGGCACTGGATCGGAACATGGAAATCGAGTTCATCCGCAACCGCGAACGTTACGAATTTCTCAAATGGGGCCAGCAGGCTTTTGATACTTTTTCCGTGGTGCCACCTGGCATCGGCATCGTCCACCAAGTGAATCTGGAATATCTTGCCAAGGGGGTGCTTTCCAAGGACGGCGTTTATTATCCGGATACGCTGGTGGGGACGGATTCCCACACGACGATGATCAATGGCCTCGGTGTAGTCGGATGGGGTGTGGGCGGGATCGAGGCAGAGGCAGGCATGCTCGGCCAACCGGTGACGTTCCTGGTGCCGGAGGTGGTGGGCGTTTATCTCCATGGCTCCCTGCATGAAGGCGTGACGGCCACTGACCTGACACTGCGTGTGACGGAAATCCTCCGCAAACACGGAGTGGTGGGCAAGTTCGTCGAATTCTTCGGCCCCGGCGCCAGGGCGCTCAGTCTGCCGGACCGCGCCACCATCGCCAACATGGCTCCAGAATACGGTGCCACCATGGGCTTCTTCCCGGTGGACGGGGAAACCATCGACTATCTGCGTGGCACGGGCCGCTCCGAGGAGCTGTGCGCCACCGTGGAGGCCTACTACAAGGCGCAGGAACTTTTCGGCATCCCGGACAAGGGTGATTGCGAATACACGGATCTGCTGGAACTGGATCTGAACTCCATCGTCCCAGCCGTGGCCGGGCCAAAGCGCCCGCAGGACCGCATCGACGTGCCTGCCCTGCGCGATACCTTCAACACCCTTTTCACGGCACCGGCCTCCGCAGGTGGCTTCGGCCTCAGCGCGGAACAGCGGAATCGCCGCGTAAAATTTTCCATGAAGGAAAAGGCGGGCTTTTCCGTGGACTCGCTGCTTTCCACGGATCGTCCGCACACGGAATTTGAAGGGGGGCCAAAGCATGAAGTGGAAATGGTATCCAACCGCCCCACGCCGGATGCCGTGGATCCGGATTGCTTTGCCGATGGCCCGCGTGAGGTGGAGCTTTTCCATGGCTCCGTTCTCATCGCCGCCATCACCTCCTGCACAACTACCAGCAACCCCAGCGTGATGCTGGCTGCCGGGCTGGTGGCGAAAAAGGCAAATACCCTGGGACTCACCGTGGCACCCTATGTGAAGACTTCCCTGGGCCCCGGCTCCCGCGTGGTGACGGATTATCTGAACGCTACGGGACTGGGAGTGGAGCTGGACAAGCTCGGCTTCCAGACGGTCGGCTACGGCTGCACCACCTGTATCGGGAATTCCGGCCCGCTCCACCCGGCCATCGAGGCAGCCATCCGGGAAGGCGATCTGATTTGCACCTCCGTGCTTTCGGGCAACCGCAACTTCGAGGCCCGCGTCCATGGCTCCATCAAGGCAAATTTCCTGATGAGTCCACCGCTCGTCGTCGCCTACGCACTGGCGGGCCGGGTGGATCTGGATCTTACCACCGAGCCCCTGGGCAATGACAAGCATGGCAATCCCGTCTTCCTCAAGGATGTGTGGCCCAGCCAGGCAGAGATCCGCGAGCAACTGGACGCCGCGCTCAAGCCCGCAGTCTATCAAAAACTCTATGGAGATGTGGATACCGCCAATCCGAAGTGGGGTGAAATCTCCGGCACCACCGGTGCCACCTATCACTGGGATATCAAGTCCACCTATGTGCAGTCCCCGCCCTTCTTCACCACCAAGACCGGCGCGAGTGAGAACATCCTCTCCGCACGGCCGCTCGGCATCTTCGGAGATTCCGTCACCACCGATCATATCTCCCCTGCCGGTTCCATCAAGGCCACCTCTCCCGCCGGCAGGTATCTGCTGGAAAATGGCGTGGACAGGGCATCCTTCAACTCCTACGGCGCACGCCGTGGCAATGACCGGGTAATGACGCGCGGCACCTTTGCCAACGTCCGCATCAAGAACCTGATGTGCCCCGGCATCGAAGGCGGCTATACCCAATACTACGGCCACGAGACGGTATCCCCTCCCGATCAGGAAATCGCCCCGCTGGAAAATGCCAAGCCCACATTCATCTACGATGCCTCCATGGCCTATCAGAAGGAGAACACCCGGCTCATCATCATCGGCGGTGAGGATTACGGCATGGGTTCCTCCCGTGACTGGGCAGCCAAGGGCACCCGCCTGCTGGGCGTTTCCGCCGTCATCACCAAGTCCTTCGAGCGCATCCACCGTTCCAATCTCATCGGAATGGGCGTGCTGCCGCTCAACTTCGTTAGAAAGGAAGACTACGAGAAAGTGAAGGATCTCGCAGATGCCACCTTCGATATCGTCGGCATCGCCGGAGAATTGAAGCCCATGCAGCACGCCACCCTCATCGCCCACAAAACCGACGGCACCAAGATCGAGATCTCTCTCAAGGTCCGCCTGGATACCCCGGCGGAAGTGGACTACTACAATGCTGGAGGAATCCTCCCCTACGTTCTCGACCAAATCCTGGCGTGAAGAGAGGTGGGTATTGGCAGCGCTGCGCTCGAGCAGAGCCCAGCCTTCGGCTGCCTAAAATCCTTAGGATTGTTCCTGCCTGCCTTCTTTTCTTTACCACGAATGAACGCGCAAGCTGAAACGTGACCCTGAAAAATCGTTAGTTAAAAGGAAGTGGCGGCGGTTTCCAACCGCCATGCCTCTCCATCAAACTCTGGGCAGGGCGGTTAAAAGCCGCCGCAACAGTAAGAATGATGGCAGGAAAATTCGAGATGAAACCCTATCTATTTTTTTCTCTTCCATCCGCGTAATCCATCAATCTGTGGTGAATTGCCTCAAGTCATGAAGAGACATGGATTCGCCTAAAGACTGCCCGGAGTTCAGGCTGGAGCGTGCGCGTTCATTCGCGGTTGGAAAGGAGAAGAAGGCAGGCAGGAACAATCCTAAGGATTTTAGGCAGCCGAAGGCTG
>Ga0157373_10001790_pt1 | contig 16336 bp, 15 predicted proteins | sample C65metaG_FD_113460 | JGI IMG/M metagenome (GOLD analysis project Ga0157373, IMG submission 113460) | Corn rhizosphere microbial communities from Kellogg Biological Station, Michigan, USA - C6-5 metaG | ecosystem: Host-associated > Plants > Roots > Rhizosphere > Soil | place: USA: Michigan... | reverse complement strand
GCATGTGCGAAGAGTGCTGGACGACCGCCCGACCCGCACGGCGCCCGCCCGACGTTTCCGGGATCAACTGGAGGACTTCATGTCCGAGCACGACGCCGCCCATACCCTGGACTGCATCACGCAATGGGGGCGCTATGCGGAACTGTTCGCCTACGATGAAGTGGCCGATCAGTTCAGCCTGGACAATCCGTCCTGAGGTGATTCAAATGGCAGGGTCGAAGCCCGGACACATCGAGCGATACGAGATGAATACTCAATGAGAAAGACTCAATGGGCGCTGCGTCTGCTGCTTCTGCTGGGGCTGGCGTTCGGCATCGCGGCGATAGACACCATCACCGATCTCGAGATCGCCGTGGGGGTCTTCCAGATCGTCGTGGTGCTGATTGCCGTGAGGATCCTGCCGGCGCGTGCGGTCGCGGGTGTGTCGTTCATCTGCATGGTGCTGACGATCCTCAGCTATCGGCTCACACGCTTCGGAGACTCGGAGGCCGGCCAGATCAACGTGCTGATCAGTCTCGCCGCCATCGCCGGCACGACCTACCTGGCCCTGCGCCTGTCCGCCGCCATCGAAACCGTGCATCGAACCCGTGCGCACCTGGCGCACATCGCCCGGGTCAATATGCTGGGCGAGCTTGCCGCCTCCATCGCCCACGAAGTGAACCAGCCCTTGGCCGCCGTCGCCAACAGCAGCGGCGCGTGCCTGCGCTGGATGGCGACGGAGCCACCCAACCTGCCCAAGGCCCGCCTGGCGGTGGAACGCATCATCGCCGACACCCACCGAGCCAGTGAAATCATCACCCGCCTGCGCGGCATGGCCCGGCACCAGGCCCCCACCAAGCAATGGCTGAACGTCGCCGACACGGTCAATACCGCCCTGCGGCTGCTGGCTGGAGAACTGAACGAGCAAGGCATCACCCTGCGCGTGCATATCCAGGATGGCCTGCCGCCGATGCTGGCGGATGAGGTGCAGATCCAACAGGTGATATTGAACCTGGCGATGAATGGGATCGATGCGATGCGGCAAGTCGATGCCGACCAGCGCGTCCTGGAATTTCATGCCGAGCTGGAGTCCGGCCAGCAACTGCTGTTTTCCGTGTCCGACCAGGGCACGGGCCTCTCCGGCAACGACCATGAGCGGGCGTTCGACGCGTTCTACAGCACCAAGCCAGACGGCATGGGCATGGGGCTGGCCATCAGTCGTTCGATCATCGAGGCCCACGACGGGCGTATCTGGGTGTCCAGCAACCCGCAATTCGGCGCAACCTTCCACTTCACCCTGCCGGCGGTGACAAGGGAATCCGATGACTAAGCCCGATATTGCCGAATCGATGGTCTACATCGTCGACGACGACAGCTCCGTACGCGTCTCGCTGCAAGACCTGCTGGCGTCCGTGGACCTGCCGAGCATGGCCTTCGCCTCGGCGCGTGAATTCATGGACGCCACGCTGCCGGACATCCCCGCCTGCCTGATCCTCGACGTGCGCATGCCGGGGATGAGCGGGCTGGACTTCCAGCAGGAAATGGCCCGCTTGAACCTCCAGCTCCCCGTGATCTTCATCACCGCCCACGGCGACATCCCCATGTCGGTGAAAGCCATGAAGGCCGGGGCATTGGAATTCTTGACCAAGCCGTTTCGCGAACAGGACCTGCTGGACGCCATCAGCCAGGGCCTGAACCGGGACAGGGAACGGCGCAAGGCGGCCTCGGTGATGGACGACCTGAAACGGCGCTATGACAGCCTGACTGACGGCGAACGGGACGTGATGGAATGGGTGGTATCAGGCTTGTTGAACAAGCAAGTGGCCGGGCGCTTGGGGTTGAGCGAAGTGACCGTGAAGGTCCGCCGCGGCGCGTTGATGCGCAAGATGGAGGCGGACTCGTTGGCGACGTTGGTCAAGATGTCGGAGCGGCTCAAGGGTATGGGTCACTAAGGAACCCCGAGGCTCTGCTTTTGGTGGGAGCGAGCCTGCTCGCGATGACGGCAGCACATCCAGCACCGATGCCAACAGACCTACCGTTTTCACTCCCATCCCAGTCGACATCGATACCGGAATCCAATTACCTTCATCCATCCGCGCTCAAGGACCGACCGCCATGCCTCACCTGCCCACCTTCCAAACCCAACGCCTGATCCTCACGCCATTGCAACTGTCCGATGCCACCGCCATCCAGGCGCTGTTCCCCCATTGGGAAGTGGTCCGCTACCTCGATAGCCGAGTGCCCTGGCCCTACCCCGCCGACGGTGCACTGGGCTACGTGCGCGACCACGCCCTGCCCGCCATCGATCGCGGCGAAGAGTGGCACTGGATGATCCGTTTGGCGTCAGACCCGACCCAGATCATCGGTAGCATTTCCCTCTTCGACCAACCAGACAACCACCGCGGCTTCTGGTTGTCACCGCAATGGCAAGGGCTCGGCTACATGAGCGAAGCGTGCAAAGTAATCAATGATTATTGGTTCGTCACACTTGGACGCCCAGTGATGGTGGTGCCCAAGGCCGTTGGCAACCAGGCCTCGCGGCGCATTTCCGAACGTGATGGAATGCGATTGCTCAGGACTGAACGGGGGCGATTTGTCAGCGGGGAATTGGACAAGGAAGTATGGGCGTTGGACCGTGAGCAGTGGTTGGGGCGTACTGCGCAGATACGGTAATTGACGGCTACATCGGCTATATCGAGCCAAAGACAAAATCGGCAGGCTCGAACCGCTCGCTCGTGTCCATCCGGATATTGCGCAAGTGCGCTGTCTCCAAGTGCAACTCATAGAGCCGCGCCGAAAAATAGCCCATCAGGATCGAACGACGACGTGCCCCGCTCACATTCAGACTGGCTCCGTGGACCAGCTCGGCATCAAACACCAGGATGTCGCCGGCACATCCCGAAAGCTGCACGGAGTGGGACTCGTCAGCAAAGTCAAAGGACGGCGTTTCCGGCGCCGAGCGATGGCTGCCAGGCACGATACGCGTCGCGCCGTTCCAGGGACCGTAATCGTCGAAAAAAGCCAGGGCGACTGCCGTATCGCCCTGCCGTTGGGCCGACAGGTCGCGGTGCAACTGCTGATGACCGCCACCCGCCAAGGGCTCGCGTCCTTCCACCTGCGCGAGAAAGAACCGCTCGCCAATCAACTCGCCCACTGCCGCCAGCAACGGTGGCAGACGACATACCGCCTGGATCGTTGGATCGCAGTCCAGTAGAGAATGACGCCAGTCCCAGCCACGAGGGGTTGGCCATTGATCCGACGGTATTACGCCCGCGTCGAATAGGCTACGGAGCTCTGCGAGCCACTCGGTTGGGATCGCACGATGCAGGAGGACGTAGCCATCCAGGTGGAGTTGATTGCGGTTGGTCATGGCGCTGGCAATTTCCTTGTGTCCACGCGTCGAGTAAGAGTAGAAATCAGCGGCTGCTTTTGCGAATTGCCCTCTGCCCTAATCCCCCACAGATCCCTGTGGCGAGGGGATTCATCCCCGCTGGGCTGCGAAGCGGCCCCCATCGAGACTTCAGAACTATCCTCAGGAATTGGAGCCCATCCGCCCCCGAAACGCCATGCGAAGACACCCCCAGGCTATGGCTCCAATGATCAACACTTCGGCTAAACCAATCAGCAAATTGAATGAAAAAGTCAGCGGTTGCGCGGCCCAGTAGAAAATCGTCGACCCCGTTCGAAAACCGCTGGCGTGCAACCGTCCGGTAAACACAGACGGCACCAATGCGACGAGGTTAATCAGCTCCAGCACCGCCAGGAAAGTACCCAGCAGTATGAGCAAGGCGCGGGCAGGCATACCAAGCTCCGCGCTCGATTCGGACGCAGCCGCGGCCCCCTTCCCTCTGCGTCTTCTGGCTTCCCTCACCGTCTTACCGCTGGTGGGCGCTGGAGCCGGCCTGTAGACGGCCTTAGCCGCCATCGCCGAAGCACCGACGACCTCGGTAGGCACCGCCACGTTCAGGTAATCGGCCAACTCACGCAACCACAAATCGGTGCGTTGACTGCCCGGCACTACCGGAACGGTATCGGTGGTCAGGCGATGCTCACTGCCATCGCGCATCACCAACCAAAGTTGGGTGCGGGCTTGCTCAGCCTGCGGAAGACGACGAAGTTCGAGGTATTTGACGGCATTGATTCTGAATACCGACTGCACACGCTCGCGACGTCCAAAAAAATTCCGGGTCAGGCGCTTGCCTTCACCATCGACGCGCGACAACACCAAGCTCTCGCGGATGCCGGTGTAAACCATCAGCATCAGGCCAAGGGCCGGAATCAGCAGCAGCCCGAGAACGATGAGTAATGATGACAGCGGATCCAGGCCAGCCGATGGCGAAAGTCCCTCAGCGACCGCGAACACGGCGAACGCCATCGGCAAGAGGAAGGCAAGCGCGCCTACCAGCAACACGGCGGTACTCTGCACCTTATTGTGCGAATGGATGAGCAAGTCATCCTGGGCGGTGCGCTCGAAGCGGTGGCCGATCAACATGCAGAACTCCTTCTCACCGTCCTACGAATCCTGAAAATGTTGGTTCGTTTCCGCGCAGAACTCTCACGATTCCTACGATGCACTCGGAATCTCTCACCTTGTCCGGTTTGGGCGCGTAAATCTATAGTCTTACCGTCGCTTAAGATGGCGATCAGGTTTGGCGACCTGCGTATCGGATAGCCCTTTAAAAAAATTGGAGCAATCCCATCCCCATCACCGGCATCGACTGCACCCCCGGATCCCTACTCATCGATACCCAAGCACCGCTTGACGTTCTGCACGCAACCGCTGATTACCGCATTCGTATGGTGACTCAGGTATTGGAGAACATCGCGTTCCGATCAGAGATTGCCAACGATACGGTGGTGCTTTCGGATTTTGCCCAGCTTTTGGTAATTCCGTTGCGTGATGGGTGTGATTTGTTGGAGGTAATTGGTAGACGACTTCGCGCAACCATTGCCGAGACGAGCGGGGCCACCACTTCCCGGATCTAGCGTGCAAAGCGCTCGTAATCGGATTTGGATTGGGGACGTCTCCTTGTCGAACGCTAATGATGCTTATTGGAACCATCGCGCAACCGCACGTCATTCACCGCTCGCTTTGGGCCGGGTGTCGTCGGTCGCGACGGATGCCTGTCGGCCAGAAGCGGTCAGTCACGTACGCCCAACACCGAAAAGGGGACACCCATTTTTCTCTCACATCTTGTCTGTGAGACATTACAACAACGCAACTTGGTAGAGGGTGACTCGCAGCACTAAACTCTGGCGTTGCAGTTACTTTACTAGCCGCAGTGCCCCCCACGCAGCGCCTATCATCGTTCAGACGATTGACTGGGTCAGGTCATTCGTACCCGAACGATCCCCCCTGCAAAACCATGGAGTGTCCGGATGCACCCATCGCTACAACAAGCGCTCGATATTATTGCGATCGAACGCAACGCCGCCGAATACACTCGGGCGTTTGCGGCCGTGGGTGACGTTGTCAGCGTATTTGGCGAGCGTGACCTAGCCAATCGCCTGTTCGCGGAAATACCCCGAATGGTGTCGGAAGAGCTGGTTGCAGAACTGTTCAATCTGTTGGCTTGGCAAACAAACGACAACGGTTCGGCCATGACGCGTGAGGTCGAGACGTGGCTTAGGGAGGGGCAGGATACGCGCAAGATTACGATTGCCTTGGGCCTGGAGGTATATCCGTTTCCAGACGCCCAGGAGATGTATCAGGTGTTATCCACGCTTGCCGCGACTAACCCGGAAGTGGCGGCAATGTGCCAAACGCTCATCACGTTACGAAAGTCGAGCGCACACGGCTAATCATGATGAAAGGTGATAGCGTGAAGAAGAGTTTTTAGCTGGAAATGAATCTGCCCCCTTCTCTCCCATCTCGTGACCTCTCCGTTGCCCTCCTATGGACCGGGGGGCGTTGAGGTGGGAAAACGGCTCTATTGATACGTTTCTGGATGCTGCCGCAGCGTGGGCGACTGCCAGCTCACGCAGTTCCCCTGGGAGTGCCAGCGGATCAAACGCATGGCAACGCTGTGCGGCCATTTTGCTAGCTGGTAAATTTTATGAGTGAGCCCAGCCACTGCTGTTCGAAGGACAACGACCGAAGGCTGCCAGTCGTGGGTTTAAACCGCAGGTCTTGAACTGCTCGGCGATGTTTTCACAGGCTGGGCCGAACGTAGACGTTAGTGAGCGTCAACTATCGGCCAAGAGCGGACGTTTTTGGGCTACCCCTCGCTCCGGTAGACACCTGCATGAGACGCTTCGACCTCAGGAGACCTATTCCTGCCGTGCGGCGTAACCCACTTGCAATAGACACGCTCAGAGCGAATCGAGTAGTGTCTCAGACGAATTATCTTAATCGTTATGCACAATTTGATTCCGAAAAATGAGTGAAGAAATTAGAAATTGGTATATCTATATTTTGAAGCTTGAACTGAACTCATGGTACGTGGGCACAGATAAGGGGTTGAGATCAAGGCTGCGAAGCCATGGTAAGAAAAGCCCTTACTCTACATTAAAGAAAAAGGGCGCTGTCGAATATATGGAGAGCGGCCTCACAGGAAATAGAAAAGCAACTCATTTACATGCAGCTTTTAGATCAATTGGCGATTGTTTCTGGGTTACAGAGATTGAAAAATACCATCACCGTAGCCTTGGGCAAAAATATGGTTTCGATAAAGTTAGGGGTGGCTCTATAATTCAGCCTTGGAATTACGAGCTAAGTGATACCGAAGTAAAAAATCTAATTCGACAATTTAGCTGTATTGATATTAGGTTTAAATACAAGCCAAACGAAATAAATTTAACTCAAGAAAAGCCATTTGTCTTCCCGATTACTCGGCGAAGGAATGCATAGCAAGGCATTCAAGCACGCTCGCCGGGACGCGCCTTCAGCGCGCCCCTTAATTCCGCGTCATGCATTACAGGGGACTTTCAATGTCTGAGCGACGTATCGAATTAAAGTGTGAGTTTTGCACGTCTTCAAATATAAGGGCATTCGTTCAGCATGGCAGTTATTTTTTGCGCTGCATCTCTTGCAGTCAATCGCATGTCGCCACAAGCTGGCTCGCGCTCTCTTCGGAAATCACAGAATCATTGCGAGCCACCGTCGTAAGCGAAGAGTTTCAAGAAATAGAATTTCTTGCTGAGGGCGTTGGCCCTGACTTCATTTCAAAGGTTTCAAAAGCAGCATATGCAGGCCAGCTTGTAATGCTTACGTCGAGCAGCAAAGATGCATAACATGCCAATCAAGTCGCACCTTCGGCGCCGGACGTTGCTACGTAACGCCGTTTATTTCAACGTTCATTACCGAAAAGGGGACTACCGAAACATTACCGAAAAGGGGACACCCATTAGCCGGTCTCAAGTCAAGGTTAAAAGCCTCCGCCCCCGAAACGCCACGTACAGGCACCTCCAGACTATGGCCCCCTCTGATCAACACCTCATAACGGCCATCGCCATACGGGCTCGCTTAAATGCTCAGCAAAAAAGTCCGACAGCGCTTTGATTTTTACCGGCCGGGTACGGGCCGTGGGGGTGACGAAATACAGGCCGCCACGGGCCATGCTCCATTCCGGTAGCACCAAGACCAGGCGCCCATCTGCCAGGTATTCGCTGGCAATGAATTCCGGCAGTTCGGCGATGGCCAGTCCCTCAAGTAACACGGGTAATAACGCATCCGAGTTGGTCACTCTTAACGGGCCGCTTGGTACCACGTCTTCTTCAGTGCCGTCTTTATGGGTGAACCGCCACACTTGGCTACGGGCTCGGTAGGCATAACTCAGGCACGTGCGGGCCGCCAGGTCGCGGGGATGACCGGGGTGGCCATGGACGTCCAGATAAGCCGGTGAGGCCACCAGATATTGGGTGACAGCGCAGAGATGCCTTGCAACCAGCGATGAGTCCGGCAATACGGCAATGCGCAATGCCGCATCAAAGCCTTCGGCGATCAGGTCTACCGAGGCGTCTGAAAGGTGCAGGTCAATCGACAGCTCGGGATACTGCCGGATCAACTGCGGCATCAGCGGTGCCACCCAACGCAGTCCAAACGACATGGGGATCGCCAGGCGTACCTGGCCGCGGGGCTGGATCGATAACTCCTGAGCCTCGCTCTCCACCTCTTCGGCCTGCCGATAAATCTCCCCGGCCTTGGCCGCCATGCTCGCGCCGAATTCTGTAAGTGCCAGTTGCCGCGAGGTACGGTTGAACAAGCGCCCACCCAGACGCTCCTCCAGGCGCGCGACCGCTCGGGATACCGTTGGCACCGACACGCTCATGACACGCGCAGCACCGGCGAACGAACCTTCTTCGGCTACCTTGGCAAACATCGCCAACCCCTCGAAATCTGGAAGCTTGCTCATTTCATTTCTGCAACGATAGGTTTCAGACAATTCTATTTTGAAAGCCATGCCTCGTCGATAAGCTTCTCCCACACACCAACTCCATCAAGCGGAATACGGGAGAAACACCATGGCTAACAAACTCGAAGGCAAAATTGCATTGGTTACCGGCGGCACTACTGGCATCGGCCTGGCCACTGCCAAACGCTTCGCTCAGGAAGGCGCCCACGTATACATCACGGGCCGTCGCCAGGCCGAACTGGACGCCGCCGTCGCCGCTGTCGGCAACGCCACCGGCGTGCAGGTGGACTCTGCCAAACTCGACCAGCTGGACGCGCTATACCGCCAGATTGGCGCGGCCCACGGCCGAATCGACGTACTGTTCGCCAATGCCGGTGGCGGTTCCATGCTGCCACTGGGCGACATCACAGAACAGCAGTACGACGACACCTTCAATCGCAACGTAAAAGGCGTGCTGTTCACTGTGCAAAAGGCGCTGCCGCTACTGGCCAAAAAAGCCTCGGTGATTCTTACCGGCTCCACGGCAGGCAGCTCGGGCACTGCCGCCTTTAGTGTGTACGCCGCATCCAAGGCCGCCGTACGCTCATTTGCACGCAACTGGATTCTGGATTTGAAAGACCGCCAGGTGCGCATCAACACCATCAGCCCCGGCGCCACCCGCACTCCTGGCCTGGTTGAATTGGCCGGCCCCGATGCCGCTCAGCAGCAGGGCTTGCTGGACTACATGGCGTCGCTGATCCCCATGGGGCGTGTCGGTGAAGCTGACGAAATTGCCAGCGCCGCGTTGTTCCTGGCCTCGGATGACGCCAGCTTCGTCAACGGTATCGAGCTGTTTGTTGACGGCGGCCAGGCGCAAATCTGACCACCCAGCGGGCGACTGCCACGGTCGCCCGCCAACCCATTTCACGAGGAACAGTTATGAACCCCTTTTTCCGGGTTCTACCCCCAGAGATCCGCCACTCCGATCAATTGAAAGACCTCATTTCCCGAAGGCTCGGCGAAGATGATGTCCAGGTTCCGGTAACCGGAGTGGTCCCCTACCAAGCTCAACTCGAATCGAGCCCCATGGGCGTCGGTTTCGTAGTTCTTCAAGTACGTCAGGTTCTTGGCTTCATTGAACACCACGTCAAAAGTGCCGTTGTAACCATTTCCCAACTGCGTAAAGCCCAAGGCGGACAAATCGATCCTGTCTTCACCCACGGTGTAATCAATCAGGCGATCTGTGTGGTTCTCGGTGGCGGTACGGTAGCTGTCGCTCAGTGCGTCGAAGCGGAACACATCGTTGTTGCCGCCCCCCACCAACAGGTCCCGGCCCTCCCCGCCAACCAATATGTCATTCCCCAGCGCGCCATGAAGACGATCATCGCCCGCCAATCCTTCGATGATTTCGCCTCGAGCGTTGCCTTGTAAACGATCTGCCTTTTCGGTGCCCATCAAGCTGGCTTGCTGAAACAGAAGGTTGGTTTCATTCAGCGTTTGGCTCAAATCACCGTCGAAGACCAATTCGAAGCGTTCCCCATCCGCGTTGGCATCGAAACTTTTGAGGTAGGTCCGCGTCCCGCTCTCATTGACTCGTATCGCCAGCGTTCCGTCATGTCCATCGCCCAGCCCGAGGAAGCCCAGGGAGAAGAGCTCGATGGTATCGGTGCTGGGATCGAAGTCGGTGATTCGGTCGCTATGGGCCTCCGTTGCGGTTCGGTAACTGTCCGAGACTGACTGATAACGGAACGTATCGGTCCCGGCACCGCCGGTCAGCAGGTCACGACCTTGCTGACCATCGAGCAGATCGTCGCCAGCCCCGCCCAGGATCGCATCGTCGAACGAGGCGGTACCCAGCAAGAAGTCATCGTTGCCGCCACCATCAAGGTGGTGATAGCCATCGTCGGGATTGCCAAAGCTGTGGTCCAGGCTGCCGTCGGCGTTCAACTGAACCAAGGCAGCCAGATAGCCGTCCGCGCTCGTTCCTTGGCTTCCACCAATCAACAATTTGCCGTTGGCCAGCACGATCATGTCCGCTACTGCGAAAGGAGCGCTTTCCGAGCCCCAACTGACCAGCCCCTGATGACCGAAATCGGTGTCGAGCGAGCCGTCGACGTTGAGCCGGATCACGGTCGCCACGCCGCCCGAGGCGCCCGCCAGGAGGATTTTGCCGTCGTCCTGGATGACGAGGGCGTTTGCGTGAACATCCAGGGCCAGGCTGCCCCCATTCGCAAAGCTGCTATCCAGAGTACCGTCCTGGTTGAGGCGGGTCAGGGTATCTCGCCCCGTGACCAATACTTTTCCGTCTTCCTGCAGCGAAACGTCGATGATGCTGGCGGGGTGAATGCCGACGGACGCCGTCAGGTCCAGGATCCCGTCCTCGGCGAAAGACGAGACCAAGGTCCCCGTCGCGTCGAAGCGGGCGATATGGATCTCTCCGGAGGGATACCCAGCGCTTGCGAAAAAACTGCCGTCGGTTTGTACCGAGAACGACGCTTGCTGGCTCAGGAAGTCATTCCAGTAGAAAGGCACTGTCGCAACGCCGCCATTTCCAAAGCTCATATCGAGGCTTCCGTCAGCCAAAGTGCGACTTATGCCCGACACCCAGGCGCCGCCAACTTGCACGTAATGCGTCGCCAGGTACCCGCCTCCCGGCTGCACCGCGGCATTACCGCCGTCCTCGATATCGAGCGTCACAGGCAGCAGGGATTTACCGTCTCCACTGAAGCTGCGGTCCAGGCTACCGTTGGCATTGAACCGAACCAGGCTGCCGGTGAAGCCTGAATCCTCTTCACCTCCTAGTCCGAGGCGACTATAAGCGCCGAGCCAGATAGTACCGTCCGGATCGACCGTGATACCTCCGATTTTGTCCGAGCCCCATAAGGGCGTAACTACCATGCCTGTGTTCCGCACAGCTGAAGCGGCGGGCGAAATGCTCTGGCCCATGTCCTTGTCTCCGTTAGCTATCTGTCGCCCGAAACCATAGACACGGGTCAATCGGGTTGCCACTTTACGAGACGAAAGGAGGTTCCTGGGCGATGCTCTACGCTGCTATCGATGCAACCAGTTCCTTTCCATTGAATGTGGCAACCACCAGCCTGTCTTTCTCCAAGCTTGCCGGCTAACTTACAGCCCCTAATCTGCGCCTCTTTCACGAGGGACCGCATATGCGAGAGCGACAGGCAGCACGATTACTGGTGATAAGCCCATCAGAGGAAGTCCTTCTTTTTCGATTTCATCATACGGACGATGCATTGGCCGGCAAAAGCCACTGGGCCACGCCTGGTGGGGGCTTGGAGGATGGCGAAACGTTCCACACAGCCGCAATACGTGAGCTGCGCGAAGAAACAGGCATTCAAGTCGTGACCGTTGGCGGGACGGACCCACAGCGGGGGCAGGATTCCATAGGATGGTGGTTCATGGCATGACCCAATCTGAGAGAGGCGAGAGAATGATATCGAACAGACCTGTAGGGACGTGAAGATGATTCTGAATATCTACAGACTTCACGTGGAGATGTCCTGTCCCTATCGACGCAGACGTTTTCACCAAGCCTGGGCTGAAAGCGAACTACAGCGTCACTGCCTGGACGCACATCAAATTCATCAGGGATGGTGGAGGTCCAGGCACGCCTTGACGTGTACCGTCAGTCCAGTGAAATCTTCATATATAAAGTCTAAATAGCCAGGATCCACTCGTTCGAGGTACTGCCAGACTGGAAGGTTCGCATTACCCGTCATTTCTCTTGGGTCCAATAATTGATTACCTGCTTTTTACACGGTGTATAAAGGAATGCGAAGCGTGTCTGTATTGGGTAGTTAGCAGCCAATATCAGTAGCGTTTGGTCACGCCTGCTTTTGGCTGATTATTGCCGGTCACAAAAGGCATTTTTTGATTCACCACCGTTCGTCATAGCCGACGATCCCATCCCAAGCAGTTAGTCACCCTGAAAACTTGATTCCAATGGCACCACAGGGGATTTGCCAGGTACACGCCATCTGCGTACAGCGCCGGATCTGTGGGGGCTGGGCTTGCCCTGATACCAGTCAGTTAAGCCATAGACCTGTGGGAGCAAAGCTTGCTCGCGATAGCAACAGACCAGTCAACATTGTTGCTGACTGAGTTACCGCAATCGCGAGCAAGCTCTGCTCCCACAGGATTTGCAGCGGACGCGGACCCTGTGACCACCTCAGGAAATGTGGGACACCGGCCAATAAAGCCGTCCCGCTTTTAAACGCCTTTGGTCGAAGGCAGCAGAATGGTCAGCACACCCAGCAACGGCAGGTAGGAACACAGCGTGTAGACATATTCGATGCCGTGGATGTCCGCGAGGTACCCCAGCAACGCTGCGCCGATGCCGCCGAAGCCAAACATCAGGCCGAAGAACACGCCGGCAATCATGCCGACATTGCCCGGCACCAGCTCCTGGGCGAAGACGACGATGGCGGAGAACGCCGAGGCGAGGATGAAGCCGATGATCATGCTGAGCACGCCGGTCCAGAACAGGTCCACATAAGGCAGCGCCAGGGTGAAAGGTGCCGCGCCCAGGATCGAGAACCAGATGACCTTCTTGCGACCGATCTTGTCGCCGATGGGGCCACCGAAGAACGTACCGGCGGCCACCGCTCCCAGGAACAGGAACAGGTACAACTGGGAGCTGGTCACCGACAGGTGGAATTTCTCGATCAGGTAGAACGTGAAGTAGCTGGTGAAACTCGCCATGTAGAAATATTTGGAGAACACCAGCAATGCCAGGACCACCAGTGCGGCGGTCACCCGCGCCTTGGACAGGCCATGGGTTGCCTTGCCGCCCTGTTTCAGCTTGAACAGGTTGAGGTGGTTACGGTACCAACGGCTCAAGCCGTACTGTACGAAGATGGCGAAGACGGCAAACAAGCCGAACCAGGCAACATGGCCTTGGCCAAACGGAATCACGATGGCCGCAGCCAGCAACGGACCGAAGGCACTGCCCGCATTGCCGCCGACCTGGAAGGTCGATTGCGCCAGGCCATAGCGACCGCCTGAGGCGAGCCGGGCCACACGCGAGGTTTCCGGGTGGAAGGTCGACGAGCCGATACCCACCAGCGCGGAGGCCAGGAGGATCGCGCCAAAGCTGCCGACGAACGCCAGCATCATGATGCCGATGAGGGTGCAGACCATGCCGGCAGGCAGCAGCCAGGGCTTGGGGTGACGGTCGGTGTGATAGCCCACCCAGGGCTGCAACAGGGAGGCGGTCAGGTGGAAGGTCAAAGTGATCAGTCCCACCTGGGCAAAACTCAGCCCATAGTTGGCCTTCAGCATTGGGTAGATGGAAGGCAGTACGGCCTGAATGAGGTCATTGATCAAATGCGCGAGCGCGCAGGCGCAGATGATCCGCATGACGAGCGGGCTCGCTTGGTTGACGACTGAGGCAGTGGTCGAGGCTGTGGCAGTGGTGGACATGACAAAAGCTTCCAGGCGATAGGTCTGAAAAAAAACCTGACAGCACTTTCTGACAGGCGCGTCGTCATCCTAGAATCCACGGAAATGTCTGTCTCACTGGACAAGGGAATCAACCGTCGCAAAAAGGACATCATGATCAAACCTCTATATGAAGCGTTGCTCGAGATCGACGAAGGCGCCTGGACCATGATCGGGCGGGCAACCGATTACCCTGCGGACTGGTTCATCCCACCGCACGCCCATGAAAAGCACCAGTTGATCTACGCCGTCGAAGGCGTGATGGTCGTGCACACGGCGTCAAGCCAATGGACGGTCCCGTCGAATCGGGGGCTGTGGATGCCGTGCGGGCAGACGCATTCCGTGCGGTGCGTGGGGCACGTAAAAATGCGCAGCGTATTCGTCCGGCCTGATGCAGTGGCAGACCTGCCGACCGAAACGAAGGCCGTCAGCATTTCCGCCCTGTTGAGTGAACTGATCAAGGTCGCCGTACACCTGCCGCTCCCCCACGCCCCGAACACCCGCGCAGCCAGGGTGATGGAGTTGATTCTGGATGAGCTCGCCCTGCTCCCCACCCTGCCGCTGCACCTTCCGCAACCCACGGACCCGCGGATCAAGAAGATCTGCGTCACGCTGCAAGGCGATCCTGCCGATGGCTCGACACTGTCGGATTGGAGCGCCCGCCTCGGCCTTGATGGGAAGACGATCCAGCGGCTGTTCCGCAAGGAAACCGGGATTACCTTCGGGCAGTGGAGACAGCAGGCTCGCCTGCTGCAAGCGGTTGAACGAATGGCGGTGGGAGAAAAAATCATCGATGTCGCGCTGGCACTGGGGTACGACAGCCCGAGCGCGTTTACGAACATGTTCAGGAAGCAGTTTGGCAAGACGCCGAGCAAGTTTTTTATCTGAAAAGGAGCGTTTCCAGATGCACCAGCGGCGGCTGACTGGCCGCTATCGCGAGCAAGCCCGCTCCCACAGGTTCTGTGATCTACTCAGTTTCAGGGGTAGTGGCCGATTCTTCACTGGACTCAGCAGCCAGTTTCAATCGATCCGCTTTACTGATGTACTTGGGTTTGTTTTTCGGCGCCAACTTGGCACTCGCCTTTTTAGCGTGGGCCTTTAGTAGCTGCTTGATTTTTTTCTGACGATTCATACGCTTCTGCTCAAATCCTGGCTTTCAGGATAATGACAGACCCCAACCCGTGAACGCCACAATCCCCTATGATCGGACCCACATGAACCCAATCGACGCCCTGTCGTTCCAACGCATCATCGCCGCCCATGGCTCGCTCGAGGGCGCGGCGTATTTCGACGCTGAAGAAGACCTCGTCCAGGAAATATTTCCCGATCGCATCATTTTCCAGACCAACTATCTGGATTACCGCAGCTATGAAGTCGATCTTGTCGACGGCGCGATACGTGTCCTCAAGACACGGCTGGACAACTACCAGCGCGGCGACAAGGCTAAGGTGATCGAAGATGCCATGGATGAGGAAGACTGGGAGGAGCTGGGCAATCTGTGGCAGCGTTTGAGCCGGGACCTGGACAGTCAGACGCCACAACCCAATCGGATCGAGACGTTGGCCGATCTGTTCGATTGCCTGTTCGACGAGGATCGCGCGCAGACGCTCATCCAGGGCACTGCGCCGCCAACGGCACAGTGGGATTGGGCGTGGACTCAAGTCGAATCAGCCCTTGCCCAGTCCAATCAATTGGCCGGATTCGAATGGAAAGAGTGGTCGTCCTGTGGGGTCACCGCCGTCAATACCCTTGCCCCGCTCCGGCAGTTGAACATCGAGATCGCTATGCCCGACCGTAAAACTGTCGATGCCATCAATTGCGCCGACGATTGGGAACGGGCACTGCTTCAGTATTTCAATGCACAGCTGGATCCCCATGATCTGAAACTGCTGGCCATCGGCACTCACTTCGATGAGCACCAGACCTTTGCCTGCCTGCCCATGAATGGGCTGGGCCTGGTCAATGCGTTGGAAATCATGGGTAGGCTGGGTATCGTCTACAAATTCTGAGCCTCGAGTCGACGACATGAAAAACTGTGATCAATGCAGGAGCCTTATCCTCGACGACAACGCGGCCTGCCCGCGATGCGCCGAGGAGATGAGGCTCACTGTAGAAACCCTCGCGCCGAGGTCCAAGCCGCCGGTGTTGCCGAAAGTCCTGAAGTGGCTGTTTATCGGCGTGGTAGTCGTGGTGCTCGTGGGGGCGGCAGCGATCACCTGGATTCTGAATTCGTTGGGGCCGATGCCTTCTTTCGGTTAACCGTTCATTGCCCGGCGGGCTGCTCGTACCGATGCTGGATACGCCTCAACTCGCCGGATTGGCGCAGCTGTTCCAAGGCCTTGGCCCACGCGGCGACCCGTTTGTCTTCACTGTCGGGACTGAAGGCGATGTACAGCGACGAGCGGTACAGTTCGATAGGTATTTTTCGCAGCGTGCCGGGGGCGATGTTCAACTGACGGCTGTAGTACGCCACCCCCGCATCGGTGTCACCCACGATGATAGCGGTGCGCCCCGCCAATAGCATGCGGTAGAGCAGCTTGCTCTCGGTTGCACTTTTGTCGAGG
>Ga0157373_10001789_pt1 | contig 16338 bp, 14 predicted proteins | sample C65metaG_FD_113460 | JGI IMG/M metagenome (GOLD analysis project Ga0157373, IMG submission 113460) | Corn rhizosphere microbial communities from Kellogg Biological Station, Michigan, USA - C6-5 metaG | ecosystem: Host-associated > Plants > Roots > Rhizosphere > Soil | place: USA: Michigan... | reverse complement strand
GATCCGCACCGCTGAAGGTCGCCGGATTCGTCAGGCGTTCGTTGCGCCGCAAGGCTACAAACTGCTGGCAGCGGACTATTCGCAGATCGAACTGCGGATCATGGCCCACCTGGCAAAGGACGAAGGCCTGCTGCACGCCTTCCGCAACGATCTGGACGTACACCGCGCAACGGCGGGCGAGGTTTTCGGCGTTGAGCTGGCAGACGTGACCAACGACATGCGTCGCAGCGCCAAGGCGATCAACTTCGGCCTGATCTACGGCATGAGCGCGTTCGGTCTGGCCAAGCAGATCGGCGTCGACCGCAAGCAATCCCAGGCTTACGTGGACCGCTACTTCGCGCGTTATCCGGGCGTGCTCGACTACATGGAGCGCACCCGCACCCAGGCCGCCGAGCAGGGTTTTGTCGAGACCATCTTTGGCCGACGCCTGTACCTGCCGGATATCAACGCCAAGAACCAGGCCCTGCGCAAAGGCGCCGAGCGCATGGCGATCAACGCGCCCATGCAAGGCACGGCCGCCGACATCATCAAGCGCGCGATGGTCGCGGTGAATGGCTGGCTGGAATCGTCAGGGCTCGATGCCCGCGTCATCCTGCAGGTTCACGACGAACTGGTGCTGGAGGTGCGTGAGGATCTGGTCGAGCAGATCAGCCAGGACATCCGCGTGCACATGAGCGGCGCGGCTGAGCTGGATGTGCCGCTGCTGGTGGAAGTGGGTGTGGGGAATAACTGGGATGAGGCGCATTGATCTGCGCTCATGCTTTTGATTCTGCCCGGAGGGCGTAGGAGCTACCGGGGTGGCGTCCCACCTTGCTCGCGATCTGCCGGGAACCGGCAGTAAATCCGGCTAATGCGGTGTGCCAGACAGTCCCGCATTGCCTGGTTTTACTGCCACCTCGTGGCAGATCGCTGGCAAGCCAAGCTCCTACGGGCTCCGCCCAGAATCAAAAGCCAATCGGCGCTGCCAACATTAAATTTCCGCAGATTTTGAACTTCCGCGGACAAAACCCGGTCAGAGTTTGCGAATGGCTGACGTAGCCATTCATGCTCCTATGTTGTGTTAAGTGTTGGCAGATATCCGGACCCTTCCCTGAAGGTCTGGACTTAGACCCCGAACTTCCCCTCCCCATACGAAGTCCGGGGTTTTTTTTGCCTGCGATTCAGGCTACAGGGGCCTTGTCTTCCAGCTCCATCCAGTCGGCGAGCACGGTGTACGCCTCTTCCAGGCCCAGCCGCTTGGGCGCCGAGAACAGCTGAATGGTCACGGTGTCGCCCCAACCTTTACGGATTTCCGACTGCACCTTGAGCAGCGTGTTCTTGGCTGCGCCGAAAGTCAGTTTGTCGGCCTTGGTCAGCAGAATGTGCATCGGCATGCCGCTGGCAATGGCCCAGTCGAGCATCAGCAGGTCGAAGTCCGTCATCGGATGGCGAATGTCCATCATCAGAATCAGGCCCTTCAGGCTTTCCCGGCTCCCCAGATAGGCTTCCAGGTGGCGCTGCCAGTGCTGCTTGAGCGGGATTGGCACTTTCGCGTAGCCGTAACCGGGCAAGTCGACCAGACGGCGATCGTCGTCCAGACTGAAGAAGTTCAGCAGCTGCGTGCGGCCCGGGGTTTTCGAGGTGCGCGCAAGGCTGGCGTGGGTCAGGGTGTTCAGCGCGCTGGACTTGCCGGCGTTGGAACGCCCGGCGAAGGCCACTTCGAAGCCTTCGTCATCGGGACATTGGTCGACTTTGGCGGCGCTGAGCATGAACTTGGCTTGTTGGCACAAACCGAGGATCGGGTTCTTGAGTTGCATGGGATATCCGGTGAGGGCGTTGCGGCAGAGGTGCGGCAACGGGGTGTCTTTTTCCGTTTGATGGGCCCAAGTATATATTGCCGCAGATTTCGTGTGTGCTTTGTCCCGTTCTCGGGATGAAGTTCGCAGAAGTGGAACTACCATTAGACCTACAACAATACGTACAAAAACGTAGTGCACCTTCCACTTTTAGCCGTGTTGGATTAGCCGATGAACAAACTACTGGTGAGTCTGCTGTTGATCCTGGGCCTGGTCGGGCCCACGCAAGCTGCTGATGTCGTCGTAGGGGACCCCGCCGCCGGCCAGGCCAAAACCGCCGTCTGTGGGGCCTGCCATGGCCCGGATGGCAACAGCCCGGCTCCCAACTTCCCGAAACTGGCTGGCCAGGGTCAGCGCTACCTCCTCAAGCAACTGCACGAGATCAAGGACGGCAAGCGCGTCGTTCTTGAGATGACCGGGCTGCTGAATAACCTCAACGAGCAGGACTTGGCCGACATCGCCGCGTATTTCGCCAGCCAGCGCGGCAGCGTGGGTGCTGCCGATGCCAATCTGGTCGCCAAAGGTGAGGCGTTGTTTCGCGGCGGCAAGCTCGATCAGGGCATGCCCGCCTGTACCGGTTGCCATTCACCCAACGGCGCCGGCAATGCCGCGGCGGGCTTCCCACACTTGGGCGGACAGCACGCCGACTATGTGAAAAAGCAGCTCACCGCCTTCCGCGAAGGTGATCGCACCAACGATGGCGACACCATGGTCATGCGCAGCATTGCGTCCAAATTGAGCAACAAGGACATCGATGCGTTGTCGGCCTACATACAGGGTCTGCATTAAAGCCGGATTAACGCGCAGGCCCCGATTTTGACGAATCGACGGCCGGAAATGATTGAAAACGTTTCTCTCTCCGACGGGCTAAAAAGGGTAGTAAACGGCTGCCCTTTTTTGCCCTCACAGGCGTTACACTTGCGAACTCGTATCACCTCCCCCGGTCCAACTGCGGCCGTCGAGGTGACTTTTCATGCCCAGGAGTTAAGCATGCGTAATCTGATTCTCAGCGCCGCTCTGGTGTTCACCAGCCTGTTCGGTCTGACCGCCCAGGCTGCAGAGCCGATCGAAGCTGGCAAGCAATATGTCCAGCTGAGCAGCGCCGTTCCTGTTTCCGAGCCAGGCAAGATCGAAGTCGTCGAAATGTTCTGGTACGGCTGCCCTCACTGCTACGCCTTCGAGCCGACCATCAATCCATGGATTGAGAAACTGCCGGCCGACGTTCATTTCGTCCGCATTCCTGCCATGTTCGGCGGCCCTTGGGATGCCCACGGCCAGCTGTTCATCACCCTCGACACCATGGGCGTTGAGCACAAGATCCACACTGCCGTGTTCGATGCCATCCAGAAGGGCGGCAAGCGTCTGACCGACCCGAACGACATGGCCGAGTTCGTCGCCACACAGGGCGTGGACAAGCAGAAATTCCTCGAAACATTCAACTCGTTCGCTGTGAAGGGCAAGATCGCCCAGTACAAGGAACTGGCCAAGAAGTATGAAATCAGTGGCGTTCCGACCATGATCGTCAACGGCAAGTACCGTTTCGACCTCGCCTCCGCAGGTGGTGCGGAGCAGGCGCTGGACGTGGCCGATCAGCTGATTGCCAAAGAGCGCGCCGCAGGCGCTGCCAAGTAAGCGCCGCATCATGATGCGCTGGGGTACTGAACGCGCCGTTGCCCGGCATACACCCAAGGTCAACGAGCGCCACCTGGAAGAAACCGGACTGCCCGCAGATGGCAGGCTTCGGTTGCTCAGTTTCAACATCCAGGTGGGCATCAGTACCGAGCGCTACCGGCATTACCTGACCCGTGGCTGGCAGCATCTGCTGCCCCACAACGGTCGTGCCGGGAATCTGCAAAAGATCGGAGACCTGCTGAGCGACTACGATCTGGTCGCCTTGCAGGAAGCCGACGGCGGCAGCCTGCGATCGGGCTACGTCAATCAGGTCGAACACCTCGCCCAGCTCGGTTCCTTTCCATACTGGCATCAGCAACTCAATCGCAACCTCGGACGTTTTGCCCAGCACAGCAATGGCGTGCTGAGCCGTTTGCGCCCGTGGGACATCGAAGACCACCCGTTGCCTGGGCCTGCGGGGCGCGGAGCCATTTTGGTGCGCTTCGGCGAAGGCAAGGACGCGCTGATCGTGGTGATCATGCACCTGGCGCTCGGTGCGCGTACGCGAACCCGCCAGCTGGCCTACATTCGCGAGCTGATCGGTGGCTACAAGCATCAGGTGCTGATGGGCGACATGAACACCCATGCGGCCGACCTGTTGGAAACCTCTCCCTTGCGTGATCTGGGCCTGCTAGCGCCGCAGATCGAAGCCACCTTCCCCAGCTGGCGCCCTCAGCGCTGCCTGGACCATATTCTCTTGAGCCCGACCCTGACCCTTGAAAAAGTGCAGGTGCTGGCCCAACCTATTTCCGATCATCTGCCGGTTGCGGTGGAGATTCGCTTGCCGGCCTCATTAACCGGGGACTCGCTGCCGATAACAAGCACATCTCCTCTCGGACCCTCGGAATGAGCGACGAAGCCCAACGCTGGAAAGAAAAGTACCTCAAGAGCATCGAGCAACAAGACAAGCTCGAGAAGCGTTGGAATGCCCGCCTGGACTTGCTGCGGCGTGGTCTGGTGCGCAGCAGTCTGGCGGCCGAGGGCGCTGACAAGGCGGTCGACCAGTGCATGAAGGAAATGCGCGAGATCGTACGCAAGGACGACATGGACGCAGGTCTTGCGGCCTTGATTCCTCGCCTTGAAAAGGCCGTGCTGGATTCCGAGCAGCGTCGGGAACAGCGTATCGAGCAGATGGGTACGGCGCTCACGTCGTTGGTGACCCAGCTGCAAGCGCTGCCATTGCCCCGAGAAGTGGCCAAGCCGCTCAAGCGTTTCGCCAAAAATCTGGAAGACCGGGTTAATCAAGCCAGGGAATTGCCTCTGCTGCTTAGCGAGCTGAGCGGGTTGCAGGGCAAGGCGCTGGCCGAGATCGAGCACCCTGAAGAATCTGCGCGTCCCGGATTTCTGCAGCGCCTGTTCGGTAGTCGTGATGGGGCCGATGAAGCTGATGTGCCCTCGACGGCTCACCCCGCTCCCGAGGCGGCCAAGCCAACGCCGGCCGCGAAGGCCGAAGATCACGACGATGAGCCTGACGCGCCTGAGCGCGGGCCTTCCAAGGCCCAGTGGACCAACGAAGCGCCGCCCATTGAAGCTCCTGTCGTTGCCGAGAAGCCTGCAGTCGTTACGATGGCTGAAGCTCCTGCGGCGGTGGTGGTTGAAACTGCATCACCGGTGCTTGAGCCATCCGCTGCTGCCATAAAAACCGACGATATCGCGCCCGGTGCTGCCAGCGAGGCGGCGGCGGTCGAAGCGGTGGAGCCAACGCCTGAAGCCGAGCCTGAGCCCGTCGAGCCGCCAGCCCCCGCAGTCCTCGCCGAAGTCGAAGCTGAGCCCGCTCCAGGCACCCCTGAAGGAGTGCTGCCCAGCGAAGAACAGGCGATTGAACAAGCAGGGTCGCAAACCCCGGACGAACCTGCTGAAGAGCCAGCCGAAGACAACCCGATCGACGACGATGCCGGCGAGGAAACCACGCCAGAGGCACCCGAAACCGAAGAGGACGAAGGCACCGAGACAGAAGACGACGGCCCCTACGCCCTGCCTTCCTCTCCAGAGCCCAGCTACAGCTCGGTCGCGGCCCACATCGAAGACACCCTGTTGGGTCTGCTCAATGACCTGACCCTGCCCGAGCATCATCGTCCGCAGGCTGAAGCCATGCGCGTTCGGTTGGAACACGGGTTGAACTGGTACGAATTGCTGCCGATTCTCGACGATCTTGCTGTCTTGATGTTGGCAATCACCGACAGCGGGCAGCACGAATTCGAGCTTTACCTCAAGCAGCTGAACGAGCGGCTGGAATCCTTCCAGGCCAATCTTCAGGCAGCCAGTGAAGATCACGCCGGTCAGCAGTCTGCCTCGCGAGAGTTGAACGAGCAGTTACGCGAACACGTAGGCGATCTGCAAAACAGCGTGCAGGAAGCCGCCGATCTCGACGGCCTGAAAAACGTGCTGGAAAGCCGTCTGGAAGGGCTGCTAGGCACCATGGACAAGCACCAGCAGCAGCGTGATCAGCGCGAGCAGGAAGTCGCGTCACGCCTGCAGTCGCTGGCCAGTCGCGTCGCGACTATGGAGCAGGAAGCCGTGAGCTTCCGCGCGCATTTGGAAGAACAGCGGCAAAAAGCCCTGATCGACACCCTCACCGGCCTGCCAAACCGCGCTGCCTGGAACGAGCGGCTGGATCAGGAAATAGATCAACTGCAAAAGAGCCGCTCCAGCCTGCTACTCGGCATCCTCGACCTCGACCATTTCAAACGCATCAACGATGGCTATGGCCACCTGGCTGGCGACAAGGTGTTGAAGATCGTCGCCACGCAGCTGAAAAAACGCCTGCGCGCGGCGGATTTCATGGCCCGCTTCGGTGGCGAAGAGTTCGTCGTGCTGCTGCCCCACACGCAGATGGCAGACGGCCTGGCGCTGCTGGAGCGCCTGCGCCAGGCCGTCGAGGAGTGCCCGTTCCACTTCAAGGGCGAGCCGGTGACCATCACCGTGTCGATGGGGATCACCACTTTCCGACCGGGGGAACGCAGCGATCTGGTGCTCAAGCGCGCGGACCAGGCGCTGTACCGTGCCAAGGACCTGGGCCGTAATCGAATAGAGCAAGGCTGATGCATGGGTTGTACGGTAAGTTTACGTACTTGCTCGGGTAGGAAGTTTCTATCAAGTTTGTAGCTTTGCTCTGGTTGTTTCTTTAATTCCATTGTTCCCTTGCATCCTTGATGCTGTTGCGTTTACCTGAGTTTGTGTTTTTGGTATGTCCAGTTCAGCGATGTGCCATCAATATTAATAGTGGTTACTTAGGCAATGCTTGCCCTATGTGGCGAGATCATTCAAGGAAGAGAGCGCAAATACCATGAATACAATCAGAGCACTATTGTTGGGCGTCTGTGCCGTCACGATCTCTAGCCAGGTCTTGGCAGCGCCAAAGCTCTACACCGCAACGGTTGACCGGGATGGCAAGGTGATTCATCAGGATGCCGACTGGATTAAAGACGTTAACGTTATTAATCAGAAGAACTACTTTGCCACGTACGAAGTTTCTTTCACCGATAGAAGCTTCAAGACAGCCCCCGCATTCTGCTCGGCGTCGTCAATAGACACGAGCGACTTTGATCGCTTGCTTTATGGTCACGTTAAACTGAGCGGTGCGGCAACTGCGCAGAAAGTTAATGTCATTGCACTCATGCCTGGAAAGAGTGGTCCTTCAGGTGACTCTGCCCAAGGCTTTCAGCTGATGTGTATTCGCTGATAAGCAAAATGCCCCGTAACAATTACGGGGTATTTTCTTGTTTGCGGCTGTGGGGGCGGATTTTCACGACCGTACATTATTACGTTATGATGCAGATCAATTTGCCTGGCCCGATCCGATGAAACCGTTTGCTGTCCTGATGCTGATGTTTTTGCTGACCGCCTGTTCCAGCGGGCCGAAGCTCGACACCAGCCATCCCTCCGTCAATTTCGACAGCCGCGCGCAGTTCGTGGTGGTGCACTACACCTCTGCGTCGCTGGATCGCTCGCTCGCCCTGCTCACCCATGGCGAGGTCAGTTCGCATTACCTGATTGGCGATGGCCCCGGCACGATCTACAAGCTGGTGGATGAAACCCAGCGCGCCTGGCATGCCGGCGAGAGCGAGTGGGATGGGCGCACTTGGCTGAATTCCAGCAGCATAGGCATCGAGATCGTCAATCCGGGTTACCGCGACACGCCAACGGGCCGCCTGTGGTATCCATACAGCGAGGCGCAGATTCAGTCGCTGATCGTCCTCCTCAAGGACATCGTCAAACGCAACAAGATCGAACCGCGCCATGTGATCGGTCACAGCGACATCGCGCCACTGCGCAAACTCGATCCCGGCCCGCTGTTCCCCTGGAAGCGCCTCGCCGAGCAGGGCTTGGGCATCTGGCCGGACGAGCAGCAGGTCGCGCAGCAACAGACGCAGCTGATGGGTGTGGTGCCAAGCGTCACCTGGTTCCAGCAGCAACTGGCGCTGCTGGGCTATCCGACGCCGCAAACCGGTGAGTGGGACATCGCCACACGGCACGTTCTGGCGGCATTCCAGATGCACTATCGCCCGCAGAAATTCGACGGTGAGCCTGATCTGCAAAGTGCAGCTATGCTTCAGGTGCTTAACCTCAGGCATTAAATTCCCCGTGGCATCGGTATTCGGCGGGCTATTTGCGCGCTTGTTGCTATACCTCTTTGGTATTCATCTGGATATCGGCCGATGTTCACGGCGTCACCGCAACTGCGTTCAGTCTTTTATCGCCCCTCGCTCCTAGCTTTGCTGGCCGCGTTGTTGAGTGCTGTCGTGCTGTTGGCGGGCAGTTTCGGGCTGGCGATGCACCAGGCCCGGCAGGAAGAAAGTGCGCAAATGAATGCCCAGGGCGAGCGGTTTCTGGTGCGTCTGGAGCAGCTCTTCGGCCAGTTGCGCGCTGGGCTTGATCAGCTGGAGGCGCAGCCACTACGGGGCTGCAACCCGGAAATGATCGAGCAATTGCGCCAGGTCAACTCGCGCTACCGCTTCATTTATGAAGTCGCCTACGTCGACAACACGCAGTTCTGCTCCAGCTGGACCCGTCAGAGCATGATCGGCAAGCCGCGGCCTCCGGACATCCGCGGGCCGACCTACGACTACTGGCTCAACACCTCCACACAACCCGACGACAACCTGGCCTCGCTGATGCTGGGGCGCGGGGATTTTCGCGTTTCCACGTCGCGCGGCCACCTCACCGATGTGGTCGACCTGCCCGCTGGCGGCAGTCTGGTGGTGGTGCTGGATAAAGGCACCAAGGCCGTGCCGGTGCTCGGACAGGCGCAAACCTGGCCGCCTACGCCGGACTGGACGCCAACCTCCGTCGAAACGCTGATCACCACGCAGGACAAGCTGATTTACCGGATGCCCACCCAGAGCCCGGAATACCAACTGGTGCTGATCACCCCTCGTAATGGCTTGCAACAAAAAATAACCGGAGCCTGGTGGCTGCTGGTGCCGACCAGTCTGCTGGTGTCGCTGTGCATCGGGATTCTGGTGCTGCAGCTGGTTCGCCAGCGTCAGTCGCTGGGCGGCGAGCTGCATGGCGCGCTGCGTCGGGGTGAGTTGAAGGTGTTGTATCAGCCCATTTTCGACCTCAACACTCGACTGTGCGTGGGGGCTGAGGCCTTGGTGCGCTGGCGACGACCCGACGGCACGTTGACCAGCCCGGACCTGTTCATCCCGCTGGCGGAGAACACCGGGCAGATTCGGCAGATCACTGACTTCGTGTTGCAGCAGTTGCTCGAACAGCTTGGCCAGTTGCTGCGCGCCAATCCGCATCTTTATGTGTCGGTCAATCTGGCGGCTTGCGATGTCATGGCCCCGCGTATCGGTCGGGTTACGGCCAAGCTGCTGGCGCTGCATCGTGTGGCACCTCGGCAGATTGCGTTTGAGGTCACCGAGCGGGGGCTGGTCGACGTCGTGGTGGCGCGCAATCACCTGCAGGCGCTGCGTGATCGGGGCCATCAGGTGTTGATCGACGATTTTGGTACGGGCTATTGCAGCCTGGCCTATCTGCAGACGCTGCCGGTGGACTGCCTGAAGATCGACAAGGCGTTCATCGATGCGCTGGGCCACGACGCTGCCAGCAGCGGGGTGGCGCCGCACATTATTCGCATGGCGCATGCGCTGCAGTTGCGGGTGATCGCCGAGGGCATCGAGTTCGAGTCCCAGGCCTTGCTGCTCAAGAGCGAGGGCGTGGTCTACGGCCAAGGCTGGCTGTTCGCCCGGCCCCTGAGCGCGGCCAAATTCACCGAGCTGGTCACGGGCGGGCGACGCAGCTCGCCCCGGCGGGCGGATGATGTCGCCTGAGGCGGTTCTACAGTGGTAACGCCATATAAAACTGCGTGCCCTGCCCCGGTCTTGAATACACACCCATGCGTCCACCGTGCAGTTGCACGATCTCCTTGCACAGCGCCAAGCCAAGACCCGCGCCACCCTTCTTGCGCCCGACCTGTACGAACGGCTCGAAAATCCGCGCCTGCTGACCGTAGGCGATGCCTTCGCCGTTGTCTTCGACGCTGATGATCAGGCGCTCACCGTGACGGCGGGCCTGCAGCCGGATGAGCCCGGACTGCGGCGTGTGGCGCAGGGCGTTGTCCAGCAGGTTGTCCAGCACCCGCTCCAGCTGCGCTTTGTCCGCTTGCAGACGCGGCAACGGTTCCTGCATCTCCAGCTGCACCATCACGTCCTGCTCTTGCGCTGTTTCAGCGAAACGCTCACGCGCTTGATTAAGCAGCTCGCCGACGTCACAGGGGGCCAACGTGAGTTTTTGCAGGCCGTTCTGGTAGCGGGAGAAATTCAGCAGGTCGTTGATCAGCTGCATCAGGCGCTGCATTTCTTCGTTGACGGTCTTGAGCAGGTCGGTTTCGCGGGATTCCGGCGCGAAGTGCACGCGCTCCTGCAGCAGGCCGAACGCCATGTGCATGCCAGTGACGGGGGTGCGCAGTTCATGGGAGGCGCGCAGCACGAATTCGCTGCGTACACGCTCGAAGGCGCGTTGCTCGGTCACATCGTGCAACACCATCACCGCGCCGAGGATATGGCCCTTGGTGTGGCTGACCGGCGTCAGGCTGTAGGTGAGCAGGCGGGTTTCGCCGTCGATGTCGATGGACAGGTCTTCCGGCGCGCGTTCCAGCGTGCCGCCGCGCAGCACCAGATACAGCTGCTCGTCCAGCTCGGGGCGTTGCAGCGCTTCGCCCAGACCCTGGCCGAGGCGCCCCTCTTCCCAGCCCAGTTGCCGTTGCGCCACCGGGTTCAAGTGTTCCAGGCGCCCTTGCCGGTCAATCATCAGCAGGCCGTCATCGATGCTGTCGAGCACGGCTTGCAGGCGTTGTTGGCCTGCGAGCAGTTCATCGACGTTGGTCACCTGATGCTGGCGCAGGGCTTCGGCCATGATGCCGAAGCGGCGGGTCAGTAAATTCATCTCGGCGGCCGAGGAAATCGGCAGGGTCACCTCGAAGTTGCCCTGACCGATCTTGTCCGCCGCCTTGGCCAGCGCTTCGATCGGCGCGCCGAAACGCCGGGCGATGCCGTGGGCCGTTACAAAACCGATCGCCAGCACGGCCAGGCCTACGAGTCCGAGCAAGCCCGCGACCCATAAGGCGCGGGTGCGAGACGCGCTTTCAGCCTGACTGATGTTCTCCAGCGCCTGGCGATGGGCGTCGAGCAGGCCGTTGCGCAGGGCATTGAAAGCACGGGTTACAGCCTTGTCGTCGTCCAGCGCGTCGGCAGGGTCGCCCGCCTCAGCAAGGGCCTTGAGAAACTGCTCGTAGTCCAGCCGCGCCTTTTCAAAGCCGCTTTGGGTGTGGGTCTGCTGATCGTGATCGATGCCCTGATCCAGCAGCTCCTCGAATTGGTCCTGATTGCGCTTCAGGGCCGTCTGGTCGGGTTTGTCCCTGAGCAGCATCACCAGCTGATCGCCCAGGTTCTGCCGCAGCTTGAGGCCGATGTCCAGAGTCACGAAGTTGTGATGAATCAGATCCTCTTGGGATCTGGCCATTTGTACGACACTGACCAGCCCCAGAATCAGGCCCAGCAACGCAACCGTCATCAGCGCGGAAATGCTGAGAAACAGCCGCGTTCGCAACTTCATCGTGAACTTCATGGGCGCTCGATCACAAGTTGTACTGCTTGCGTTTGCGGTACAGCGTCGAGGCGTCGATGCCCAGGGTTCGGGCGGCCTGATCGAGGGTGTCGCTGGTGGCCAGTACCGCGCCGATGTGGGCTTTTTCCAGCTCGTCCAGGCTCAGCGCGGCGCCGACCCGTGGCGCGTTGTTGGTGGGCTGCTCACCCATGCCCAGATGACTGACTTCGACTTTTTCCTGCGGGCAGATAATGCTCGCCCGTTCGATCACGTTGCGCAGCTCGCGAATGTTGCCTGGCCAGCGGTAGTTTGTCAGGGCATTGCGGGCATCGTCGCTGAAACCCCGGGCCGGTCGGCCGTATTCCTTGACGAAGCGCGCCAGGAAGCGGTCGGCCAAAGTCAGGATGTCTTCGCCACGCTCGCGCAGCGGCGGCAGGTGCAAGGTAATGACGTTCAGGCGGTACAGCAGGTCTTCACGGAAACGACCCTCGCGCACCATGTCCTCCAGGTTCAGGTTGGTGGCGGCGAGGATGCGCACATCGGCGCGGCGGGTGACTGGGTCGCCGACGCGTTCGTATTCCTTGTCCTGGATGAAGCGCAGCAGTTTTGGCTGCAAGGTCAGTGGGAAATCGCCGATTTCATCGAGGAACAATGTACCGCCGTCGGCCTGATTGACCCGACCCAGCGTGCTCTCGCTGGCGCCGGTGAACGCGCCACGGCTGTGACCGAACAGCTCGCTTTCCATCAGCTCGGCCGTCAGCGACGGGCAGTTGATGGTCACGCAGGCTTTCTTCGAGCGCTTGCTCCAGCCATGAATGGCCCGCGCCAACTCGCCCTTACCGGTACCCGATTCGCCCAAAATAAGGATGTTGGCGTCGGTATTGGCCACTTGGCGGGCTGTTTCCAGGATCGCCATCATCGACGGGCTGTGGGAGTCGAGGCCGTCCTTGGGTTTGCGCACTTCGCCTTCCAGCGCTTCGAGGCGCGCCGACAGCTGACGCACTTCCAGCTGCTTGGCGGTGGCCAGACGCAACTGGTCCGGGCTGCACGGCTTGACCAGATAATCCGCCGCGCCCGCCTGAATGGCATCCACGGCAGTGTCCACGGCCGAATGCGCGGTGACGATCACCACACGCATCCATGGCGCCTGAACGCGCATCTGCGCCAACACGTCCAGACCGTTGTCTTCCCCAAGACGCAGATCCAGAAAGCACACGTCGAACACTTGACGTTGCAGCAGCGCCTCGGCCTGTGCCGCGCTGTTGGCGGTGGCGACGCTGTAGCCTTCATCTTCCAGGCAATAACGGAAGGTGCGAAGGATGGCGGATTCATCATCCACTAGCAGAATACGGCCCTGATTCGCAGTGGCTGCTTCCATTTTTCCTACGCTCCTAAATGAATGATCTTTGGTTAGTCCCGGAAAAATCGGGCAAGTTGCATGGTTCATTCTGATTGATTCAGCGCATTGCAGGGTAGCGATCTGGCAAAAAATCAGACTTCTCATTGATTTGCGGCTTTGTGCATCGAAAATCTGTAACCCGCGCCGCATTCGGACTGTTTTCTGGCTGCCGCTTTCTGCACGCAGGCCTGAAACAGAACATCTGGGTAAATGAAAAGTCTCTCCAGTAGTGCCTTTTGTAACTGTCTGGAGATTTCCCATGCCCCCGCTGAAACACATTGCATTGGCCATCGCCGCTGCAGGCTTGCTCGCCACCACGCCCCTCACCGTCCAGGCCGCCCAGGGCGATTTGCCGACCCAGCTCGCCCAAGCCCGTCAGGAAGGCTCGATCTGGACAGCCTTTGCGCTCAATCGCCATCTGAGCCCGTTCAACATCGGCGTCAAGGTCGAGCAAGGCACCGCGACCCTCACCGGCAAGGTGGAAAACCAGGTCGACAAGGACCTCGCCACGCAGATCGCTGGCGACACCCAAGGCATCAACAAGGTCGACAACCAGCTGCAGATCGACCCGAAAGTGGCCGCAGAACCCGGCACCAAGGCCAACATGGCCCAGCGCTTCGACGATGCGACGCTGGTGGCGACGATCAAGTCCAAGCTGCTTTGGAACAGCGTGACGGAGGGGCTGAACATTGAGGTGTCGGCGACTCAGGGCGTCGTGACCTTGAAAGGCCAGGCCAAGGACGCCGACGCCAAGCAGCTCGCCGGCAGCCTTGCCAGCAACACTGATGGCGTGACCGAGGTGAACAACCTGATCAGCATCAGCGCCCGTGACACCCAGACCATCAAGGAGCAGAGCGAAGCCCAGGCCAACAGCGTGCGTGAGGAGTTCAGCGATGCGTGGATCACCAGCAAGGTCAAATCCAGCCTTATCTATAGCCGCACCCTCGATGGCCTGAACATCAAGGTCGAGACCAAGAGCGGCGTCGTCAGGTTGGACGGCGTAGTGGCCAATTACGCCGAGAAGGAACTGGCAGTGGAGATTGCGCGCAACATTCGCGGCGTCAAAGGCGTGGATGCGGACACCTTGCGCGTCACGGCCCGCAGCGCCGGGTAGAACGTTGGCGTCGTGCAATACGCACGACGCCAAATGTTCAATCGTGCAGCTTGCGTGTAAGACGGTTCTTCACTATCTATTTAAATCATTGATTTATAACGATTTTATCGATCAAAAAAAGCTGGCACACAGGCTGCAATGTCTCCGGTAACAAAGGTCTTTTCCCTGACCGACAAGATTATCCGGAGCCAGCTGAATGAACACTCAACGCCTCGCCGCCCTGCGCATTCCCCCTCTGCACTTGCAGCAGGGTTTGTTCGCCAGCCTGGCGTTGATGATCACGTTGATCGCCGCTCAGCAATTCGCACACTGGAGCCAGAAACAGGATGTCACTCAGGTTCGTCACGCCTACAGCCACAGCGCCCCTTTCGCCAAAGCGACTGCGCTGAAAGCCACAGACGTCGGGATGAATCTGCAATCGGTTGAAGACGCGTCGGCTGCCACTCAGGAAATGCCGCGCCAACAGAGTTGGGTTTTCTGACCTTGGGCAGAGACGCAACCTACTCCGAGGGTCACTTTCGACACCTCGCCGTAGCTAGAAATTAAAAACAGTAAGGAGAATCACCATGTTGAGCTGGGCTATCACATTTCTGATCATCGCCATCGTCGCAGCCGTACTGGGCTTCGGTGGTATCGCAGGCACCGCCACGGGTATCGCCAAGATTCTCTTTATTGTATTCCTGGTGATGTTCGTCGTGTCGTTCTTCTTCGGCCGTCGCGGTCGGAGCTGACGACCATGGCTGCAAAGCATTTCCATGCACTGGCTCTGGCGCTTCTGACAAGCGCCAGCGCCACAGCCATGGCAGCCAATGACGGTCAGGCGCGGGTTAGCGAGTTGCTTAGCTCCGATCCCGAATACCGCCAGACTTGGTCAGGCGTGGTGAAGAAAGAGGAACGTTTACCCGATTGGGTAATCAATCTGTCCGGCACGTCCGATCAGATGAATGCGGTGACCGAGGATGGTGACAAATACCTGGTAGGGCCTCTCTGCGAAACCCAGGACACGTGCATCAACAAGCGGCTCATCGTGGCGTTCAGCCTGAACAAGTCTCACGCCTACGCCATGTTGGTCGAAGTGCCCGCAGGTTTGCCTGCGGACAAATCGCCCACTCGACATGCGGACTACCGCTTTATCGGCAAGCCTGACGAAGGGATGCAGGGTCTACTGAAAGAGCAGCTGAAAAAAGATCCGAACTGGTACTGATTCAAATGACGGAAGACCGAATTTCAGTTGGGTCTTCCCGAAAGCCGCGCAACCCGAGGAGGGTTTGCGCGTGACCAAGGGGCCGGGGCGTTCTGACCAATGGAGTGGTTGCAGCGCACCAGGTGTACAGGGAGTACTCCCATTCGTGGGCCGGGTCAGGAAGCCGCAACGCAAGTCCATCGTCCGACACGCCGCTTGGCTGAATCCGATCGTGGGCTTGCGACGCGCAAAATTTTTACCGACCGTATATCGCCAAAAACCCCTCTTCAAATGACGTCTCGGTCAGATGTGACCTATTTGTCACTTGCCTCTTCTGATTCTCCTCCTACCCCGCTACAGGCGACGTTTTAGCCACTTCTCAGTATAAAAATGCTCATCGAGAATGCCTCGTTTTGGAGCGAAATCCCGTAAGCCTTTGATTTTGCTCATGCCGATTCGGCATGAGGTAGTCATTTACGGCATTAGACGTTGAAGCCTTCGATGGGAATAGTTGCGCCCTTTTTCCGCCTGCCCAGAGCTTGGACGCTCGTTTGCAGAGACCTTCTGGACAGATCCAAGGGCATCCACGCAATGGCATCGCTTCACAAGAGCGGCCTCAATGGCGTGGTTGAGAAATGTCCATGCCAACTACAACAAAGGTAATGACATGAAGAAGGCAAAACTGAGCCTGGCCTGGCAGATCCTCATCGGTCTGGTTCTGGGTATCACACTCGGTGCTGTGCTCAACCACTTCAGCGCTGAAAAAGCCTGGTGGATCAGCAACATCCTGCAACCCGCAGGTGACATCTTCATCCGCCTGATCAAGATGATCGTCATTCCTATCGTGATCTCGTCGCTGGTCGTCGGTATCGCGGGTGTGGGCGATGCGAAGAAGCTCGGCCGCATTGGCCTGAAAACCATCGTCTATTTCGAAATCGTCACCACGATTGCCATCGTCGTCGGCCTGCTGCTGGCCAACGTGTTCCATCCGGGCACCGGTATCGACATGAGCACGCTGGGCACTGTGGACATCTCGCAATACGAGAAGACCACCGCCGAAGTGCAGCACGATCACGCCTTTATC
>Ga0157373_10001783_pt1 | contig 16355 bp, 13 predicted proteins | sample C65metaG_FD_113460 | JGI IMG/M metagenome (GOLD analysis project Ga0157373, IMG submission 113460) | Corn rhizosphere microbial communities from Kellogg Biological Station, Michigan, USA - C6-5 metaG | ecosystem: Host-associated > Plants > Roots > Rhizosphere > Soil | place: USA: Michigan... | reverse complement strand
GTTCGGAGCAGGTCGAAGGCACCCTCGCCTTCATTCTTTCCGGCAAGCATGTCGATTATCTGCCCGATCACTACGCGCGCGTCTGGGAGGACAAGGGCTTGCTCCGTGCGCTGCGACCCGGGGAGTTGAGTTTCGACGTGGCCTTTCATCTGGCCCGGCATCGGGCGCAGGTGCCGGGGGATGCACAGAAGGCGTTTGAGGAGGATTTGCTCGCAGCCTTTGCCTGAAGACTTTCTATTGGCAAATAACCTTGTGGTGAGGGGATTTATCCCCGATGGTCGCGAAGCGGCCCGATTCTTTGGGCTGGGCCTGCTACGCAGTCCATCGGGGATAAATCCCCTCGCCACAGGAGCGGAAACAAGTTCAAACCCTATGTTTCTTGACCTTTCAGGCAATTTTTGTTCGTTGCCCTCGCCGCCCTCTTCCGGCATCCTGCGCCTCCATTTTCTGACCCGGCCCCGCCTCACGGCGCGCAAAACACCATGACCGCCTCTGAAAAAGTCCCGCGCAACAACGATCTGATCTACGGCCTCAACGACCGTCCGCACCTCACCGCAACCGTTTTCGCCGCGTTCCAACACGTGTTGGCCAGCTTCGTAGGCATCATCACCCCGACCCTGATCATGGGCGGCGCCCTGGGTCTGCAAAGTGAGATTCCGTACCTGATCAGCATGGCGCTGTTCGTGTCGGGTCTGGGCACGTTTGTGCAGGCGCGGCGTTTCGGTCCGGTCGGTTCCGGCCTGCTGTGCCTGCAAGGCACCAGTTTTTCCTTTATCAGCGTGATTCTCAGCGCCGGTTTCATGGTCAAGGCCCGGGGCGGCGGCACCGATGAAATCCTTTCGACGATCTTCGGCGTGTGCTTTTTCGCCGCGTTCATCGAAGTGGTGCTGAGCCAGTTCATCGGCAAACTGCGGATGCTGATCACCCCGGTGGTCACCGGCACCATCATTACCCTGATGGGCCTGTCGCTGATCAAAGTGGCAATGACCGATATCGCCGGCGGCTTCGGCGCCGCCGATCTGGGCGCGGCCAGCCATGTGTTCTTGGCGGCGCTGGTGCTGGGCACCATCGTCGTGCTCAACCGCGTTGATGTGCCGTTCCTGCGCCTGGGCGCGATCGTTATCGGGCTGACCCTTGGCTATGTGGTCGCGTGGCTGATGGGCACCGTGGATTTCGCCAACCTGCCCGAGGTGCCGCTGGTCAGCGTGCCGGTGCCGTTCAAGTACGGTTTCAACTTCGACTGGGTAGCGTTCGTGCCGGTGGCGGTGATTTTCCTGGTCTCGCCACTGGAAGCCGCCGGTGACCTGACGGCCAACTCGATGATTTCGCGGCAACCGGTCAAAGGCCCACTGTACATCCGCCGGATAAAGTCCGGTCTGCTCGCCGATGGCCTCAACTCGGCCATGGCCGCCGTGTTCAACAGCATGCCGATGGTGACTTTCGCGCAGAACAATGGCGTGATCCAGTTGACCGGCGTCGCCAGTCGCTACGTGGCGTTTTTCATCGCCGGCCTGCTGGTGCTGCTGGGCTTGTTCCCGATGATCGGCGCGGTGTTGCAACTGATGCCCAAACCGGTGCTCGGTGGTGCTGAACTGGTGATGTTCGGCACCGTGGCCGTGGCCGGGATCAAGATCCTCGCCGAAGCCGGTCTGCACCGCCGCAACATGCTGATCGTGGCGATTTCGCTCGGCATGGGCCTGGGCATTGCTGCCGTGCCGGAAGTGCTGCGCGAGTTGCCGCAAGCGCTGCGCAACATCTTCGAATCGCCGATCACCGTCGGCGCGTTGTGCGCTATCGTGCTGAATATCTTCCTGCCGGAAGAGTTCATTGAGCTTGAGGAAGATGATTTCGATCCGGAAGCGTCGATTCTGCAGGTCATGGAAAACCCCGATCTGCCGGCCAAAGCTGAACCAGCAACCGCCACGGCGGTCGCACAGTTGAACCGCTGACGCTGCGCCTCGAAAAAGGGCTGAGCCGGCAACGGTTCAGCCCTTTTTTGTTGAGAGACTGTTTATGCGCCGCGTCCACGCCGTCATCCTGTCCCTGCTGCTGTTGTCCCTGAGCGCCTGCGCGCTGTTCCCCAACCGCGACCCGGTGAACATCAACGTGGTGGGCCTAGAACCCTTGCCGAGCCGAGACCTGGAAGTGCGCTTCGCCATCAAGCTGCGGGTGCAGAACCCCAATGAGACGGCCATCGACTACAACGGCATCGCCCTGGATCTGGAGGTCAATGGCCGTCCCTTGGCCTCGGGCGTCAGTGATCAGGTCGGCTCGATTCCGCGCTTCTCGGAAACCGTGGTCAGCGTACCGGTCAGCGTGTCCGCGTTCTCGGTGCTGCGCCAGACCCTCGGCTTGAGTCAGACCCAAACCCTCGATAACCTGCCCTACGTGCTGCGCGGCAAACTGGCGGGGGGAGTGTTCGGCACCATGCGCTTTGTCGACAGTGGCAAGCTCAGCTTGCCGAAAGCGACTGCCGCGACCTGGTAACCCACTCAACACGCAAATCTCCTGTAGGAGTGAGCCTGCTCGCGATAGCATCGTGTCAGTCAATAAGCTATTGGCTGATTTGGCGCCATCGCGAGCAGGCTCACTCCTACAGGTTAAGTGTCGGTGCGGACGTTATGCGGTGAACCGCACGCCCGGCTTGGCCCGTTCATCAACCGACAACTCAAACACATCCGGCCGCGCATAATGGCCGACCACATCGTAGTCATAGCGCGCCCGAATCAACTCGTCCGTATCAATTTCCGCTGTCAACAACCCCGCCTCTCCGCGCAACGGCCCGGCCAGTACATCGCCCATCGGCCCGACGATCACGCTGCCGCCGGCAATCAACGGCCGATCCGCCGGCCAGTTGGCGATGTCCACGCCCAGCTCGGTCGGTGAGGCTTGCACCTGACAGGCGCTGACCACAAAGCAACGGCCCTCATGGGCGATGTGGCGCATGCTGACTTGCCACATCTCGCGCTCATCCACCGTCGGCGCGCACCACACTTCAATGCCCTTGGCGTACATCGCGGTGCGCAGCAGCGGCATCATGTTTTCCCAGCAGACCACGGCGCCGAGCCTGCCGACCTGAGTGTCGAGCACCGGCAGCGTCGAGCCGTCGCCCTTGCCCCAGATCAGCCGTTCAGTGCCGGTCGGCATCAGCTTGCGATGCTTGGCCACCAGCCCCGCTTGCGGGTCGAAATACAGCGCCGTGCAATACAGCGTGCTGCCGGCGCGCTCGATCACGCCAATCACCAGATTGGCCCCGGTGCGCGCCGATAGACCGGCCAACGCTTCGGTCTCGGCCCCCGGCACATCGATGGCGTTGGCGAAGTAACGCGCAAAGGCCTCACGGCCCTCGGGCAAGCGATAACCCAGCTGGGTGCCAAAGCCCTCGCCTTTCGGATAGCCACCGAGCAGCGCTTCGGGCATCACCACCAGTGCCGCACCGGACTCGCTGATCGCACTTTCCCAACTCAGAATCTGTTCCAGGGTTGCACCTGTGCCATCGGGCAAGGCGCCGATCTGCAGGGCAGCAACAATTGATTTGGGCATCGCGTTCACTCCATCAGGTTCAAGTGTTGCCGATTCTGCGTCGGCGCGGGATCATGAATAAAGACCGATTCACTGCTGAATGATATGAGCCAAATGAATATCGCCACCGTTGACCTCAACCTGCTGAAAGTCTTCGAAGCCCTGCATGAAGAGTCCAGCGCCAGCCGTGCGGCGCTGCGTCTGGGCGTGACGCAATCGGCGGTCAGCGCTGCGTTGCGGCGGCTGCGCGAGCTGTATGGCGATCAGTTGTTCGTGCGCACCGGTCGCGGGCTGGCGCCGACGCTCAAGGCCGATCAACTGAAACCGGTGGTCAGCGAGGCGCTGAACAAGTGCCGGCAGAGCCTGGCGATGGTCGATCCGGCGGCGCATCACTACGAAGGGCGTTCAGTGACGGTGGGCCTGTCGGATGATTTCGAAATCGCCTATGGCCGGCGCCTGATCGAAGAGATCGCCCGCCGCGCGCCGAAACTGCGGCTGATCTTCCGCCAGACCCACAGCCAGATCGTCGCCCGTACGCTGATGGAGCGCAGCATCGACCTGGCGATCACCGCCGGCGGCTTTGCCGAACGCCTGCTCAGTCGTCAGGTATTGGGTGAAGGGGATTATGCGTGTCTGGTCGACCCGGGCAGCCTGGCCGCCGGGCAACAGTCGATCGATTTGCAGGAGTTTGTCGCCCGCGAGCACATTCTGGTGTCCTCGGGCGGTTTTATCGGCATCACCGATGAAGGGCTGGCGGCGCTGGGCCTGAGTCGCCGGGTCTGCGCTTCGACCACGCACTTCGCGGCGCTGCCGCATCTGCTCAAGGGCAGCGGCGCGGTGGCCACGATCCCGACGCATGCCGCCGAGGCCATTGCTGCCCTTAGCGGACTGCTGTTGCTGCCCTGCCCGCTGGCCTTGCCGCGCTACCCGATCGAACTGGGCTGGCGCACCAGCGCGCAGATCGATCCGGTGGTGATTACGGTGCGTGAGGCAATCGTGGCGGCGTTCAACACGCCCTGAGCCGCGCTTATTTGTTGGCGGCCATCAGCCGATTGACTTCACTGCGCACCATGTTGGCGAATTCCGGCGGGGACATGCCGTCAAGCTCGGCGCGCACCCACTCGGCCCATTTACCCTTGCGCTTGGAGCGTTCGCCGAACAACCGTGCGGCTTCGCCTTTGGCTTTGCCCAGATTGTTCTGCCAGAGTTCGAACAGACGGGATTTCTCGTCTTCCAGCGCCGCGCGCTCGGCGAGGGATTTGTCGGCCAGATTGAAACTCATGGGGAAATACCTGCTGCGTAAAATGGCGACATCTTACACGCTCGACGGAAATCTCCCGCGCAGGTTTTTCTTTGGCACCTAAAATCAGTGCAACTTTTCGGACAGCGTCGCACTCCATTGATCACTGTCCATTCACCAGCAAGGAGTTACCCAATGGCCCGCAAATCCAACGTGCAAGCCGCCGCAGACCAAATCAAGGATCAAGCGTTCAGTGAACTCCAGGCGCTGATCGAAGAGTCCGACAAACTGCTCAAGAGCAGCGCATCGCTGGTCGGCGAAGAAGCGGAAACCCTGCGCGGGCAAATCGCGCAGAAGCTGCAACAGGCACTGGATTCCGTGTCGAGCGTGCGTGAGCGCACCAAACCAGCGGTCGAAGCCACTGAAAGCTACATTGGCGGTCATCCATGGCAGACCGTGGCGATTTCCGCCGGTTTCGGTCTGGTGGTGGGCCTGCTGCTCGGTCGTCGTTGATCGACGTTTGTCAGATCGCATTGTGTAAGACCTGACAATAAACCTGTGGCGAGGGAGCTTGCTCCCGCTGGACTGCGCAGCAGTCCCCGTGTTCTCAAGTAGACAAAGGGGGCCGCTTCGCAACCCGGCGGGAGCAAGCTCCCTCGCCACATTTGTTATCCGACAATTATTCCCCGGCCAGCTCGCGCAACTGCCCCAGCGTCTGCTCGTCCAGCACGATGCCCTCGGCCAGCGACCTGGCGCGCTGCAAGTGGCGGCGATCGCCCGGCAAGCGCTTGAGCCCGACACCGTGCATCTGTCGCACCAGCTCCTCACTGCGCTCGGCAAAACTCTGCCCGGCGGCCTTGCTCGGGTCGATGACGATCAGCAACTGCCCGGTCCACGGGGTCTTGGCACCGGGATGATTCGACCAGTCGAACTCAAAGGAAAAGTTGCCCCCGGTCAGCGCAGCCGCCAGCAACTCGACCATCATCGACAGCGCCGAGCCCTTGTGCCCGCCGAACGGCAGCAGCGCCCCACCTTCGAGAATGGCTTTCGGGTCCTGGGTCGCCTGGCCGAGGCTGTCCACGCCCATTCCCGCAGGCAGGCGCTCACCCTTGCGCGCGGCAATCTGCACGTCGCCATGAGCAAGCGCGCTTGTCGCCAGATCGAAGACAATCGGCGCACCACCGACCCGAGGCGCGGCAAAAGCAATCGGGTTGGTCCCGAACAACGGCCGGTCGGCACCATGGGGCACCACACAGGTCATGCTGTTGACCACGCTCAACGCCACCAATCCTTCTTCGGCGAACGGTTCGACGTCCGGCCACAGGGCCGCGAAGTGGTGGGAATTGCGGATCGCCAACACGGCAATCCCGGCATTGCGCGCCTTCTCCACCAACAGTGGCCGGGCGGCGGCCAGCGCGGGCTGGGCAAAACCATTGCCGGCGTCGACCCGCACAAAACCGGACGCGACGTCCTCGACTTGCGGCACCGCCTGACCGTTGACCCAGCCACTCTTCAGGGTCGATACGTACCCGGGAATCCGGAACACCCCATGGCTGTGCGCACCGTCACGCTCGGCGCCGGCACAGTTGGCGGCCAGTGAACGGGCAACATCGGCGGAGGTGCCGTGACGCAGGAAAATCGTTTCAAGCAGTTGCGTCAGCGCCTCGAGTGACAACGATGGCGAGACAGCAGAGGACACATGATCGTGTGGCGCAGACATCTGAAGCTCCAGACTAATTATTGGAGGGAACAACAGCGTGTGGACGACTTGCCCGTCGATTAACCACGTCAGGCCCGGGTGCTGTCAACCGTTCAGGTGATCGGTGCGCGCTGTCCGGCACATTTCGAGGCTTTGTGTGCGGTAACTATGTACCACCCTCACCCGCCCCGAGGCTTCTAGGGTGTGGTCTCCTTCCCAACGGCGCCTGTGTCCGCGCCCTGATAGAGACCCGACAATGTCTGCGTCAGTCACCCCACTGTTGTTCTCGCAGGTTCTGCATGCTCCCGGATCATGGCGATCACTGGGCCCGGCCCACGGTCTGTCGACCAAGGATTTCGACTGGTTGGCGCATGTGCAACTCGCAACTGAATCACTGCGTCGCCAACAGACGCCACCGATGCTGGCCCACCGTGTGTTGCTGCAAACCGCCACACCGCCGGCCGTGGTCCTGGCGGGCGGTTTTATCCTCAGCAGTACCCCGGATGATCGAGCCTTCCTGCTTTACACGCCGTTCGACGGCCTGAAAAAATTCGACAGCCTCGCCACCGTGACCCGCCACCTCGAACAACGCCTGGCCAAGGCCGATGAAGACGATCGCCTGCTGGCCTTGCTCGGCGTCGAGCAACGCAAGTCTTTGCTGGAAAAACGCGGTATCAACGTGACCTTCCAGCTCATCGAGGGCGACGTGTTCGACGATCAAAAAGCTGCCGTCGAACACGCTCAGCGCCTCAACGCGCAAGACATGCTCCATGAATTGCTGCAACTGCCCAAGCTCGATACGTTGCTTGCCGACATACTCAAGGATCAGCTCGATACCGTCATGCCCGGGGTGGATCAAGCCCTTACACAGGTGAGCGTTCAGGCCTCCTCGCCGCCCTACGGCGTAACGGCACACACGATGACGCTGGGCCACTCAGTCCTGTTGCAGTACCGATATTCGGGATGGCCCGGCGCGCACTTGCCTGCCTACGCCCATCCACGAAAGCCGGCACTGGCGACTGACCCCGGGCATTGGCAAGCGGCCGTGAACAGCGTGTCCGGCCAACTGCTCGCTCGGTTGTACCAGCGCATGGAACGCTACTGGAACGGCGCATCCGCCGACGGCATGACCCGACGGGCATTCTTCAGTCGGGTGCTGCGCGAACAGGCGCGGGCCGACATCCTGCTCAAGCGCGAGGCCGGCATCATCGAGCCCGGTCAATGCAACAACCTGTTGGCGTGGCTCGACCCGCAGGGCACGTCGGGGAGACGGGGCACGCTGGAGGTCGTACGCCTGTGGCAATACCAGCCCAATGCGGTCGAGCTGGCCGGGTCACTGATGCTCAGTGACACCGATGCCTGCCTGTACACGCCGAGCCGGGGGCTGCAAGTCCTCAAGGACCACCAGGACCTCAATGACACCCTGCTGAGCAAGTTCAAAACCCCCGGCCACAATGATGAGATGTATGGCTTGTTGAGCCTTGAAGAGCGCCAACGCTTCATCGGGTTCGACCAGCCGCAGGTGTCGGGCGAAGCGATCAGTGGCGATATTTTCAAGGTGCTGCTGGAAGCCATCATTACCAAGCAACGCCAGAACATCGAATACGTCCTGCAGGTGTTCCGCCACAGTGATGGAGCACCCGACATTTCGGCCCTGTTCGACAAGGCGCTGGATATTCGCTCGATGCTCCACGAACGCCTGCTCGCACTCGATATCGGGGGCCGCTGGAGTACCCGTCTGGCGATCACGGGCAGCCAGTTGCCCTCGATGTTGCTGGCAGACGTTGCGGCCACGCAAATCAAGGTATTCAACAGCGTGCTGCCAGAAGTCACCGAGGCTTTTGCGGCGCAACCCCTTGCCCCTCCGGCGCGGCAGCGCAGCCATGTGCAAGGTCTCCTGGCCTCACTGGCCCATCTGCTGTTTGTCGGGATCACGGGCGAAGCGCAGATGCGGGTCCTCAACGGCAGCCAGAGGCGGCCCGAGCAAGCGATTGTCGACACGGTGTTCAACGCTGACCGCCCGGAACGTCATCACCGCAACGGACTGAATGGTTTCCGTCCGGACGCCTGGTCGCTCACCGTACAGAGCACCGGGCATGACGACGAACTGCCGTTGGCCAACTGCGTCCTGCTGACCGAACGCGGCGGGCTCGACCCACAGAACTCCGGGCGCGCCGTGTTGTGGACACCGGCCATGGGCCTGGAAGTGTTCGCCTCCATCGACAGCGCCCGCCAGGTGTTGAACCAGCGCCTGCGCCATCCGGTAAAGCGCCTGGCCTTGCTGGAAAACCTCTCTGCGTTCAGCGATGGAGTTCATCAGCGTTACACGCTGGGTACGCTGCACCTGATCACTGACAATGTGCTGCACAACCGCACGCAATCGGCCATCGAGCAGTTTCTTCAACAGTGCGAACGGGTGCGCGGCCTGAAGCTGGCAAAATCCAGTGAGGAGCAGGCCCTCAAAACCCTGGCTGGACAACTGATCAACGTTAACCTGCCCAGAGCAATCGCGCTGGCCACGGCACTTGAGCGCCAACAGACGCTGCCCGCGTGGCTGGGCATGGCCACGCTCGACGAACAGCAACTGCACCTGGAATTGCTCGAGCAATGGCGTCACAGCGTCGTCGATGACAAGGATTACCTGCACGGTTTGCCCACTTTGCGCGAACACGTCCAACAGCGCCTGAAAACATTGCTGAGCAGCCGCTATAAGGCACCGGACCTTGAACCGCAACACATCGAAATCAAACCGCTGCTGGCCCTCGCCGGCCCGGCCACGAACCTGGTCGACTTTGCGCTGAACCACACCAGCGTCGCCGGGCAAATCCGCTTCACGGTCGCATCGAGCAGTGCCCACACCCTGCCGAAAGGGTTCGACCAACAGGCCGTGCGCAGTCTGCTGCAGTCGCTGGATATCCCGGCCTTCGCCACTGCCCATCATTCGCGCCTCACAGGCGATGCGGCCACTGCTGCCCCGCGCAAACAACGCTTTATCCGCCAATTGCCCTGGCAGCTGTTGCAGCACGCTCATCAGATGAAGTTGCAGCAGCGACTTTCCGGCAAGGCGTTTGATTTGTTGAGCCAAGTGCTGGACATGCCCGACGCGCTCGCCCGGGCTGCGGTGCCCGGCGCCAATGCCATGATCCGCCCGGTGCAGTTGATCAAAACTGCGGGGGCTGCGGCGATCAAGGCGCTGGGCCTGTACCTGATCGGGCCGGTATCCGGCCAAGCCGGGCCGCAAGTGCTCTATTCGCCCTGTCACGGTGAATGCGTCTTCAGCGAATTCGAAAACGACGCAGCGGTGGTCGCCGCCTTCAACCTGCCGGGTGCTCTGCAGGACCTGCTGCTGCGCCGTCTGCCTGAAGATCAACAATCGAACTTTGGCGCCTTGCTCCAGGACAGTGCCGGCCAGACCAGCAAAGTCCAGCTGGCGCGATCGGCGATCGACGGCCATGCATTGGAATATTTTTTCACCGACAACCTGGCGTTGCTCTCGCGGTTGCTGCACAGCCACGTAATACCGGGTGCGCAGGAAGATTGGGAGGCGGCGAAAAAAATGTTCAGCTCGACGATCAAACCGATTGCAGGACTGCTGCCGGGCAAACTGGCCTATGTGCAGTTTCTCTGGCACAGCTACAAGGACTTTCTCGCCTCCGCCGAAGCGCTGCAGGATCATCACTGGACCCGCGCACTTTCCGCGTTCATTGCCGGGGGGGCCGAGATGGTGTCTCTGGGACGTTTGTCACTGGAGTCGACTCTGGCCAGCCAGGATGTTGCGTCTGCGCCAGCCGTTGCGGCACCGCCCAGCGTCCCCCACTGGTCGCAGATCCAACCGACAGCCTCGGCCCGCACGACCTTGCAAACGTTCGAAGCACCGTCCATTGCCCTGAAAGACCTGACGCCGCATCCGGCCGACGGCACCTATCAGGACCTTGCCAGCAAAACCCGCTATGCCGCGATTGCCGGCAAAGTCTATGCGGTGGAGCGCCCCGGGGCGGTCTGGCGCATCAAGGGCACCGAGCACGCGGGACCCGTGTTGCAGCACACCGCGTCCGGGCAACTGGTGCTCGACCCGGATCAGCACACTGTGCATTTCGGCAAGGCGCTGTCGAAAATGTATGACCATTATGCCAATGATCGGCAAACCCGCCGGATCATGAATATTGAAGCCCGTGGCATGACAGACATTCGCGCCAAGCACCCGGAAAAGGCGCAGATGCTCATACAGGCGATTGATCTGGCGCGCTTTTACGCCTTCAACAGCCTGCACAACCTGACCTACCTGAAGAACCATGCCCCCGGCACCCGACTGGACACCTTTCTGAAGGTATTTTTTGACGTGCTGCGCCTCGACGCTGACGTGCTGGCGAAAATAAAACAGGTGATCACCCCGATCTGCACCGCACTGGTGGACCCGACCGAAGACCTGATGAACAGCGAGCGCTTTGTCGTCGGCTCAAGCAAATACCGACACACGGGCCTGATTGCCTTCGTACTGAATAAGGACTCGACCCGAAAAGTGCATTTCACCGAAAATTTCTTCAATCAGGGGCTCGACTGGTACCACGACGGCCTGACCGAACCGTTCGATGTACAAGGTCATGCCCGGGCGGCGACGCTGATTCACGAGTTCGCGCATCAGTTCTCCAAAGCTGTGGACATTGCGTCGCTGGAAGCCCGGCGGCCGTTTACCGACCTGATTTCGCCGCTAACCGGTTACGGTGCAGCGCTGAAGGAAAGTCAGACGCGTTTTCAGCGTGAAGCGCTGTCGCTGGTAACGCCCCACGAGGAACTGTTTTCCGTCTGGAGCCGCGAGCTGAGCAAGTGGGTCAGTCTGGATTCGATGCCTGACACGTCGCATGTGGGCAAGGAAATTCTCAAGACCACTGCTTGCTCGACCCTGGAGGATGCACGCAAGGCGTTTCTCGACTCGCATAATCCTGCCGTCCGAATAGACACGATCCTGCGCAACGCCGACTCGATTGCCTTCCTGATCTGTGAAATGGGCCGGCAACTGGACCCGGTCCCGCCAGCGGTCGAAGGGCTCGCCTGAACGGCAAAAAAAACGCAGGCCCTTGGGCCTGCGCATTCGCGTGCAGTGGAACAATGTCAGTCTTTCTGGTCACGCAGGATGTTGCCGGACGCGCCGTCGATGCGGAACTCGTAGACCACGCCGTCAGCCTTGCGCCCCTCGCCCTTCCAGTAGCCGTCGTTGTCGGCTTCGATCTCATACACTTCGACATAACCGGCCTTGGTCTTCACGATCTCGATCGCCTTCTCGATGGTCACCCAGCCTGCGCCTGGACGGTCGGCCATGGCGGCACCGGCACTCAACAGGGCGGCAGTGGCAACAACAGCGGCAAAGGTTTTTTTGATCATTTTTTCACTCCATTTGTGGATGATGTTTCGTCAGATGTCCTGTTTTTGGGCGTCGGGCGGAAAAATAAGTTCCACTTTGATGGGCAATTGCCATGACTGATGTTCTCGGCGCCTTGCCCGCAGGGTTAGAATGCAGCAAATCAGGACGAGTCAATGACCCAAGAAACCCTCTCGGAAGCCGAATACGATGCGATCACCGATGCCGCCGCGCACTGGTGCATGCGTCTGCATGCGGTCGACTGCTCCGCCGAGGAGCGTCTGGCTTTCGAGCAATGGCGCGACGCGCATCCGCTGCATGCCTTCGAATACGAAGCCATGCTGGAAATCTGGGACGTTGCCGAGCATTTGCCGCGCCCTCTGCCGACAACCGAGGCAGCGTTGAACGTGCCGCTGAAGGTGCCGTTGCAGGCACCGGTTCCCGCCTGGCGTCGTTACGCAATGGCCGCCAGTGTCTGCGCCCTGGCGTTGCCCTTGGCCGCTTACAGCGGCTGGCAACTGGGCTGGTTGCCCAACAGCTACCAGCACTTCGCAGCCACCGACAATGTCCGTCAGGTCACCTTGAACGATGGCAGCCAGGTCGAGCTCAACCTCAACACCGAGCTGACGTTCAGCAATTACAAGGACGAGCGCCGGGTCACGCTGAAAAAAGGCGAAGCCTTTTTTGAAGTCAGCCACGACCTCGCCCATCCCTTTGTCGTCCGGGCGGCCGAAGGCAAGATCCGCGTGACCGGCACCCGTTTCAATGTCTGGCGCTATGAAGATCAAGTGCGGGTCAACCTGATCGAAGGCTCGGTGCTGGTCACCAGCAACGCTGCACTGCCCGGCGATGGCTTGCGCCTGGGGCCGGCGATGCAGGCGCAGTACAAGCGTGGCGACTACATGCCACAGATCAGCCAGACCTACTCAAACGATAACGCGCTGGCCTGGCGCAGCGGCAAACTGGTGCTGGACAACCTCGCGCTGAACGAAGCCCTGCCCCTGATCAATCGTTATCTGAGCAAGCCACTGAAACTGGCCGATGCCAGCACCGGCGCGATTCGCGTCGGCGGCGTCTACAACATCAAAGAGCTAGGCGGTCTCGTCAACACCTTGCCCAAGGTGCTGCCGGTCTACCTGACCCGCAATACCGAGGGTGATCCGGTGATCAACTCGATGCCTCGCCAGCCACCAAAGACCTGAAGTCCGCCCCTAAAAAAGCCGCTGCCCCTGTTCAGGGTGCAGCGGCTTTTTCGTTCTGGCCGCGATCAATCGCTCACTGCGACGCCACCTTGGCCGGCTGCTGCGGGACCTCGCGAACCGCCTGCACCTGATACTGCGGATCGGCGGTGATTTGCTGTTCGGTGAACGGCAACACGCTCCACTGCTTTTTCGAAAACGCCTCGGTCTGGTCCCGGGAATATTTCGAAGCCGGATCACTGGACAGGGAAAACGCCAACAGCCCTTGGGCCTGCGGGCCTTTGTCGTCGAAGGTCACCACTTGCAGATAGCTGGTGCCGCTGACCACTTCGAGCTTGCCGTCTTCACGCGGCACACTCTGGATCGCGTTGTAGATCCCCAGCGTCCCCGGTCCACCGTGAATCGGGGTTTGCTGCGCGCCGCTGCTGACCACCTGAATATCGCCCCAGCGGGTGTCCGGCTTGAGGCCCATTTTCTCGGCAGTGGCGGCCGAAGCCAGCATCGCCTCACGCAGCACCTTGCTCACCGCCGGTTGTTCGATCGCCAGACCGCGTGGAGTGTGTTGCGGATCTTTCGGATCGAACGGCACGCGCCATACATCCGGCGCCTCGAGCAAGGCCTGCATGATGTTCTGGAAATGCATCAGGCCGACGCCGGAATCCAGATTGGCCCGGCCGTCCCACGCTTTGAGGCCAGTGCAAACCGGCTTCAGTGTCGCCGCGTCCGCAGCCAGATCAGCCGCGCAGAACTTCAGCAGGTCAGGCAGCACCTGAGTCGCGAGGTACACGTTGTCGTCCATCACCATCTGTTGCAGGTCCTTCACCGCCACCGACCCTTGCTTGCCCAGCGTGCTCAGACGCTCCAGAGCAAACCGCGCCCGCAGGCCCAACGGCTGACCATCCTGGCTGATCAGCGGCGAGAAACCGCTCAACGGCTGCGCCGGATTCGCCAGCCACGCCGAGTCATTGGAGTGCTGCACGAAGTCCTTGCGCAGCAATTGCGGCAACTGGCTGGCGGCATAGATGCCCGGTTGCGCCGCTTGTGGATCGATATCCCAGGCGCAGGCGCGGCGCGAACCGTCCAGCACAATCATCTGCAACCCGGCGCGCGGATCGCTGCACTGGGCGAGTTTGTCGGCGCTGACGTTCGGCACCACCGACAGGTTCATGTAAAGCGTCTGGCCCTTGTCGTCCACCGCCAGGGTGTTGACCCACGGGATGCCCTGAATCTTGTGCACCGAGTCCTGCAGGTCCTTGAGGTTGGCCGCCTGATTCATCGCGTACCACTGCGTCAGCACACGATCGTTGCCCAGGTTGGCGTCGCGCAGGCTGTAAGCGTACTGATGGTCCCAGTCGAGTTTGCCCGGCCACTGCACAATCGGGCCGAACACTGAACTGTAAATCTCCCGCGCCACCGGCAGCACCTGGCCGTCCGCCTGTTTGACCTGCACAGTCACGGTCTGCTTGCTCAGCGGCGTTGACTGGCCGTCCAGCAGGTAGCGCGTCGGATCTTTCGGATCGAGCTGCAGGCGATACAGGGTGAAGTGCTTGGACGAGTCGACCGTGTGGGTCCAGGCCAGATGCTGGTTGAAGCCAATGTTGATCATCGGCAGCCCCGGCAAGGCTGCGCCCATGACGTCGAGTTTGCCGGGAATGGTCAGGTGCATCTGGTAAAAACGCATGCCGCCAACCCACGGAAAGTGCGGATTGGCCAGCAGCATGCCGCGACCGTTGAACGAGCGCTCGCTGCCGATCGCCACCGCGTTGCTGCCGCGATCCAGGGCGAAGCGCTGCAGGCGCGCGTCCGCCAGTTGATACGCCTGCGCATCATGGCTGACCTGGGCCGACGTCTGCGGCGGTGTGGCGCCGGCCAACGCCTCGGCGAACTGCCCGACACCGCCCTCGACCAGCAGCCGGCGCGTGAGTTTTACCAGGTCTTCGGCCGCGATATCTCGCACCCACTCGCCCTGACATTGCTGCGGCAAACCTTGCTGCCGACGTTCGGCCAGATAGCGGTTGTAACCGGCGGCATAGCCCTGCACCAGATCGCGCACGGCGGTCGGTTGCGCGTCCCAGAACGCCTTCACGGCTTCAGGGGTGTTAAGCCACGTAAAGAACAGGTCGCTGACGCGGTTTTCGCGCTCCTCGACCGTGAGCTGATCCGGCCCGAAATAACGCGAACGCTGACCATTGACCGTGACGATCTCGTTGGCCAGCAGGCACAGGTTGTCCTGGGCATAGGCGTAACCGATGCCGAAGCCCAGGCCCCGCTCGTTTTCCGCGCGAATGTGCGGCACGCCAAACCCGGTGCGCCGAATCTCGGCGCTGGCCTGTGCGCTGGTGGACGGCGTGGCGGGACTGAACGCATGGGCCGACAGACTGAGCCCGAGAAACGCACTGGCGAGGGCCAGCCCGGTTAACTGTCTGGAAATAATCACACACGCTCCTGTTCGATAGGACAAGGATCGACGCGTGCGCCGGATCCGCTCTGAAGTTGACGCCTGCGCCTGGGCGCAAGGGGGCTGTTCAGAAAACGAATCGGGAGAAAAAAATTTAGCCTCGACAGCGGCCGGGCAATCCCGTGATTACGGGAAAACAACGAATAAGCGACAAAATTTCTACATATTTCCTTTCATGATTCGTCGTGCTGAAACGTCTTGTTCTTTGAGAGCTGGCAAAACGTTTCCTGATCAGGCTCTGCAAAGGAGTAATCCCATGTACAACTCGCAACTACCAACGGACGGTAGCCAGGCGTCACAAGGAGCTTCCATGAGCCCTAGCGCGAGCAGTTTCGCACCAAGCCCCGAACGATCGGGCAATGAGCGCATTCGCCTGCTGCTCAAGAGCTTCGGCCTGCGCACCAGCCTGATTCGCCTGAAAGTCATCGACGCCCTGCTGGTCGCCGCACAAAGCGACCGACGCCTGGGGGTGCGCGGCGTGCACAGTCAGTTGCTCGACCTCGACGTGCCGCTGTCGTTTCTCAGTGTGCGTGAAGTGTTGAAGCGGCTGTGCGCCGAAGGTGTGGTCACCTTCAACCCGGACAAGAGTTACAGCCTGCATCCACAGGCTGCTGCAGTGCTCAATAACGATTGAAGCGTCCCGCGATCGCCGTCAGGGTTTGACCTTGCGGCGCATCACCCCGTTGATCACCACCACGACCACCGCCACACCGATGGCGATGTACTGGAACATCTTCTCGCTGATCATCCCGGCGTTCTGCAGCCAGGACAGGCCGAGCATGATCGCCAGCACCGACAGGGCGATCAGGATCGAGTATTTCAAACGTTGCTTCTGGGTCATTGCGGGTTCCTGAAACTTTCAAATGTATCCGGTTTGTATC
>Ga0157373_10001782_pt1 | contig 16369 bp, 16 predicted proteins | sample C65metaG_FD_113460 | JGI IMG/M metagenome (GOLD analysis project Ga0157373, IMG submission 113460) | Corn rhizosphere microbial communities from Kellogg Biological Station, Michigan, USA - C6-5 metaG | ecosystem: Host-associated > Plants > Roots > Rhizosphere > Soil | place: USA: Michigan... | reverse complement strand
TTATTGCAAGCAGCTGGTCGCGAGATCAGTCGATGGACCAGAGACCTTAGGTCGGTCTTCTGGACTATCTCCTCATCAGGCTAATCACGGTTTTTGACCCGGCTTTTTGCCGGGTCTTTTTTTTGCCCGTTTTTCAGGCTTATGGCTTCAGGCTAATGAAGTCTTTAGGTGCTGCAAATTCGATGGCGCGGATAATATCAAAAGAATATTGGTTGGCAAGCGAAGCCCGGCCGCATTGGGGCAAACTAATGCCAATTAGCACTTGAGAATCAATCGCACAGTCTCTAAGCTGCTTGCGCGTCATGGAGGACGCCCCCCGCCACACACCGCAATTCCCCTCGGTTTCAGCCCTGCCTGCGTGTACAGTAACGGCCATAAAAATCATATTCAGGAATCGATTATGACCGTGGCCAAATCTTCGTTCGACATCAGCGCCAACTTCGACAGCGGCAACATCCAAGTCATCGACATCAGCAATCCACTCAATCCGGTTCTGGCCATTCGTCCAGATACTCGCAGCGCGCATTTCCAGTGGTTTCACTTCAAGGCCAGCGGCCTGCATGTCGGCCAGGAACACTGGTTCCGCCTGAACAATGCCAGCCAATCCACGTACAGCAAGGGCTGGCCCGGTTATCAGGCCGTAGCGTCCTACGATCACGTCAACTGGTTCCGCGTGCCGACTATTTACGAGGGCGACTGCCTGCGCTTTTGCCTCGAGGCCACGCAGACCCATGCCTGGTTCGCCTACTTCGAACCCTATAGCCGTGGCCGTCACGACTGGCTGATCGAGCAGGCGCTGAGCAAGGCCGGCACCGAATTACTGGCGACTGGTAAAAGTGTCGAAGGTCGCGACATTCAATTGCTGCGCAAAGGCACTGGCGCTGAAGGCCAGCGCAAGATCTGGATCATCGCTCAGCAACATCCCGGCGAGCACATGGCCGAATGGTTCATGGAAGGCGTGATCGAGCGCCTGGAAAGGCACGATGATCCGGTGCTGAACAAGCTGCTCGCCAGTGCCGATCTGTACCTGGTGCCGAATATGAATCCGGACGGCGCGTTCCATGGTCATCTGCGCACCAACGCCATGGGCCAGGATTTGAACCGGGCCTGGCAGAACGCCAACCAGGAGATCAGTCCCGAGGTGCTCTTCGTCCAGCAGCAAATGGAAAAGTACGGCGTCGATCTGTTCCTGGATGCCCATGGCGATGAAACCATTCCTCACGTATTCACCGCCGGCTGCGAAGGCAATCCGGGCTACACGCCGCGTATCGAGAAGCTCGAAGAGCATTTCCGCAATCACCTGAAACACACCACCAAAGATTTCCAGACCAAGTACGGCTACACCCGCGACGAACCGGGTCAGGCCAACATGACCTTGGCGTGCAACAGCGTCGGCCAGAAATACGACTGCCTGTCGTTGACCCTGGAAATGCCGTTCAAGGATCACGATGACCATCCCGACAAGGTCACCGGCTGGTCGGGTAAACGCTCCAAACAGCTGGGTAAAGACGTGCTGACCACCATCGCTGACATGGTTGATACCCTGCGCTGATCCCCTCCTCCGTTCTGTAAAAGATCGCAGCTTGTCTGCGATCTTTTGCTTTCCGCCATTCGCCATCTCGCGCAAACAGGTTGCAAAATAAAACCAGAATCAATACGGTACCAAAGGTTTTATTTTGAAACCTAAAAGGATGCGGGAAATGAAACCTCTAAAGAGCAGTGCCGTTTTGCTTTTCTCCGTAGCCTGCGGTCTGGCCGTGGGCAATGTGTATTACGCCCAGCCATTGCTGGACGCGATGGCCGAGGCGTTCGCGATGTCGCCGGCGACCATCGGCATTGTCATCACCCTGACGCAAATCGGCTACGGCATCGGACTGGTGCTACTGGTCCCTCTCGGTGATCTGCTCAATCGACGCCGATTAATCGTTACTCAAACCCTGCTGTCGGCAGCGGCGCTGTTGATGATCGCGCTGGCGCCCAACAGTGCGTGGCTGCTGCTTGGCATGACCTTGACAGGGCTGCTCGCGGTAGTGACGCAGGTCTTGGTAGCTTATGCCGCGACGCTGGCAATCCCGGCCCAACGCGGGCGCGTGGTCGGGGTGGTCACCAGCGGCATCGTTGTCGGCATCTTGCTGGCACGCACGGTTGCCGGCGGTATGGCCGATTTGGCTGGGTGGCGAGCGATTTACTTGCTGTCAGCCGGGCTGACACTGTTGATGGCGTTGCTGCTGTTGCGTGTTCTGCCGAAGGATGAGGTCCCGCAACCGATTACGACTTACGCCGCCCTGATCGCCTCAGTATTCAGCCTGTTCAAAGAAGAACCGGTACTGCGCCAACGCGCGATCCTCGCATTGCTGACTTTTGCCAGTGCGATGGTGCTGTGGACGCCGATGGTGCTGCCGCTGGCCGCGCCACCGTTGTCGTTGTCGCACAGTGAAATCGGGCTGTTCGGACTGGCCGGCGCTGCGGGTGCGCTGGCAGCCGCACGGGCCGGGCATCTGGCTGATCGTGGTCTGGGGCAATGGGTCAGCGGTCTTTCGCTGTTGCTGATGCTCGCCTCATGGTTGCCGATCGCCCTGACTCAATCCTCGCTGTGGGCATTGCTGCTCGGCGTAATCACCCTGGATCTGGGTCTGCAAGCCGTGCACGTCACCAGCCAGAGCATGATCTACAGCGTGCGCCCCGAAGCGCAAAGCCGTCTCACCGCCGGTTACATGCTGTTCTACTCGATCGGCAGCGCGCTCGGTTCCATCGGCTCGACCGCGATGTACGCGTGGGCCGGCTGGATCGGCGTGTGCCTGCTCGGCGCCAGCATCAACGCCGTGGCGCTGGCGTACTGGTGGCTGCCCCTGAAACGCGGCGCATCGCTACGATGCGCCACGCAAACGGGTTAGCTGCAATCGCGACCACGCAACATGCTGTCGAGCACCTCGTCGCGGCGGACCCAGCCATGAAACAACGCCGCCGCCAGGTGCAGCAGCACCGTCAGGAACAGCAGATAGGCCAGATACCCGTGAGCCTTGCGCAGAAACGCGAACAACTGCGCATCGGCCGGAACGATCGCTGGCAACTGCAACGTTGTGCTGAGCATCACCGGTTCACCAGAAGCGCTGATCATCGCCCAACCGAGCAACGGCAACACCAGCATCAACGCGTAAAGCAGCAGTTGGGACGCCTTGGCCGCCAGTACTTGCCAGCCCGGCAGATCGGCGGGCAACGGTGGCTGGCGCGTGGTGAGCCGCACCAGCAAACGCACGATCACCAGCGCCAGAATCGCAATGCCCAGCGGTTTGTGCAGATGGATCAGCCATTCATGCCGCTCGGACACCGAGGTGACCATGCCGGCGCCGATAAACAGCATGGCGATGATCATCAGCGCCATCAGCCAGTGCAGCAGCCGCGCCAACAGGGCGAAATGCGTCGGTTGAGTGCTCATGGACGAGCCTCCTGTTTGGCGGCGGGCAACTGACTGACTTCGCTGGTGCGACGCAAGTAGGAATTGGCGTAACCGGCGGAACGCGCCGCGAGCAACGGGTCGTCGGAACCTTGAATCCCGGCCGGCAGCACCAGCGGGTCATAGTTGATGTCCCGGCATTCGCCGCTCAATTGCGGCTGGGTCTTTTCCAGCACCAGCGTACCGGCGTTCAACACTTTGCGCCCCTCGGGCCAGGTCTTGCTGGCGTCGTTCACCGGATCCTCGGGATTGGCCAGAGTGATATTCAACTGAAAACGCAGCGGTGCAGACGACAACCGCTGCACCAGATCTTTCTCGAGAAAATCACCGCCCTCAGGCGCACTGGCGCCCGCAGCATCGCGCGCCAACGGTGTCATGCTCCAGCGCACGGCCTGTTTTTTACCGCTGGCGTCGACCAGATAAAACGCGTTGACGCTGTTATAGGTTTCGGTGGCATAACTGGCCGACGGTTTGGCCGTCTTCACCCAGGTCAAAAACGGCACGGTTTCCGGGTGCGCGGCAAAGAACGCCGGAACCTTCGCCGGATCAGGTTTACCGGTGGCCGGATCTGGCGATTGCGCCTGCTGCAATTGATAAAACGCCTCAGGCGTACCGACCGGGAACACCGGCATGCTGTTCATCCCGGTGCGCCATTGCTGCCCGTTAGCCTGGGTGAACCGCAACGCCAGACTGCGAATCGGCACGCTGCTGTCCGGTGCATAGGGATTGCCCGCCGGCAGCGCAAAGCGCCCGACGACTGGAGTCTGCGGCTCGTTGAACACCTGCGCAGTGGAGAATACCCGTGCCTCACCACTGCTTTCGAAATGCCCGATCACGCACACGCCTTTGGCGTGATTACGACGAAACCCGGGATGCACGCCATTGTTCTTCTCCAGCACATCGACCAGCGCCTTTGGCGTCAGGCGTTGTGGGTCGAAGTTACCGTGAACGTAGGCAAACGCCCCGGCCACCGCAGCGACTACCACGGCAATGCCGCCCAGACGCAATATCAGGCTCGCGACACTCAGTGGCGGGCGCTGCGGCCCGCCAGGCGGTGAAGCGTTGGGTGAGGTGCGATCAACCATGAAGGACTCCAGGGCCAATGGCCACAAGTAGGAAGAATCAGCAAGACGCGCCTCATCCGGGTTTATTCCACACAACGGTATTTATTTTTCCGAACGTGGAATAACCTCCAACGGCGGGCGTCTCCCTAGTCCACAGCGTAGTGACTAGCAGAATTTCATGAGCGAATTCGACGAACAGTTGAGAGAAATCATTCCCAGATTGCGCCGCTTTGCCGTGTCGTTGACGCGCAACAGCAGCAGTGCTGACGATCTGGTGCAGGCCTGTCTGGAGCGTGCCCTGTCGAGTTGGGGCGACAAACGCGCCGACGGCGACTTGCGTGCCTGGCTGTTCGCGATCCTCTATCGGCAGTTTCTCGACGCCCACCGGCGCTCGCGGCGTTATGCGCGAATGCTCGAATTCTTCACCGGTCGCGACGATGCCGAACCCTCGGTGGAGCGCACCGTTATCGCTCAGTCAACCCTGCAAGCCTTCGACCGACTGCCCAGCGAACAGCGCGCGCTGCTGCTCATGGTTTCAGTGGAAGGCCTTTCCTATAAAGAGGTCGCCGAGATTCTCGGCGCCCCGATCGGCACCGTGATGTCGCGCCTGTCCCGCGCCCGCCAGGCCCTGCGCCAACTCAGCGACGGCGAAATCAGCAGCCCTTCTTTGCGGATACTCAAATGATCAGCCTGCCTCCCACCGAGCGTGATCTGCACGCCTATGTCGACCACCAGCTCAGCGACGCCGACCGGCGTGTGCTGGACACCTGGCTGGCCAGTCACCCGGACGAAGCGGCGCAGGTTCGCGCCTGGCAACAGGATGCCCAGCAATTGCGCGCGGCACTCAGCGGCGCGTTGCAGCAACCGGCCAACCCAGCGCTTGACCCAGCGATGATTCGCCAGCGCCGTCAGCGCCAGTCGCGTCGTCATCTGGCCAGTGCTGCGGTGTTGCTGATCGCGGTCAGCCTCGGCGGTTTCAGTGGCTGGCAGGCCCGGGAAATGACCCTTGTGCGCCCGGCCATGTTGCCAATGACCGACGCCCTGCAAGCCTATCGCCTGATTGCCCAGCAAGGCATGTTGCCAGCAGATTACAAAGTCGACAGTGATGGCGACATGCAGCGCTGGCTCGATCGTTATTTCACTCGGGCCAGTCGTTTACCAGATCTGAAGGCGGCCGGGTTTGAACCGGTCAGTGGACGCCTGCTCAGCACCGACGAAGGCCCGGCAGCGATGGTGATGTATGAGGATGGCAGTGGCCACAAGGTGAGTTTCTACGTGCGCCCGCCGGGGCCGAAGAACACCTTTTTGCCGCGTGGCACGCGCAGTGACGGAGATTTGCAGGCCCAGTACTGGTCAGGTGGTGGCTATAACTACGCGATGGTCAGCCCGGTCGATACACCGGCGGCGCAACAGCTCAAGCAATCACTGCCATTCTGAGAACACCACCTTTCCCCTGTGGGAGCGAGCTTGCTCCGGGCGGCGTTCCGACGAAGGCGCTGGATCAGTCGCATCTTTGCTGAATGACACACCGCATTCGCGAGCAGGCTCGCTTCCACAAGGGATCAGCGTCAGGCTCAGAAACCTACGTCGAGCACGACATTGTCCAGATAAGTACCCGCAGGCGGCGTGCTCTGGTCGGTGTAGATCTTCGCGTTGTAGTTGAAGATCTGGCTGCCCGTGCCCAAGCCGTTACCCGGATTGACCTCGGCATCGCTACTCGCCCGCCGCGCCGCGCCGACGCTGCCCCAGCGCGTGGTGCCGGCACTTTTGAAAATGTCGTAGGCCAGATAATTGCTCCCGGAAATCATTCGTCGCCGGCCGCCGACACTCACCGCGTTCTGCCCGTCGCTCAGCCCCACGGTATAGGCACTGCCCTTGGTGCAGGCCAGATTGATGGTTTGCCCGGTCACCGGGGTGAACGCGCTGATCACCGGAGCGCTGCCGAACGCAATGTTCGGCGCAGTAATCGTGCAGTCGTTGGACACTGTCATATTCACCGTCAACGAGGTCGTGCCACTGGCGATGTCGCGCCCAAGACAGATAGAACCAATACCAATCCCCGAGCAGTAATTCCAGTTCCAGAAAATGCTCAGGGTCTCGGTGTACACCCCGGCGGCGACGTTGCTGCCAATGGTTGTGCCGAGATACAGCGGCACGGTTTTCGGCGTTGTACCGTTGAGCAGGCCCAAGGCATCGATGATGCCGTTGCGCGCAAAGTCGTAGGCCGTGCCACGCGTCAGCGGGTAGCTGGTGCTGTTGTTGGCGTAGACCGTGTAACTGATGACATCGCCGGTCGGCCCGACCAGACCACTTTGAGTCGAAGAAACGGTGCCCCAGAAGTGGTCGTTGCTGGTCAGCAGGGACAGCAGCGAACCGGTACAGCTCAAACCTGCATTCAGCGTGGAGCTGGGCTGCGACGTCGTGCGCACGGCGATCGAACTGAGCGTACCGAATGCTGCCGGCGTGGTGCTGACCACCGAGCACGCAGCCTGCGCCGCCCCCGGCAGCATCAGCGCCAGCAACAGAAGCAAGCGTGCGCCGATCATTGACACACCAACGGGCCAATCAGCGGCACCTGGTCCTGATTCATATCGACGCTGAACTGCGCCTGACAGGTCTTGCCGTCGGCCAGCGTGACCTGCAGCGAGTTCTGCGCCTGCAGGTTTTCCAGATACACCAGCCCATCCCAACCGACCACCGTCCGCGTACCGCTCTGCTCATGCAACACACCCGCGCCCAGCGGCAGTTCGCGCTGTTGCGCATCGACCAGCACGATGCTCGCAGCAATCACCCGGGCCAGCGGAAACTCCAGCAGATATCCGCTACCGCGCCTTACAGCGATGCGTTGTTCGACATTGGGACTGCGCACATTGGCCGGCAGATTCAGTGGGTCGATTTCATACTTGCCCCGGTAATAGGCGCTGCTCCACGGCACCAGCAGATGACCGTTCTTGTCGGTCTGACCGACCTGCTGGTTTTCGTAGCGCACCGGAATGTCGGCGAAACCATCGGTGCTGACCACTACAAACGCGTCGTCGATGCGGTTGGCGGCGAACACCTGACGGTCCATCCACACCAGCGAACCACTGGCGTCGGCCCAACGGGTTTCGGCGTCGGAAGTGCCGTAGACACCGGCCTGCAACTGCACCGATTGCAGCCGCCAGGTGACGTCGGCCTGGCGATAATCGGCGCCATCACCCTTGGCGTAGCCGAGGTTGAAACCCACGCCGCCCTCAGTCGGCACCGCACGACTGTAGTTGACCCGTTGCTGGCTCTGCCCGGTTTTACTGCGATCGCTGCTGATCGCCAGGCTGCCACGCAGATCGAACGGAATCACCAGTTGCGCCTGCACCGCCCAGTTGCTGTCGCCGATTTCGCGGTTGGCCGACAGGTAAAAACTGCTGTTGCGCCACAGCGGTTTGCTCCAGCTGAGGTTGAGCAGCCGCGTGCGCGAGTCGTCCGCCGCACGAACATCGAAATAACCGGCGCCGAGGCTGCCCCAACGCTCAAGGTTAAGGCTTAAGGTCGCCTGTTCGCTGCGTCGACTAAGGCTGATGTAGGGGCTGTCGACCACGGTCAGGTCGGCATATTGATCGTGACGTTGCAGGCGTTGGTAGGAAAAGCTGAAGCGCTGATTGCTGTACTGGTAGCCCAGGCTCAATTGCTGACCGCCCTCGCCGTCGAAGCGGCTTTGACTCAGGGCACTATTGAGTACACCGAAATTACCCAGCCGCAGGTTGCCGCCGAGGCCGCCCAGTGTCAGCGAATCGGCCGCTTCGGCGTGGCTGTCCAGAGTAAAACTGTCGCTGACGCCGTAACGCAGGCTGCCGGAGGTGACACCCGGGCCGTAACTGAAGTCCTTCAAGCCGTAGTCGCGGCGCAACGTACCGGCCGCCACGGAAAAATCGCTCAAGCCTTTTTGCAACAACGTGCTGGTGACATAGAACGGCACCGTGGTCGACACCTGCCGACCCAGTGCATCGGTGGTCACCACCACCGCTTCGCCAGCGCCGTTGATGAATGGAATATTGGTCAGCGTATAAGGCCCAGGTTGCAAATCTGCGCTGCTCGACTTGTAGCCATTGATGAACAGGTCCACCGAGGACGGCACTGCTGCTTCACCGGCAAATTGCGGCAGCGGATAGGTCACCAGATCCGGGCGTACGGCAAAGTCCCGCGAGAACTGCACGCCGCCCAGACGCACCGAACTGCTCCACGGCAAAGCGCCGCTGATCACGTCACCGGCCTCGTAGGTGAGCATTCGCTCATCGTCGGAGTAACGCCAGGTGGTGTCGTAACGCAGGTAGCCATTGTCCAGTGTGTTGAGCGAATCACCAGACAACGTACGCCGGTATTGCCCGGTGCTGGACAATGTGCCCCAGCTGTCGAACAGCCGCACTTCGTTCCACGCCGCCAGGTAAGTGCCGGCATCGTCGGTATCGTTGAGGTACAGATCGTAGTTGAACAGTGCGCCGAAACTGCTCAGCGCCGGGGTGCGCGGGTAAGCCTGGCGATTGCCGATAAACTGTTCCGGCAGCCAGTCCGGCGGCACGTCCAGCAGCAGGCGCTGACCGACACTGTCGTAATCACTGTGCAGCCCCGCCAGACTGTCGAGATCGACCTCGGCGCCGAGGCTGTCGGGCAGTTTCATGCCGGTCTCGCGCAACGCGGTCACTGGCACGAACAAGCGCCCGTCGCGCTGCTGCACCGCCACCACGCGTCCGGTATTCATCTGGTTGACCACCAGTTCCAGAAACAACTGTGCATCACTCACGGCCTCCATGCCGCTCGGTGGCGGCGGCAGATCGCCGGCCCCGGATGGTTGAACGAACATCAGGCAACACGCGCCGGTGATGAGCCACAACGGACGCTGAATACGACGAACCCGTCCTGGGCTCATACCCGTTTTACGTCCGTCAATGGACTGAATCCTCCCTGATACCGCTTTAGCCGACGACAGATAACTGCGCTACGACTCACTCACTTGGCAGGTGTAATGCTCTGCACCTGCGGCGCGCCGTTCACCCGCACCTGCAACGCCGAATCACCGGCCAACGGCCCCGGTGCCGGCCAGCGCATTACCGCCCCCGGCAGGACGTAACCCAAGAGTCCTTCGGCCAGCGGTCTGCTCTGCCCTGCCTGTTTGATTGCCACGTCAGTCAGTCGCGCATGCACCGCGCCTTGATTACGCACTTCGACATAGGGCTTGCCGTCCACGGCCACCGTGCGCCAGCTCAATTGCGGCAGGCCGACACCCTTGGGATCACGCGCGCGGCTGCTGTCTTCCTTGCTCCACAGCCCGGCACCATAGGCAAACAGCGGCACCGAATAACGCATCTGGAAGCGGATCGCTGCGGCGGTTTTGCCTCCGTCAGCGGTCGCGGGTTGTGCGGAAGGAATTTCGTCAATGATGATCCGATAGGCCAGTTCCTGCCCCGGTGGCACTTCCTTGGTTCGGGTCAGACGCACCAATTGTTTCTGTCCCGGCTCGATTTTCGCCACCGGCGGGCTGCCGATCACGTCGCGCTGGTTCTGGTATTGCTCGGCGAAACCACTCTGGCTCCAGCCGAACACGCGGATCTGCAGATTGGCGGTTTCACTGCCGCGATTCTCCAGCCACAGCGCACTGGCCTGCTGATCAGCCTCCAGCACCGGATCGATCGGCCAGATCAGCACCGAACTCGCCGCGTGTGCCTGACTTGCCCCAAGCATGACCAGCGTCCACATCGCACAGCGCACGAACGAATGCAGTGACGTAACTGACCCCATAAACCTGCTCCTTGTCGGCCATTCAACTTCGCCTTACCACGACAGTTGCACCTGCAACACGTCGCTGTACGTCCCCCCAGGCTGATTGCCCGGCAATTGCACCTGACCGTAAATCGGCAGGCTGATGTTGTTCGCATCGCTGTAGGCCACCGCCACACTCTGGCCGATGCCCAGGCTCTGGCTGTATGCCGCATCACTAAACAGCGCATACGCCACCCGCGCACTGCCGCTGTTGATCTGCATGTGCCGGCCGCTGTTGTTGAACTGGCCGCCATCAACGCTCATGTTCAGCGTCACGCCCGGCGTGCATTGCAATTGCACCCCACCCGTCAGCGCGACCTGCACGGTGCCGGTGGCCAGTGCCGAACGCGAACCGAAATTCAGCCCGCCATAATTCGACACCCCGCCCACCACCAGACACCCGGCAGTGACCGTGGCACTGACCTGAAAGCTCTGGCTCGTTGCTGCGGTCAGCGGCAGCGGCGCACTGCCTGCGCAGAGCAGGAGCAGCGCGGCACAGCCATGGCGGCGCATGGCATCAGAACGTCAGTTCGACGGCGACAGTGTCGGTGTACGTCCCCGCCGGCAAACCGGCCTTGCCGACCGCTTGACCGTAGATGTTCACTGTCTGCGCCACACCAGTACTGGCGGCGAGGTTGATCGTCCCGTCAATCGCCAGCAGTTGCGAATGTCCGGCATCGGTGTACAAGTCGTACGGCACGTAATTGGCAACGCCGTCGTACAGCGCCCGCGTGCCACCCGGTGACATTCCGTCGTGGGAGCCCGCGCGTACCTTGACCGTCGGCGTGGTGCCGCTGGAGCAGAGAATCGACAACGCCCCGCCGCCGCCGCCCAACACCTGCCCGGTGGCGGTGGTGAACAGGCTGTTGGCAGTGCCGAAGTTCAACGCACCGAAGTTCAGCCCGGTGGAACCGCCAGCACCGTTGACCTGACAGCTGCTGATCAGAATCAGGCTGGAGGTGATCTGGCCGGTGACCGTGGTGGCGGCGTTGGCACTGGAAACCAGCGCCAGGCCAAGCAACGACAAACCTATCCTTGATGCAAACATACGCATGGTGTCCGTCCTCTACGGGGTTACCAGTCGAGCGTCACCGTCAGGGTGTCGGTATAGACCCCTGCCGGTACCGCACGGGTATTCGCCACCACCGTGCCAAATACCGGAATGGGTATCTGCGCACCGCTGGTGACAGCGAAATTGTGTTGCTGGCCGATGCTGTAACTCCGGACGCCGGAGGGATCGACAAACAGCTGATAAGGGAGGGTCTGGCGACCGTTGCTCAGGCGCCGGGTATTGCCGTCACCGTGGGTGCCGCCGTCGATGGTGACGGTGAAACCGGTGACCGAGGGATTGCAGGCGACGTTGAGTTTGCCGCTGCTGTCGCCGTCCAGACTGGCCTTGATCGGCGCGTTCCAGGTGGGCCCCTGAAGGCCGAAGTCGAGGGTGCCGAGGGCGCTGAGCGGACTGTCGGGTGTGCTGGTATTGGTGACTTCGCAGCCGGCAATCAGGATCAGCCGCGCATTGATCTGCCCGCTGACCGCCGCTTGCGCCTCGTCTGCGAGCAATGCCAGCGTACCTGCTGCCACCACCATCCAGTGTTTACCTGTCATTGCGCCCGTCCCTGCTCCTTTACGCTGATTCGATCACCGCGCTCATCATCGAACGCCTTCCTTGCGCACCCGCGTCCAGCGACTGCCTTGAAACCACACTCACCAGGTGACCGTCACCTTGACCAGATCCGAATAACGGCTGACCTGCGGCACTTCAGCCAGGCGCTCGATCCGCGCGTACAGTGGCAACTCCACCGTGCCGCTGTCCGGCACCCGCCCACTGACCGGAACATCCACCACCAGCGGCACCCGGCGCGCCGCGTCCTGATACAAGCGGTACGGAATCGGTTTACTGCCGACCGAACCGGCCATGTAACGGACTTCGCCGACACCGCCATGCAAACCGCCGTCGACACGCATCTGGTACGGCGTGTCCGGATTGCACTCCAGCCGTGGCAGGCGTTGATTGGTCAGCGCCGCTGCCAACGGCCCGGCCGGGTCATCGAGGCGCGCGGTGCTGCCGAAATCGAGCACACCCAATTGCTCGATACCCGCCTGCCGCTGCTGGCCGATCAACTGGCAGCCGCGTTGCACATCGACGCGCACTTCGACCTGAAGATCCGCCGAATAGGCAGGCGCAGCGAGCACACACAACAGCCCCATGACCCCATATACATTCACTGCGCCATTCCTTGTCAGTGATCGCTTGCGACGTCGTTTCTGTGATTGAGGTTAGCAACGGTCGACGATTCCGCCAGTCGATTGGATCCATGGATCGGCCGGGATATGTTTCGAAAGATTGACAACGGGGCGAGTAATGTCGCTAAAAATGGCTGTACGTGCCGCACAAATTTGTTCAATAACCGCCCACTGTCGACACGTCGCGGTGGCTGGTCATCTCGGCGTCTGGTTACACTACATCGCCGCGCTCCCGGGAGCCGGTTTTGACGAACACGGAGACGCCGACAGTGCCTGCCCACCCGCCGAAACGATCGCGACTGATCCAGCGCTGGCCGGCGTTGCGCCGCTGGTTCGGCAAGGGTTTGCCGGCCGGCGCCGGGCATGACGCCAGCGCCCAGTCGATCCGCGATTACTTCCGACACAAGGCCAGCGGTCAGGGCTACACCCTCAGCCACAGCCAGCAGCGCGTCATCGAGTGCATGGCGCAGCAGGCCAGTCTGCTGTTGGCCGCCAACAGCCGAACCACGCCAAGCCTGTATCTGTTCGGCGCCGTCGGGCGTGGCAAGAGCTGGCTGCTCGACGGCTTCTTCCAGGCGCTGCCGATCACTCAGAAACGACGCTTGCATTTCCATCAGTTTTTCGCGCAATTGCATCAGGGCATGTTCAGCCATCGCCTGCAGGACGATGCCCTCGAAGTGACTCTCGACGAACTGCTGCAAGATTGTCGGGTGCTGTGTTTCGACGAGTTTCATGTGCATGACATCGGCGATGCCATGCTGATCACCCGGCTGTTCAAGGCGTTGTTCAAACGACGGATTCTGCTGCTGGTGACCTCCAACTATGCGCCTGAAGGTTTGCTGCCCAATCCGCTTTATCACGCCCGCTTCAAACCGGTGATCGAACTGATCAATACGCACATGCAGGTGATGGAAGTCGGCGGCCCGCACGATTACCGCAGCCAGACGCGTCACTCTGCACACCAGATATTCACCCAGGGACATTACGTGTGGCCGGCCACGCCAGCACAACGCACGGCCCTGGATCTGCCACCTGCAGAGGCACCGGCCGTTGCGCTAACGGTCGGCACCCGGCAGTTTCAGGCGCGTTTTTTTGAGAAGCGGCGGGTCGGTTTTACCTTCAACGATCTGTGCGAACAGCCAACGGCGGTGATGGATTATCTGGAACTGTGTCGCCGTTTCGACCGCTGGATCATCGATGATCTGCCGGAACTGGCGGAGTGCTCGATCGCCGCGCAACAACGCTTCATCAACCTGATCGACGTGCTATACGACCAGGACAAGCACCTGACGCTACTCGGTCGTTTTCCCTTGCGTGAAAGCCTGGATGGCCAGGCCATTGACCTGGCGCGCACGCGCAGTCGGTTGGGGCAGTTGCAAGAAGTGCACGGGACGATCTGAGCACGCCATTCCCCTGTGGGAGCGAGCCCGCTCGCGAAAGCGCCCTATCAGTCAAAACATCAGCTTCTGACACTCCGCCTTCGCGAGCAGGCTCGCTCCCACCAAGGGCAACTGAAGTTTCGCCGCCTATCCAATTCAAACCCGGGCTTTGCCGTTATCATGTCGCCCATTCCCAGCGCCCAAGCGGCGCGCACCTGATCAATAGCGAACCCCAACATGCACACCCTTGCTCAATTGCGTGCCGGCGAGTTGTCGGGCATCACTCGACTGGATCTGTCTTGTGGCCTGACCGAATTCCCGCGCGAGATTTTCGATCTGGCCGACACCCTGGAAATCCTCAATCTCAGCGGCAACGCCCTGAGCCGCCTGCCGGATGACTTGCACCGTCTGACGCGCCTGCGGGTGCTGTTCTGCTCCGACAACCCGTTTACCGAACTGCCGACCTGCCTCGGCCAGTGCGCGGCGCTGACGATGATCGGCTTCAGAGCCAATCGCATCGTCAACGTACCCGCCGCAGCCCTGCCGCCACAGCTGCGCTGGCTGATCCTGACCGACAACTGCCTTGAAAGCCTGCCGAGCGAACTCGGTGAGCGCCCTGCCCTGCAAAAGCTCATGCTGTCCGGCAATCGTCTGCAAGCGCTGCCACCCTCGCTGAGCAACTGCCATCGTCTGGAGCTGTTACGCATCTCCGCCAACCGCCTGACCGAGCTGCCGCAGTGGCTGCTCGCGCTGCCGAGCCTGACCTGGCTGGCCTACGCCGGTAACCCGCTGGAAACCGAGGCGGACGCTGCCGCGCTCGACGCGACGGCACAGATCCCCTGGTCTGCGCTAAGTCTGGAGCAACGCTTGGGTGAAGGCGCCTCGGGGGTGATTTCCCGGGCGAACTGGCAACGCGACGATGGTTCGGTGATACCGGTTGCGGTGAAGTTGTACAAAGGTGAAATGACCAGCGACGGCTCGCCGCTGCACGAAATGAATGCGTGTATCACCGCCGGCCTGCATCCCAATCTGATCCGCGTCGAGGGACGCATCAGTGGCCATCCCGACGGCCAGCAAGGATTGGTGATGCAATTGATCGATCCGTCGTTCCGCAACCTCGCCGACCTGCCCAGCCTGGCGTCCTGCTCGCGGGATGTGTACGCCGATGATTGCCGGTTCAGTGCCGAGGTCGCGCTGAACATTGCCAAAGGCATCGCTTCGGCAGCCGAACACTTGCATCAGCAAGGCATCACCCACGGCGATCTCTACGGGCACAACATTCTGTTGAACGAGCGCGGCGATTGCCTGCTCGGGGATTTTGGCGGGGCGTCGTTCCATGCTGTCGATGACACGCTGGAAACGCGCGCGTTGCAACGCATCGAAGTGCGTGCGTTCGGGGTTTTGCTGGGGGAATTGCTGGCGCGCGTCGACTCGGGGTTGGGTGATGAACTGCGTGCGGTGCTTGAAGAGCTGGAGCGGCGTTGCTGTCAGGCGGATGTGCTGGCGCGGCCGGGGTTTGCTGAGGTCATGCGGCAGCTTGAGAATCTGTGACCGCTGCGCGGTCAATCGCGAGCAGGCTCACTCCTACAGTGGACGGTGGTGATCACAAATGATGTGTTCACCTCTGGCCTGTAGGCCTGCGCCTGGTCGCGATGTGGCCATCACTGACGCAGCCGATCAGCCCGCCAGGCCAACAAACATGTCCTGCACGTCATCATGGTTGTCGAGGCCTTCGAGGAACGCTTCAACTTCAGCCATCTGCTCGTCACTCAAGCCGCTGACCGGGTTCTTCGGCTGGTAGCCGAGCTTGGCCGACAGCACGGTGAAACCCTGCTCTGGCAACGCTTTCTGCACCGAATCCAGGTCGGTAGGGTCGGTCAGGAACAGCGTTGCGCCGTCTTCGCCCGGCTCGAAATCCTGAGCACCGGCTTCGATCGCGGCCATTTCCGGATCGGCGTCCGGGGTGTCCGGCGAGGCTTCGATCATGCCGACGTGGTTGAAGTCCCAGGCCACGGAGCCGGAAGCCCCCAGTTGGCCTTTACGGAACGCCACGCGGATTTCGGCGACGGTACGGTTGATGTTGTCGGTCACGCACTCGACGATCAGCGGCACCTGGTGCGGGGCGAACCCTTCGTAGGTCACGCGATGGTATTGCACGGTTTCACCCAGCAGACCGGCGCCTTTCTTGATCGCGCGATCCAGGGTTTCTTTTGGCATCGAGGCTTTCTTGGCCTGTTCGACCACCAGACGCAGGTGTGCGTTGGTGGTGGTATCGGCACCGTTGCGGGCAGCGATGGTGATTTCCTTCACCAATTTGCCGAAGATCTTGCCTTTGGCGTTGGCTGCCGCTTCTTTGTGTTTAACCTTCCACTGTGCGCCCATTACTCACTCTCTTGATCTGTGGCGCCGAGACATCTATTGGCCGACGCGTGGCG
>Ga0157373_10001781_pt1 | contig 16380 bp, 9 predicted proteins | sample C65metaG_FD_113460 | JGI IMG/M metagenome (GOLD analysis project Ga0157373, IMG submission 113460) | Corn rhizosphere microbial communities from Kellogg Biological Station, Michigan, USA - C6-5 metaG | ecosystem: Host-associated > Plants > Roots > Rhizosphere > Soil | place: USA: Michigan... | reverse complement strand
TTCATCAGCATTTGCCCCAAAAACAAATTAAATAAAATAATAAACTTTAAACTATCTTATGAGCTTCTGGTTTTTTGTAGTGAATAAGAAATGAAACAATCGAGCTAATCAATTATGCAAAATAAAGGTTTATACTCTCCGGAATTTGAACATGACGCATGCGGTATCGGGTTTGTTGCAAATATTAAAAGTAACAAAAGCCACCGCATTGTTTCTGATGCGCTTACTATTCTTGAAAAAATGGCGCATCGTGGCGCCTGTGGCTGTGAAATGAACACAGGCGATGGCGCTGGTATTTTGATTCAAACGCCACACGAATTTTTCTTTGATGAGTGCTTAAAATTAGGGATTCATTTGCCTTCTTACGGCAGGTATGGCGTAGGTGTCTTATTTTTTCCAAAAGACATTCGGCTGCGCGAGGAATGCCGCGACATCTTTAACAGGTGTTCCGAAACGCTGGGCCTTGAAGTAATGGGATATCGCCGTGTTCCGGTAAACACTGAAGATATTGGTAAGTCCGCACTATCTGTGGAGCCGGAAATAGAACAGGTGTTCATCGCTTGCCCGGATCATATTCATAGTCCTGATGAATTTGAAAGAAAATTATTTGTATTACGGAACTATGCTACGAAAACTATTAATAACACAGTAAAAAAAGATCCGATCGGTTTTTATATCGCATCTCTTTCTTATAAAACAATTATATATAAAGGGCAACTTACCAGCATGCAGGTGAGAGGCTATTTTCCTGACTTAAGTAATAAGAAAATTGTTTCTGCTTTTGGCTTGATACATTCACGCTTCGCCACCAATACTTTCCCATCCTGGAAATTGGCGCAGCCCTTTAGATACATAGCGCATAACGGCGAAATAAACACGTTACAGGGTAATTTAAACTGGCTTCGGACCAGTGAAAAGAGCTTTATAACACAATTCTTTTCTAAAGAAGAGATGGAAATGATTTTGCCGGTAGTGGAGCAAGGACAGTCAGATTCTGCGTGTCTTGATAATATGATTGAACTGCTGCATCTGTGTGGCAGATCGTTGCCTCACGTGATGATGATGTTAATTCCTGAAGCCTGGGACGGCAATGAGCAGATGGATCCCGTAAAGAAAGCTTTTTACGAATTTCACGCCTCATTTATGGAACCCTGGGATGGACCGGCTTCCATATCGTTTACAGATGGCAAAGTCATAGGCGCTACACTGGATAGAAATGGACTTCGGCCCTCAAGGTATTGCATTACCACTGATGACCGCGTAATTATGGCCTCTGAAACCGGGGTTCTTCCGGTAGACCCAAAGATGATTAAAGAAAAAGGCAGGCTGCAACCAGGGAAAATGTTTGTCGTAGACTTGGAAGAAGGCCGCATCATCAGCGATGAGGAAATCAAACAAAGAATCTGTTCTCAAAAACCTTACGGCGAATGGCTGAATAAGTATAAAATCCGGCTTGAAGAATTACCGGCGCCCCGTGTAATGTTTACTCATTTGGAGCACGATCAGATCTTTAAATACCAAAAAGCCTTTGGGTACTCTACTGAAGATCTGGAACTGTTGATTTCGCCAATGGCGCTAACTGGTAAGGAGCCTATCGGCTCCATGGGAAATGATGTTCCATTGGCTGTTTTGAGTAATGAACCTCAGCATCTAAGCAGTTATTTCAAGCAGCTTTTTGCACAGGTGACTAATCCCCCTATCGATCCGATCAGGGAAAGATTAGTAATGTCATTAGCCACCTTTTTGGGAAATAATGGAAACTTACTTGAAGATGATCCGCTATCCTGCCATACAGTTGCGTTAAAACATCCTGTACTATCGAATACTGAACTGGAAAAGATCAGGAGTATTGATACGGGAATTTTTCAGGCACATACGCTGCAAACGTATTTCCTAGCCGATGGCAAACCGGGTTCTCTCCAACGCGGCATCGAGCGTCTTTGCCGATATGCTGCCGAAGCCGTAGAAGACGGATTTGAGGTATTGATTTTATCTGATCGGGCCATTGACTCTGAACATGCTGCAATTCCTTCTTTACTGGCTTGCTCTGCTGTTCATCACCATTTAATCAAAAAAGGTTTGCGTGGCCAGGTAGGAATTATTATTGAAGCAGGTGATGTCTGGGAAGTACATCATTTTGCCTGCCTCATTGCCTTTGGCGCTACAGCGATTAATCCTTACCTGGCGCTTTCAACCATCCGGGATTTAAGGATTCAGGGAAAATTAGGAAATGAGCTGGATTCCAATGCGCTTAAAAAGAATTATAAAACAGCCATTAATAATGGATTGCTCAAGGTATTTTCAAAAATGGGTATTTCCACATTTCAATCTTACCAGGGAGCCCAAATATTTGAAATCCTGGGAATCAACAAATCGGTAATAAATAAATATTTTATAGGAGCCACCTCAAGGATTGAAGGAATGGGCCTTGATGAAATAGCTAAAGAAACTCTTGCAAAGCATGCCTTCGCATTTAGCAAAAAAGATATTTCGTTCGACCGTCTTATAGCCGGAGGACTGTATAAATGGAAGCGCAGGGGCGAATACCATTTATTTAACCCTATCACCATTCATTTGCTTCAGCATGCTACCAGGATGGGGGATTATAAAATTTTCAAAAAGTATTCGAAAGCGGTAAATGATCAAAGTGAAAAAGCGGTTACCTTAAGAAGCTTGTTTCAATTCAAGAAAAACCGGCCGTCTATTCCTATTGAAGAAGTAGAACCGGCAGAAAATATCTATAGAAGATTCGCCACCGGCGCTATGTCATTTGGAAGTATTTCCTGGGAAGCTCACACCGTTTTAGCTATTGCTATGAACCGGCTTGGAGGAAAAAGCAATACCGGCGAAGGCGGTGAAGATGAGATACGTTATCAAAAACTTCCTAATGGCGATTCTATGAGAAGCTCCATTAAACAGGTAGCTTCTGCACGATTCGGTGTTACAAGCTGGTATCTTAGTGAAGCAGACGAACTTCAGATAAAAATGGCCCAGGGTGCCAAGCCGGGCGAAGGAGGCCAATTGCCGGGCCATAAGGTAGACGAATGGATAGGAAGAGTGAGACATGCTACCCCGGGCGTAGGATTAATATCCCCGCCACCTCATCATGACATTTATTCAATTGAAGATCTGGCGCAATTGATTTTTGATTTAAAAAACTCTAACCGGAGCGCACGGATAAATGTAAAACTCGTTTCAAAAGCAGGTGTCGGAACCATCGCTGCCGGAGTTACCAAAGCAAAAGCAGATGTCGTTTTAATATCAGGGCATGATGGCGGAACAGGAGCTTCGCCCGTGAGCTCTATAAAACATGCGGGTCTTCCGTGGGAATTGGGGCTTGCAGAAACACACCAGACTTTAGTAAGAAATAAACTCCGTAGCCGCGTAGTGGTGCAAACCGACGGGCAGTTAAAGACCGGAAGGGATATCGCCATCGCAACCCTGCTTGGCGCTGAAGAATGGGGAGTAGCCACCGCCGCCTTGATTGTGGAAGGCTGTATTATGATGCGCAAATGCCATTTGAACACCTGCCCCGTAGGCGTGGCCACTCAAAACCCTGAATTGCGGAAACGATTTACCGGCGATGCCGACCATGTCGTGAACCTGTTTAAATTTCTTACACAGGAATTAAGGGAAATCATGGCTGAACTGGGCTTCCGGACCATTAATGAGATGGTAGGTCAGGTAGATTTTCTTGAGAAGAGAGAAAATTTAAACCACTGGAAATTTAAAAATATCGATCTGTCCCCCATCTTATATAAAGAACCTGCTTCAAAATTTGTAGGACTATTTAGATCAGAAGAACAAGACCATGGTTTGAATGGTATTCTCGATTGGGAATTATTAAAACTTGCAGAGCCTGCACTTACCTCAGGCAAAAAAGTGAAAGGAACATTTGACATCATTAATACCGACAGGGCTACAGGTACGCTTTTATCCAATGAAATTTCGAAAAGATACAAAGGCACCGGCCTTCCTGACGATACAATCCATTTCAAATTTAATGGAACTGCAGGGCAAAGCTTTGCTGCCTTCAATACCAGGGGCGTAACTATGGAATTGGAAGGAGATGCCAACGATTATTTTGCAAAAGGACTGAGCGGCGCCCAGATAATTATTTACCCGTCAAAACATGCGGGTTTTGTGCCTGAGGAAAATATCATCATTGGGAATGTAGCGTTTTATGGAGCCACTTCGGGTGAAGCTTTTATAAGGGGAAAAGCAGGAGAACGCTTTTGTGTTCGAAATTCAGGAGCGAACGTTGTAGTAGAAGGCGTTGGTGATCATGGTTGCGAATATATGACCGGCGGTAATGCAATTATCCTTGGCCAAACAGGGCGGAATTTTGCAGCAGGTATGAGTGGCGGAATCGCCTATGTGTATGATATTCAACATAATTTCGATGCATTTTGCAACAAAGAAATGGTTGATTTAGATGCCCCGGACAGCAACGATGAAAAATTCCTGCATGAAATGATAAGCAAGCAATATAGTTTAACAGGTAGTACGGTAGCGCGGTTCATTCTAAATGATTTTGAAAATCAAATCAAATCTTTTGTGAAGGTATTTCCTAAAGATTACAAGAAAGCCTTGCAGGCAAACCTTGCTGCAAATGAAGTCGTAATCAATAAATAAAATCAAGAAATAGTTACGGAATGGGAAAAATAACAGGATTCCTGGAATTTACAAGAGAACTTCCTCACAAGAGACCTCCTGAGGAAAGAGTAAATGATTACAAGGAATTTATTGCGATGTATTCAGAACAAAAGCTGAACCAGCAGGCAGCCCGGTGTATGGATTGTGGCACACCATTTTGTCATGACGGTTGCCCCGTAGGAAATTTAATTCCAGAGTTTAATGATGCTGTCTATCGTCAAAGTTGGCAGGAAGCGTACGAAATACTTTCTTCCACCAATAATTTTCCTGAGTTTACCGGAAGGATTTGTCCGGCCCCTTGCGAGTCTGCGTGCGTACTGGGTATTAATCAGCCGCCCATTACTATTGAAGAAATAGAAAAGCATATCATTGAAATTGCCTTTGAAAAAGGTCTGATAACCCCCCAAATTCCTGCGGTAAGGACTGGTAAAAAGGTTGCGGTAATTGGGTCAGGCCCTGCAGGCATGGCAGCAGCCACCCAATTAAACAGAGCCGGCCATTCTGTTACCGTTTTTGAGCGGGATGATGAGCCGGGAGGCTTGTGTCGCTATGGAATCCCTGATTTTAAGTTGGAAAAATGGGTGGTGGAGAGGCGCATCAATCTAATGAAAGAGGAAGGCATAGAAATCCGGTGCAATGCCAACGTAGGCGTAAACGTAAGTATCAATGATATCTTAAGGGAATATCACGCGATTGTTTTGGCGGGCGGTTCTACTATTCCACGCGATTTAAGCATTCCGGGTCGTGAATTAAATGGCATTCATTTCGCCATGGAATTCTTAAAACAACAAAATAAAAGAGTATCTCATATCGAGGTAAAAGACAAAGATATTTTTGCAACAGGTAAAAATGTGGTAGTGATTGGCGGCGGAGACACCGGCAGCGATTGCGTGGGTACTTCAAACCGCCAAAAGGCAAAATCCATAACACAATTTGAATTGTTGCCAAAGCCACCGGCAGGGCGTACTCCCTATATGCCATGGCCTACTTATCCGATGATTCTTAAAACAACAAGTTCGCATGAAGAAGGTGCTGCCCGCCATTGGGCCATTGCGACTAAAGAATTTATCGGCGATGAAAACGGAAATTTAAAAGCGCTGAAAATTGTGGATCTTGAATGGAAATTTACCGAGGAAAACAGACCCGCACGATTTGTAGAGGTGGCGGGAAGCGAAACAGAAATTCCCTGTGAACTTGCCTTACTGGCCATGGGCTTTATCCATCCTCAACATGAAGGATTATTAACCCAATTAGATGTAGAGCTGGATGAAAGGGGCAATGTAAAAGCTTCTGATAAAGAGTTTCATACTAATATTTCTAAAATATTTGTAGCAGGCGATATGAGGCGCGGCCAATCTCTTGTGGTTTGGGCCATTAGCGAGGGAAGAGAATGCGCACGCAAAGTGGACGAATACCTGATGGGTTATTCCTTATTGCCCTCCAAGGATCAAAACATTCTACACCAGGTTGTTTAATCAAAAGTCTTTCAGGCTTTCGCGAGAAATAAAAACTGGCTATTTGTTGCTTTACTATTGCACCAACAGCCTAAATAGGACACAGCCTGCCTCTAATTAGAAGGCTCTTTTACAGTGGTGCTTTTGATGGTTAATTGAAATTTGGTGTTGAGTGCTATTTCAAAATTGTGCTCATTCAGAATTTCCATTGTGGGTGCATCTTCCGTCATAACCTGGGCCAATTGCATCGCCAGGGCTGAGCTGCTAATGATATTTGCCACTTTACCCCCTATAAATTCGATTTTAAATTTATACCCGGCTTTTCTTGCTGTTCCTGCGCGTTCAAAATCAATGCGGTTAAGATTCAGCACCTGCGACTCAGTAACCGATTTTTTCAATAAAATTCTGATAATGGGTAAGTACTTTTTCCAGATGTGCGTGTACATTTAAATAGTGGTTTTATTATAAAGAGGCTCTAGCTTACGGGGGCCTGGCGTCGAAAAAATAAGTGAGATTTATCGCCTTTTGGTTAAAATTAAAGGAAATTTTTTATCAGGAAAAAAAATTAGTCTTTTTTCATTGTAAATCAAATAATTAATACATGCAAAATAATTTACAGCCAAAAAATGATGAGTCATAATAATACAAAAAAATCCTCCACAAACATCGTGGAGGACTACCTGATTAAAAACTACACATTATTATTATTGAAGAATTACCTTTAAATATGGCTGCTTTGATGCGACTTTAAATTTCAATCTTTTTTTATTATTAACTTTCGCTATTTAGCTGGTGGTGCATTTTAATGATTGATTGGCAGAAAAATAATAAGGAGTAGCATACAAGCATCATTGGTTTTTCATACACTTTCAAAACCTTAAACTGAAATTTGTGACGGCTGTAGATTAACTATTCATTAAATTTGTTATTGTCAACAACTTATTCAGGAATGGCTTTTATCGATATAAAATTTCCAAAATCTCTATACCGGGCGCTGCACATTCCTGTAAGCTCTACTAAAAGACAGCAGTTAAAAGTTTTACAAAAATTATTAAAACGGGCAAGATTTACTGAATTTGGTCAAAAATATTTGTTTGACCAGATATTATTAAGCAAGCATCCTGCAAAAAATTTTCAAAAGATAGTTCCCATTTTCTCTTATGAAAAAATTTATAAAGAATGGTGGTTTAGAGCACTGGAAGGCAAGCCTGATGTATGTTGGCCCGGTATTATTAAATTTTTTGCTTTAAGCAGTGGCACCAGCGATGCATCCAGCAAATACATCCCTATTACCAAAGAATTAATTCGCGCCAATACGCTTACCAGTTTCAGGCAGTTGATAAGCCTTGCCTCCTACAACAACGTACCAAAAAAATACGTCGGCAAAGGATGGCTTATGCTTGGTGGAAGTACGCATCTTCAAAAATCGGCCACTTTTTATGCCGGCGATCTTAGCGGCATCCAGGCTAAAAATATCCCTTTCTGGTTTCAGGGTATGTATAAACCAGGCAAAAAAATCGCTAAAGTAAGCGACTGGTCTAAAAAGCTGGATGAAATTGTAGAAAAGGCGCCCGAGTGGGATATTGCCTTTTTGGTAGGAGTTCCTGCCTGGGTGCAGCTATGCATGGAAAAAGTAATAGAGAGGTATCGCCTCAAAAATATCCATGAAATATGGCCTAACCTTGCATTTTATGTTCACGGGGGAGTTGCTTTTCAGCCTTATAAAAAAGGATTCGACAAACTTTTAGGAAAACCAATAACTTACATTGAAACTTATCTCGCCAGCGAAGGTTTTCTGGCCTTTCAAAATCGGCAGAATGCAAAAGGCATGAAGCTGGCCACGAATAATAATATCTTTTTTGAATTTGTTCCTTTTGACCAAAATAACTTTGATACCAACGGCAACCTGGTGACAAATCCCCAGACGCTGATGGCGCACGAGGTGGAAAAGGATAAAAATTATGCCATCTTAATCAGCACAAATGCCGGCACCTGGAGATACCTGATTGGCGATACTGTTCAATTTGTAGATGTAGAAAAATCAGAAATTATTATTACCGGCCGAACCAAGCATTTTCTGAGCCTGGTGGGTGAGCATTTAAGTGTAGACAACATGAATAAAGCGATAAAGCTGGTAAGCGATGATTTAAACATCTCCATAAGCGAATTTGCAGTAGCCGGTATTCCTTATGGAGATTTTTTTGCGCATCAATGGTATATTGGTACTGACGATACAATCAATTCTGAATCACTTAAAATATTGATTGACAAAAAATTAAAAGAACTAAATGACGACTATGAAGTGGAAAGAAACCATGCCTTAAAAGAAATTTTTGTGGACATTTTAAGTGAGGAGACCTTTTTGAATTTTATGAAATCCAAAGGCAAAGTTGGCGGCCAACATAAATTTCCACGCGTATTAAAAGGCAAAATGCTTGAAGAGTGGTTAAAATTTTTAGGAGAAGTTAAAGCATGACATCAAATACAGTAAAAGCACTTTTATCCGTTATTTTAATATTATATTCATAAAATTCCTTCCTTTACATGGTTGATGTTATTGAAGCAATACTTAAAGGAATAGCAATGGGATTATTACTGGTGATTTCCGTGGGGCCGGTTATATTCACCGTAATAAAACAAAGTATCAATAATGGAAGGGGTGGCGGTTTCAGTTTTGTAATTGGCGTGTGGGTAAGTGATTTTTTGTTGGTGGTTCTAAGCAATCTTTTTTCAACTTTAGTAACTACACTGATGAGCTTTGAAATGCAAATCGGAATTGCCGGCAGTATTTTTCTGGTGGCAATGGGGCTGTATTATATTTTCCTGAAAAAAGTACACGTCCATCCCGAAGAGGTGTCAATATCTTTAAAAACAAGCGACCATGCAAAAATAGCTTTACAGGGATTTCTTCTAAATACTCTTAACCCTGCAGTAATTGCTTTTTGGCTTACCGCTGCTACCGCGATAGCAGTTTCGCATTCTATTCGTGAGCGCATCATAATTTTCGCTACAGCCCTGCTTTTAAATATGTGCGCAGATATTGCAAAAGTGACGCTGGCAGGGAAATTGAGAAAAAAGTTAACTGTGAAAAATATCAGATTAATTAATAAAATTTCAGGATTAATATTAGTGATTTTTGGAACTGTTTTGCTGTTTGGGGTCTTGTTTTTTGTCAAAAAAATGTAATCTTATGCGCCTGGTAGTATTATTGATGATGTTGCTTTTGGGAACCCAGACTTGCTTAGCTCAAAACGATTTGTTGTTACTGAAAAAAAATAACCGGACAGTTAAATCATTTTATCCCGGCACTCATATTGCTTTTTCAACTGATAGCCGTTACTATGAAGCACAAATAACCGGCATAAAAAAAGATTCTCTTTTCCTGGTTCAGTATGACATTCGGCGGGTGTATTCTCCTATGTTAGGGCTCTTTGTGTCAGATACAGTAGCAGTGTATCCATTTTCAATTAATTATAAAGAAATAACTTCCCTTGGAAAAGAGGGTAATAAATTTAATTGGAGTGCATCAGGCGCTACGCTGTTTGGCGGAGGAGTATTGCTAACCACTGCCGGATTGCTTACCTGGGTTTTTTCAAAACCGAATACAAGATATTATGCAAGCCCTCAGTTGGTAATTGGTGCGGCAGCGCTGGCGGGGATTGGATATTTGCTTTTGAAAACAGGTAATAAACCAATGAAGTTGGGGAAAAAATATACATTGCATTATATAGAACTTAAATAGCAAAATCGTTTTTATTGGAATCAAAAAAGCCCTATTTGCGAAAACGCGGTTTATTTCGGAGGCTGGTCCGCACTTTATTGATAATTATTTTATACGGATTTCTTCTCTCTGTTCTGTATATTTTGTTTTGTAAATGGATTAATCCACCCATAACAATAACTCAGTTAAACAGTTTGATAACCGGCCACGGGCTCCGTAGAGATTATATTGATTATACAAATATGGGCTCCAACATAAAGCTGGCAGTGATGGCCGGTGAAGACCAATTGTTCCCCGATCACAATGGGTTTGATTTCAAAAGTATCCAAAAAGCATTGAAGCATAACCGGAAGAGCAAATCATTACGCGGAGCCAGCACGATAAGCCAGCAGGTAGCAAAAAATGTATTTTTATGGCAACATGGAGGCTATTTTCGAAAAGGATTGGAAGTATATTTTACATTTATGATAGAGCAGCTATGGAGCAAAAAAAGGATTTTGGAAACGTATCTGAATGTGGCTCAAACCGGGCCGGGTGTTTATGGTGTGCAAGCTGCCGCCAAATATTATTTTCAGAAAAATTGTAAGGATCTGTCCCCAAAAGAAGCGGCCATGATTGCGTCGTGCCTTCCTAACCCGGTTTTGTTTACCATTCATCCTGTATCCCGACGAGTAGCCTACCGTTATCCGTGGATACTTCGGCAGATGAAAAACCTGCAGGCTGATGCAGATATACAGACATTGTTGAAATAAGGCGCGCCATTTCATCCAAAAATATTTGGTAAAATACTACCTTGGCAGTAGGATCATATTTGGAGATCTGAATTTTAAATTAGTATTGTCTTGCAGTTAGGTTCATAACTTTCTTTCCACATGAAATATTTCCCAGCTTTTCGGAAATCCTATACGGTAATCATAATGGTGGTCACCCTTTGTTTTTTATTGATACAATGCATCGACAGCGTTAGACGGAAAAAGTACGCATCTGAAACTGGAAACAGCAAATTTGAGCAATTTGCAGGTTCTGAATCTTGCCGTAAATGTCATGCTGGCGAATACAACGACTTTATTTTAACCGGGCACTATGCCACCTCAGCTCCCTCCTCTCCTCGCAACATTTTAGGAAGTTTTGAAAAAGGGCAAAACATTTTCCACTACCATAAGGGGCTTTATGTTTCTATGGAAAAAAATGACAGTGGCTTTTATCAGGTTGAATATGCCAATGGTATTCGAAAAATTGCGCGAAAATTCGATATTACCGTTGGCTCGGGAGAACGGGGCCAAACTTATCTTTCATGGCAGGGAAATCTTCTTACACTTTTGCCGGTCTCCTACCTTACTTCTAGCAACAGTTGGGCCAACAACCCCGGACAGCACAACCAGGTTTTCTTTGATGCTCCTGTCAGCTCCGTGTGCCTTCAGTGTCATACCAGCTATGCAGAGGTAATTCCGTTCAGGCTGGTAAATGCACCTGAACAGTTTAATAAAAAAATAATTTACGGTATAGCCTGCGAAAGATGCCATGGCCCGGCGGCGCAACACGTATCGTATCAAACAGAAAACCCGGATGACAAATCAGGCAAGTTTATAATTAAGCCTTCTACTTTTTCAAGAGCACAGTTCATAGACATGTGTGCAGTATGCCACGGTGGAAAAATTAAAAATTTAAAGCCTCCATTCTCCTTCCAAAGTGGAAAAAAGCTAAGTGACTTTTACCAGTTTGATACTGTCGGTGCCAACAACCTTATAGATGTACATGGCAATCAATATGGTCTTTTGAAGAAGAGCAAATGTTTTCAAACCAGTCAATTGACATGCGTGACCTGCCACAGCCCTCACAAGAATGAAGAAGGTAATTTGCAGCTATTTTCTCAAAAATGCATGACCTGTCACAATGAAGCGCATAGTACATTTTGCAAAATCAATCCCGCGCCTAAAACTATTAACGCCAATTGCATTGATTGCCACATGCCGGAGCAAGCGTCAAGGTCGATTGTTCTGCAGCTTGAAAATAATAAAATTCCCACTGCACAACTTTTAAGAACGCATGACATTGCTATTTACCCGGCGGCTACGAAAGAATTTATAAAAAATGAAAAAAGAAAACAGGCGCGGTTAAACTGACTTATGGAAAATTCAAAGAGCGTGTCTGCCCTTTATTGTCTATGATTTCAATTGATTGCACATTGCTATCCACGGTAATAAATCTTCCGGATTGGGATAAAAACGAAGACCCATAGCCAACTTCACGTTTTTGTTTTCTTCCATCTTTAAAATAGACCATCACCGTTTCATCCATAGCGTTCAAAGAAACCATTTTCTTATCCTTATTTAATTTAAAAATTTTCAGTGGTCCTTTGTTTTGGCTCGCCGCTATCAAAAGTTTTTGGGAAGTATTTCTTAACTGCACAAGCGCTTTACCATTCCCACCTATAAAAATACCGCTCTGAAAAATAGAGCGTGGAATAAAATTACCTGTTCCATCTCCTTTAAGCAATAAGCCGTTCAGTTCATCATATCTTCCAAGAATCGGTTCTGTTCCATAATCGTTTCCATTGATCAGCACATCAAGATTCCCATCTCCATCAAAATCATTTACGACCATGCCATTCAAAACTGAGATTTGTGCCTCCTTTGGCAAAGCATTTATAGTAAATCGGTTTTTACCTTCATTTTTTATTATAGCAGATGAAAAATAATTTGCTTCATATGTTATCGCTCCTTTTCGCTCCTGTGGTGGAAATACTGAATCCATTGTGCTGTTAGCAAATGATTTGTAATTCGGGTATCTTTTCCTTAAACCAGGCAATTGCCTGAAAATATCGTCCCGGGATTCAGCAGGAAACTCACGCCGGGCGGTATCAGACGCTGAAGTTGGGAGGAACAAAGACATTATGGCATCAAGAGAGCCATTATTATCAAAGTCTTTAGCGAGAATTTTTACAGGATATCTGTCGCTTGCCTGGAAAAATGAATTTTTCCCCAGATTTCCTACCATATAATCCATATCGCCGTCATTATCAAAATCTCCGGCTGCGATAGAACTCCACCATCCAATACGCCTATCGATACCCGAATAAGCGGTAACATTTTTAAAAATACCTTTTCGATTTTCCAAAAAAGTTACCGGCATCCATTCACCAACAAGCACCAAATCAGGCCAGCCATCATTGTTAAAATCTGTAAATAGCGCATCGCTTACCATACCAATATTTTCTAAGGCTGGGGCTACGATTGGTGTTACGTCGGTAAACCGCACTTGCCCGTTCCTGGAATCATTTCTGAATATAAAACTGGAAACCGGCCTTGGATAATTTCCTACATCTACCCTTCCGGAGACAAATAAATCTAAATCACCGTCTTTATCATAATCAATAGCTCTTACACAAAACTTACTTGTAAAATTCCGGGGTAGTGCTGAAGGGGATTCGGTAAAATTTCCTTTACCATCATTTATATAAAGTCTATCCTGGTATGCCGTTGTCATACTTTTAGCCTGAAAACCTCCGCTGGCAATATACAGATCCAAATCGCCGTCCCCATCGGCATCAAATAATAATACTCCTTCATCCTCTCTTTCTTTTGAAGAAATGTCATTGGCTTTCAACAAATCACGCTGAACGAAATTTCCATCACGCTGTTGCAAAAAAATCTGCGAAGAAAAACCAAAAGCACCACCAACCAAAATATCATCTAATCCATTGCCATCCACATCTCCCACTGCCAAAGCAGGGCCATATTCCGAAAATTTATGCGGCAACAACCCCTGCACTGCAAAGTCATTGAAATCTTTGTACGGCTGAGTGAAACGCACTTTTAGGAAATTTGTCACATCTGTAAATGTGGCTTCAGTATCAGATTTATTAGCCTCTAAAACAAATGGTATAGTTGCTTCGTTTTCCTTCACAGCTACCATCTGGTTGGTCCTGACATTTTTTAATATTTGTGCCTTGCCCGTTGGCCATTTGATAATCAATGAATCGATCGTTGTAACATCCCCCAACCCAAAATGTGGCTCAATTTGCATAGTAGATAAATAGCCCCTGTACGGAGTTTGTTCATACACCTGCTTTTTGCCGTTATAGTACAGTTCTATAAAAGCGCCAAGGCCATTTATGTTTTTTGAATCTCCCAACAATTTGACCGATAAGAAATGAGGAGGATTTTTTGATGAATTCATGATTGTATTTTGATATACCGAGGCTTCATCATTTATATTATTCACCACCATATCCATGTCGCCGTCATTATCAAGATCCACATAAACGGCCCCGTTCGCGAATGTGGGAGTAAAGATTCCCCACTCTTTTGTCACATCGCTAAAAGTCCAATTTCCATTGTTGCGAAAAGCAAAATTTCGAAGTTTTACCTGCGGAATTTGAGACAGCGTATATTGTGTGCTTGCTATCTGGGCAGAGCCCATCCTGAAACCAACAAAATCGTGATCAGTAATATCACGAGGGAACCCATTGGTAATGACTATATCCCGAAGGCCATCATTATCAAAATCCGTGACGAGTGGACACCAACTCCAATCGGTCTGAGAAATGCCAGCCATATATCCTATATCGCTAAAAATGGGGTCGCCGACAGAATCATTTTTATTTACTATCGGGCCCTGGTTAAGCTGCAGGGTGTTTTTCACATATTGATATTGATAACCATACAAATCGCTGTTCAAATAAGTCAGATAATTATTGTTGCCCAACATCATTTTTTTCCTGTAGTTATCATGAGGGTTCATATCAAGTTCTACTACATCCGCAAGACCATCATTGTCAACGTCAATAACGTCTTGCCCCATACCATTTGCGGATGTATGTTTAAAATATGAAGCCGCCTTATCGGTAAAGGTGCCATCATGATTGTTGATATATAACAGGTCCGTAGGCGTAAAATCGTTACTTACGAAAATGTCCTTCCAGCCATCGAGATTGAAGTCCGCTATGGTTACTGCATGGCCATAACCTTCTGTCGTAACGCCGGCCTCTTTTGAAACGTCTGTAAAAACAGGATGTTTCAATATGGAATCGTAATCGTTACGATACAATCTTCCCGTACTTGGAAAGGAGCCGTCCGTTATTTTTGGTCGCAAAACTGAAGGATTAACGGAGTTCACTATCTCATTTACGCACAGATACATATCCAAGTCCCCGTCATTATCGTAATCAAAAAAAGCGCCCAGGGTTGATGAGGTTGTGTCATCTAAACCGTATTCTTTGGCCAATTCTTTAAAAACCGGGACGCCATCTTTATTTAGCCCTTGGTTTACGTATAAAAGATTCCGCCTTTTTTCTGGATTTTTATTCATCGTTACACTTACATAAATATCCATCCAGCCGTCATTATTAATATCTACTACAGAAATACCTTTACTCCATCTACCTTCACCATCCACGCCTGCTTCCGCGGTTACATCCTGGAATTTGAGATTGCCTTTGTTAAGATATAATTTGTTTGAAACCTGGTTACCTGCAAAATACAAATCCTGCAAACCATCATTATTAAAATCGCCAACACCTACACCGCCTCCATTATAAATATTGGTTTCATCCATGGGATTTATGGAATCGGATTCTGTAATTTTATTATTAAAATAGATTCCTGTCTTGCTGGGCGGCAGTTCATTAAACAACGTTTTATTTTTTCTGCACGACACAAATAAAATAGTAAATACAATCATAAATAACCCAAGCCGACTCCGGAAAAATTTCATCAATAATATTTATAGTAAAAGATAAAGATAAAGAGGTAAAGTTTTCACTTTACCTCTCCACTTTTTTAAATCAGAATTTTAAAGAGTTTAATATCCCGGATTTTGTTTTAAATATACAGTTCCTGACGAATTTATAGCGTCAATCTGTCCCTGTGGTATTGGGTAATATTCATTTTTCCCTGCGGTAAATTTAGCACCTAAGTAATATGGAACATAATTTTTGATATAAGCCTGGTAAGCATTCAATACCTGGGCAGCGATGCCCCAACGAACTAAGTCAAAAAAGCGCTGTCCTTCCATAGAAAGCTCCAATCTTCTTTCCATTATAATAGCTTTCAAAGCATAAGCTGGATCGTTAAATGCGCCTGCTGGATATTGGCCAATTTTATAATTAGCAGCCGGATCGGTTTGAGGAGTATAAGTGGCGGAAGATGCATCATATTTTGCACCATTACTATAAACCCAACCACTAGGTTCAGCTGCCCTTGCCCTAACCCTATTAACCAAATTTTCAGCAGTTTCTGGATCACCGCTGGCAAGGTCAGCTTCTGCTGCCCATAATAAAACATCAGCAAAACGAATAACATTCACGTTATTGGCCGTTAATTCGGTAGAGGCCCAGTAGCTTTCAGTGCTGGATAAAGAGCCTTTCTGGCTTTGCGCATACACATTTTTCTTAACGACAAAGTGCCCGTTGTTGGCTGGATCACGAATCCATGAATCTCCGGGCATGGGGCCCCAGTCGAGATATGGAATTCCTTTTCTTCCAATTGCGATGTCAATTCTTGGGTCCAAGGTTCCGGTATAGGTAGAACTATTTACATCAGTACCGCT
>Ga0157373_10001775_pt1 | contig 16414 bp, 6 predicted proteins | sample C65metaG_FD_113460 | JGI IMG/M metagenome (GOLD analysis project Ga0157373, IMG submission 113460) | Corn rhizosphere microbial communities from Kellogg Biological Station, Michigan, USA - C6-5 metaG | ecosystem: Host-associated > Plants > Roots > Rhizosphere > Soil | place: USA: Michigan... | reverse complement strand
CGACTGCACGCGTTCGCGCAGTTGATCGTTGAAACCGATCTGCTGGTTGGGATCGGTGTATTTTGAAGGCGGCAGGACGACAGTCATCGTCAGCACGTTCTCAGTTTTGAAACCTACATTCGTCTGTAACAAGCGCAGCAGGCTCTTCATCATCAGTCCGGCGCCGACGAGCAACACGACTGCAAGCGCAATCTCAGTCACGACCATCGCGCTGCGCAATCGATGACTCGCCCCCGCGGACGATTGACGGCCGCCTTCTTTCAACGCTTCGTTGAGATCGAGTCGAGAAGATTGCACTGCAGGCGCGAGACCAAATAGCAATCCGGTCACGAGTGAGAGCCCGAACGAAAAAGCGAGAATGCCGGTGTCGAGACTCAGCGACTTGAGGAACGGCATCGCCAGCAACTGGCTTTGCGGGATCGCGGAGACCAGCGCGGGCACACCCCAGTAGGCGATGACCAAACCCGCCGCGCCGCCGATCACTGAAAGGAGAATCGACTCGGTCAGCAGTTGCCGGATCACACGCCATCGACTGGCGCCGAGAGCGGCGCGAATCGCGACCTCTTTTTGACGCGCCAGCGATCGCGTCAACAGCAGGCTCGCGACGTTCGCGCACGCGATCAGCAGTACAAATCCGACCGCCGCAAGCAGCACCAGCAAAATCGGCTTAACAGTTCCAACGATCTCTTCCTGCAGCGGAACGAGGTAAACAGCCGTGCCCGCGTGCGAACTGTTGTATTCCTGCTCGATGCGACTCGCGATGACACTCAAATCCGACTGCGCATCTGTTGGTCCAAGACCGGACTTGAGCCGGCCGATGAGGTTCGTGCCGTGCATGTAGCGGCGCGTGAGTTGGTTTTGAGTCGGTTGATAAGGCAGCCACAGATCGTTGTTCCTGAGTGCGAACTGAAAACTCGCAGGCAACACGCCGATCACGGTGTAACTCTCACTGTTGATCGTCAGCGGACGACCGATGATCGAAGGATCGCCGCCGAATCTTCGCTGCCAGAACGCGTAAGTCAGAATTGTTGTTTTTGCGGCGCCAGGCTTGTCCTCGCCGGCTTGAAATGTTCTGCCGAGAACCGGATCGACACCGAGCACTGAAAAGAAGTTTGCGCTGACTCGCGGCGCGCCGACTGTTTCCGGCTCGCCGGCGCCAGTGAGAAGCGCGCCGCCGCCCGTGTAGGCAGCAAGTCCGCCTTCGAAGACATTGTTCTTCTCGTAATCCTGGTAATCAGGATAGGAGAACTCGCGTTTTGAAAACTTGTCCTGCGGAGTCTTCTCCCAAAGGTGATAAAGCCGATCGGATGACTTGTAAGGCAGTCCACGAAGCAACGCTGCGTTGACGACCGTGAAGATCGAAGTGCTGCCACCAATGCCGAGCGCCAACGTCATAACTGCAATCACAGTAAACGTCCGATGCTTCAGCAAACTACGAAGCGCAAACTTAATGTCTTTAATCATGTTGTTAATCCTGTCTAACTCTTACTCATAACAGAGCGCGACGAGGGGATCGACGCGCGTTGCCCTCAGCGCCGGAATTAGCGACGCGACCATCGCGATCACAAAGAACACAAGCGACACAAGAACGAACGTAACCGTATCGGTCGGTGTCACACCAAAGAGCAACGTCGTCAGAAAGCGCGTCAGTGCGAATGCACCAGCAACTCCAATCACAATCCCTGCCAGCACGAGCACGAGCCCGTTCCTCATAATCAAACTCAACACGTTCGCGGCTCGCGCGCCGAGCGCCATGCGAACGCCAATCTCGTGCGTGCGTTGAGTTACCGAATAAGAAATGATTCCGTAGATGCCAACCCCGCCGAGCACCAGCGCCAGCAGCGCAAAGGCACTGAACAGCACCATCAGCGAACGCGAAACAGCAGAGACTTCGTTGACGCGCTGCGCGAGTGTCTTGACGTCGTAGATCGGCTGGTTCTTATTTATCGCCAACACTTCGTTGCGCACGGCTCCAACGAGAGCCAGCGGATCTGACGAGGTGCGAACCATCACCGTCATGCCGTTCATCGGCATTTGCGAGAACGGCAGGTACATCTCGGGCACTGCTTCGTCGGTGATGCTTTCCTGTCGAATGTTTCCAACAACGCCGACGATGGTGCGGCACAAATCCGGAGAGTCTTCACACCAGAAATTCACTCTTTTTCCAAGTACTTTGCCGTCGGGCATAAACCGTTTCGCAAACGCCTCGTTCACGATCGCCACCTTTTGCCCATCCGCTCGATCGCGCGCATCGTAGAGACGGCCGCTGAGCAGCGGTACCTTCAACGTCTTGAAATACTCGCCGTCGACGAGGCCGATTCCGATCGGCGGATCCTTCTTGTGATCGATTGGCGGATATCCTTCGATGCCGATAAAAGCGATCATTCCGTGGCCCTGAAGCGGCGAGTGGTTGATCGTTCCGGCCGATTGCACTCCGGGTAACGCGTTGAGTCGCTGCAGTAACTCTTTATAAAAAGCGTCCGTTTGCGGTGGCTTCTGAAACTGTGAGCGCGGCAGTGCGACTCGAAACGTCAACACGTTTTCACGATCGAAACCGAGATCGACTGCCGTCAACTTGTTGAAGCTTCGTACCAGCAAGCCCGCGCCGAGCAGCAGCACAACTGCGAGCGCGAGTTCGACGACGACGAGCCAACCGCGAAAGCTGCGCAATCCAAAACTCATCAGGCCGTGAGATCTGCTGGTTCGAAGTGCTTTGATCAGATCGGGCTTTGAAGCAGTTAAAGCGGGCGCCAGGCCAAAGACGATTCCCGTGAGAACGGAAAGCGTGAGCGTGAATGCGAACACGCGCCAGTCGAGTCGAAGGTCGTTGACGTCGTAAACAGAGATCGCCAGATCCTTCGGAACCAGACTGCCAATCGCACGCGTTCCCCAGACCGCGACGAGCAGACCCAATGCGCCGCCGATTAGACCAATCACAACGCTCTCGGTGAGTACTTGCCGGACCAACTGCCAGCGCCGTGCGCCGACTGCAGCCCGCACCGCCATCTCACGCTGTCGCGCCAGTGTGCGCGAAATCATCAGGCTCGCAACGTTGACGCAGGCAATCAACATCACGAGGCCGACAGCGCCCCAGAGGATCAAGACAGTCAGGCGAACGCCGGAAACGAGTTGCTGGTGGAGTGGCACAACTTCAACCTTGGCCACGGGCGACGGTCCATTGACGCCCTGCACCGCTTGTTGTGAGATCGAGAACAGTTCAGTTTGCGCAGTGGCATGACTCGCACCCGGTTTAAGCCGCCCGACGACTTCGATCAAAGAAAAGAAATCACCTTTGGTTTCCCTGACGGGATCGAGAGCCATGGGAACCCAAACGTCAAAGTCATGCGGGAAACGAAAACTCGCCGGCATCACACCGACAATTGAATAGGGCTTGTTGTCGAATGTGAGAGTGCTTTGCAGAATACCTTCGTCGCCTCCGAAGCGGCGTTGCCAAAAACGTTCGCTCACAATCGCGACGTTATTCGAGCCGGGTTTGTCTTCTTCAGGCAGGAAGAACCGGCCGCGCAGTGGTTGCACTTTGAGCGTGGTGAATAGACTCGCGGTGACTTGCGAGCAGGAGATGCGTTCAGGTTCGCCGGCGCCGGTGAGGTTGAAGTTGTTGTCAGTGAAAGCGCCGACGTCCTCGAAAGACGTGTTCCGATCTTTCCAGGCGAGATAGTTATAAGCGGCGATGCCTGGTAACCCGTCCGGGTCGGCGACTTTTTGAATCGCAACGAGTTGCTGCGGATCCTGGAACGGCAATGCTTTCAGGAGCACCGCATTCACGATGCTGAAGATCGTGGTGTTCACACCGATCGCGAGCATCAGCGTAATGACGGCAACCGCCGTGAACCCCGGATTCCGCAGCAGGCTCCTGATACTATGGCGCAAATCTTTGTTCATCCTGAAAAATCCTGTAATCCTGTCAAAGGTTTTACTCGTACCTCAGAGCCACGAGAGGATCGACTTTCGTCGCGCGGCGCGCGGGAATAAAGCACGCCAGAAACGCCACCGCGATCAAAACTGCTGACACTACCGCGATCGTCAGTCCATCCGTCGGTGTTACTCCAAACAGCAGCGTCGTCATCAAACGCGTCAGCGCGAACGCTCCGGCCAATCCCGCCGCGACACCAATACCCACCAGCACCATTCCGTTCCGAATAATTAATTTGAGAACGTCAATCGCGCGCGCACCCAGGGCCAGGCGAATACCAATCTCCTGAGTTCGTTGCGTCACTGCATTCGACATGACGCCGTAAATCCCAATCGCGGCGAGCACGAGAGCCAAACCAGCAAACAGAGACAACAGCGACATGTTGAAGCGGCGGGCTGCAAATGAAGTCGCAGCCACCTCGCTCATCGGCTCGAGCCGCGTTACAGGTAGTTGCGAATCAACTTTCCAGATCTCTTGTTTGAGCGCTTGAGCGGTACCCGCTGGATCGCTTTGCGTTCGAGCTGCAAACGACATCCATCGTTTCCAAGGATTGGTTTGCGTGTACGGGCTGTAGAGCGCGGGTTCCTCCGGTAAATCCAAACCAAAATGCTTTACGTCTCCGACAACGCCGACAATCGTTATCCACGTGATCTGCCGATCGCTTGCCCAGCGAATTCGTTTGCCGAGCGGATCTTCGTTTTGAAAATACTGGCGCACCATCGCTTCATTCGCGAGGCCAACGAGCGGCGCTTTGTCGTCGAAGTCTGCTGGTCCAAAGTCTCGCCCGCGACGCAGAGGAATCTGCATAACTTTGAAGTAATCACCCATCACGCTGCGCGATTCCAGACTCGGTTCATCACCGGGCGCGATCGGCGGGCGGTTTTCGATGAGGAATTCGTGATCGAGCGACTCGCCGCTCAGTGGTAATTCGCTGATCATCGCGGCTTGCACGCCCGGCAATGAATTCATGCCGGCTAACACCTGTTTTCGAAAGCGCGTTTGTGAAGGAACATCCTTGTAACGAGTCTCGGGTAGCTCAACTCGCATGGTCAGCAGATGATCCGGGTTGAATCCTGGTTCTACCGAACGCAGTTTCCAGAAAGTCTTGATGAGTAGACCGGCGCCAACAAGCAGGACCAACGCCACTGCGAATTCGACGATGACGAACGTGCTTCGCAGTCGTTGTCGCGCACTTCCGGCGGTGGCGCGCCTGCCAACTTCTTTTAGTGCGTCACCGACGCCGCCTCTTGCTGCAGCCCACGCAGGCACGAGACCAAAGATCAAACCGGTCAATATCGAGATGGCCAGCGTGAAACCAAGCACTCGTCCATCAACGCCGATCTCAGACAGACGCGGCAGGTTCTCCGGCTTGAAAGCCACCAGGAGGCGCGTCCCCCAAATCGCGAGGGCAACTGCAACCGCACCTCCTGCAAGCGACAACAACACACTTTCCGTCAGCAACTGACGAATCAAACGCCAGCGGCCTGCACCAAGCGCACCACGAATTGAAAACTCACGCTGCCGCTCAGCCGCACGTGCCAGCAGCAGGTTGGCGAAGTTAGCGCAGGCAATCAGCAACACGAACCCGACGGCAGCAAACAGGATGAACAACGACTGCCGTGTGTCGCTAACGATTCGTTCGTGCAATGCAAACAGGACGGTGTTGCGGTTTTTATTGTCTGCGGGATATTGCGCGGCGAGGTTCTGATCGATAAGCTGCATTTCCGCGCGCGCCTGCTCGATAGTGACGCCAGGCGCTAATCTTCCATACGTGCGGAGAAAATGAACGCCGCGAAAATTGGCCCCGTTCGGGTTCGAGACGTGCACCGGCGTCCATGCTTGACTGCTTACCCGAGGGGTAACAAACGTCGCGGGCATGACGCCGATGACGGTGTACATGTTGCCGCTGAGCCCGATCGCTTTGCCGAGAATCTGGTCGTCGCTGTTGAACTGCTTCACCCACAAGTCATGGCCCAACACAACGACGAAGGGTGCGCCGTTCTTATCGTCTTCGTTGGTGATGTATCGTCCACGCTCGGGTCTAACTCCGAGCGTATCGAAGAATCCACCGGTCACTTGTCCGATCTGCAATTGCATTGGTTCAGTGCCGGCTGTGTAAGCCAACGGCGCCAAAACCATGCCCCCGAGCCTGCTGAACGTCTTGCTCTGCGATTCAATGTCGGCAAGGTCAGGCGCAGACTGATTCGCTCGGAAACTGATCAATCGCGATGGATCGTCGTAAGGCAGCGGCCGCAGCAATACTGCGTTGATGACGCTGAAGATGGCGGAGTTCGCGCCAATGCCAAGTCCGATCGTGATGACGGCGACGAGAGTGAAAGCCGGCCGCTTCAACAGCGAGCGCACGCCAAAACGAATGTCCTTAATTAATGAATCCATTTTGTGCCTTTTGTGGCCCTATTCAGCTCTCAACGCAGTCAGCGGATCGACCTTCGTCGCGCGGCGCGCAGGGATGTAGCAGGCCAAAAGCGCCACCACAAACAACAGCACCGTGATTACAACAAACGTAACGGGATCGTTTTCACCAACGCCGAACAACAGACTTCTCAACAAACGCATCAGCGCGAACGCGGATCCCAACCCAAGCACCAGGCCGACTACAATCACAGCCATCCCCTGGCTCACGATCATCTTCAGCACGTCGCCGACCTGCGCGCCGAGCGCGAGGCGAATGCCAAGCTCGTGTGTGCGCTGCGTGACTGTGTAAGCCGTGACGCCGTAAATGCCGGCAGCGGACAGCAGCATCGCGACGGCACTGAACAGTCCGAGCAGAAACAGGTTGAACCGCGGCTGAGTGATCGACGCGCTCACAACGTGCTCCATCGTCTGTACCTGCGATACCGGAATTGACTTATCAACCTCGTTGACGACGTTGCGCACAGCACCGCCGAGACTCTCCGGATCGACGCCCGCACGAACGACGAGCGACATGCGTGGCCACATATCCTGGTAGGCTGAGAAATAGAGCTCTGAATCCGCCTGCTCTCGCAGTTCGATACTGCGAACATTTCCTACAACGGCGATGATCTCGAACCAGCGCGGCTGGCCGTTGTCGTCGGTATTCCCGAAAGTGATTCTCTTCCCGACCGGGTTCTCACCCGGAAACACGGATTCAGCAAGTTCCTGGTTGACCATGATCACGCGCGGCGCATCGTCATTGTCGCGCTCGGTGTAACCGCGGCCCTGCAGGATGGGAATGCTCATCGCGCGAAAGTAATTCGGAGTGACAACGCGATAGTTCGCTCCAGGCCATTTGTCGGGAGTCGTTACGGGGCGTCCTTCAACTCTGAACGCGCTGGTTGGGCCTTTGTCCAACGGCAATGTGTTGATGAGTCCTGCATCCTGAACACCTGGAAGCGCGCTGACTTTCTCGAGCACCTGGTTGTAAAACTTCACTAATTGCGGGTGCTCGGTATAGTTTGTTCCAGCGACCGTAATCCTCGCGGTCAAAACTTGCTGCGAAACGAATCCAGTGTTGACTGACTGAAGCTGCATGAAGCTTCTGAAAAGCAAACCGGCGCCAGCCAACAACACGACTGACAGTGCAACTTCGCCGACGATCAACGCCTGCCGGAAGCGACTCTTGCGCAGACTGCCTGCTAAACCTCGTCCACTTTCTCTGATCGATTCCTGGACGCCGGCCCGCGACATTTGCAGCGCCGGAACCAGTCCGAAGAGAATTCCGGTAAGTACCGAAGCAGCAAACGTGAAGGCGAGCACTCGCAGGTCTAAATGAATCTCGTCGAGGCGAGGAAAATCACGAGGCAGGAGTTTTGTAATAGCCGTCAGTCCCCAGTAAGCAATCAACAAACCAACCGCGCCGCCGGTGAGCGCGAGGACCGTGCTCTCCGTGAACAACTGGCGCATCACACGCCAGCGCGACGCGCCGAGCGCAGTGCGTATCGCCATCTCTTTTTGACGCGAAGCACCGCTCGCAAGCAGAAGGTTTGCGACGTTCGCGCAACCTATCAGCAACACACACGTGACGGCGCCGAGCAACAACCACAAGAGTTTGTTCGTCTCGCCAATCAGGTGGTCGTGCATTGAGACAACGCGATTGAAGCGACGGTTGTTGGTGTCGGGATACTGCTGTCGCAGACGCGCCGTGATTGTCTCCATTTCACTTGCCGCCTGTGGCACCGAAACACCTGGTTTGAGCAGCGCAACAACCGTCATGTAACCCATGCGCCGGTTTTGCAGATCCTGTCCCGGGAACAACTCGGGAACTTGTTGCAACGGCGGCAACCAAACTTCCGTCTTGTCCGGATATTGAAAACCCGGCGGAGCAACACCGACCACCGTGTAGTTGCTGCCGTCGAGCGTGATTGTCTTACCCACGAGTGAGGGATCCGCGCCGAAGCGCCTTCGCCAAAGCGAATCGCTGACGACGGCGACTGGCTGGTGTCCGGCTTGTTCGTCTTGAGGAATGAAAAGCCGTCCGTATGTGGGCGTGAGTCCAAAGACATCGAAGAAGTCGGCATTCGTTTGCGCGAGGTCGACGCGTTCTGCCTGATCTGCGAGCGCCAAATTAACAGGCGATTGCCTGATCGCAGACAAGTGTTGAAAAACCGTATTCTGCGCGCGCCAATCGAGGAAGTTTCCGGACGTTGTTTGAATGCGCTTGCCGTCCGGGTTCACTTCCTGAATCGCGACGATGCGTTCCGCGTTCGCATAACGCAAACGTCGCAGCAGCACACTATCGACGACACTGAAGATCGCAGTGCTCGCGCCGATACCGAGCGCGAGCGTTATCACCACGATCGACGTGAATCCCGGATGCTTCAACAACCCCCGAACGCCGTACTGGATGTCTTTGAATATCGAATCCATGACTTGTCCTTAGGACTTTGGACTTTGGTCTTTGGTCTTTGCTCTTTCCAAAGACCTAAGACCTAAGACCCAAGACCATCTTTTACTCGTAACGCAGCGCCACCAGCGGATCGACCTTCGTCGCGCGACGCGCCGGGACGAAGCACGCGATGAAAGCAACCGCAATCAACAACGCCGCAACCGCTGCGAACGTGATCGGATCCTTCGCCGTCACTCCGAACAGCAACGTCGACATCACTCGCGTCAGTGCGAACGCGCCGCCTAAACCCAAAACCACACCAATCAACGTCAGAATCATTCCCTGCCGAACTACCAGCTTCATCACATCGAACCTTCGCGCACCGAGCGCCATTCGCACTCCGATCTCGTGCGTTCGCCGTGCGACTGAGTAAGACATCACACCGTAGATTCCGGTGGCCGCAAGGATCATGGCGAGCACTGCAAACAACGTCAGCAAAGTTGTGCTGGAACGCGGTGCGGCAACTGATGCGTCAACCCAATCACTCATTTTTTTCACTGCCGCAATCGGCTGGTTGGGATCCAATGCCTGCACTTCGTTGCGAACAGCACTGACGATGCTCAACGGATCGCCCTGAGTTCGGATGACGAGATTTGTCCCCCCGCGCTGGCGCGATGGCATGTACATCGTCGGCGCCGCTGGAGCCCCGAGCGATTGATGACGAATGTCGCCAACGATTCCGATAATTTCGTAAGGCTCACCGCTCATTGCCATGATGAGACGTTTGCCGAGCGGCTCTTCATTCGGAAAGATTTGGGCAACAAGTTGCTCGCTCACCAGCAGCACCTTGTCACTCTGGCGGACATCTTGCTCGGTGAAGTTGCGCCCGCGCAGCAGCGGAATGCGAAGCGCGTTGAAGTAGTTTTGGCTAACCATACGAAAGTCAGCACCGAAACCTTCGCTAATGGATGCTACGGGTGGACGGCCTTCGACCGTAAAGGGCATGTCGTTGGGTTGATTACTTAGCGGCAGCTCTGAGATCAACGCTTCACTTTCGACGCCGGGCAAGCCGGCCAAACGTGTTTCAAGTTGGCCAAAGAAGTTCGCAGACTTTTCAGGCGTGTCGTATTTCTGCCTGGGCAAAGTGATGCGCATTGTCAGAACGTTGTTTGCATCGAAGCCGGGATCCACGTTTTGCAATGCAATCAAGCTTCGGATGAGCAGTCCGGCTCCGATTAACAACATGACCGCGATTGCGCTTTCCAAGACGACAAGCAAACTGCGCGTGCGATTACGCAGCGCGCCTTCACCCGACCCTCGCAGCCCGTCTTTCAACGAATCGATGAGATTGACTCTTACGGTTCGCAACGCCGGCGCCAGCCCAAATAGCAGACCGGTCGCGAGTGAAATCAGGAAAGTGAACGCTAAGACGGTTGCGTCGATCCTTACATTTGCGGTGCGCGGAATGCTGCCCTCCCCCAAACGGACAAGCGCCTCAACTCCCCAGGTTGCGAGGAGTGCGCCAAGTGCGCCTCCGGCGATCGAAAGCAAGAGACTCTCAGTGATCATCTGTCGCGCGATTCGAACCCGGCTCGCGCCGAGCGCCGTGCGCAAGGCAATCTCTTTCTCTCGTGCCGCTGCGCGGACCAGCAGCAGGTTGGCAACGTTTGCACAGGCAATGAGCAGTACGAAACCAACGGCGCCGAAGAGAATGAACAGCGGGGTTTGGCTTCCACCAAGAAGTTGATCGCGCAACGGAACCAGTCGCAGGTTCCAGTTCTTGTTCGTCTCGGGAAATTGTTCTGCGAGTTGAGCTGCAATTAGATCGGTATCAGCCTGCGCCTGCGTCAGTGTGACGCCTTCCTTCAGACGTCCGATTGGCCGCATAAAATGCGCCCTGCGTTGTCTCATGTCGGGTGAGATATCGAAGTTGAGAGGCACCCACAGGTCTGCGAGCTGTGGGAAGATCACATGCGCCGGCATCACACCAATAACTTCGACAGTTTTGCCGTCGAGGACGATTGTCTTGTTGACGATGCTCGGATCGCCTCCGAAGCGCTTCTGCCAAAACGAGTGACTGAGCACAGTCACTTGATCCTGACCTGACTTTTCATTTTCGAGTGTGAACCCGCGACCGAGAGCGGGACGGACGCCAAACGCATCAAAAAAATTTCCCGTTACGCCGGTTGCGGTCAGACGCTCCGGTTCCCCACTGCCCGTGAGATTGGCAGACAAGCCCATGTACGCCGCGAAATGTTCGAACGTCTTGTTCTGACTGCGGTAGTCGAGGTAGTCGAGCGGCGCGACACTGGCGCGGTTGCCGCCGTTTTGAATGTTCCCCCACGCCCAGACGAGTCGATCGGGATCCTGGTAAGGAAGAGGTTGGAGAATGACAGCATTTACCAGGCTGAAGATCGCAGTGTTGGCCCCGATCCCGAGAGCGAGCGCGATGAGCGCGATCGCAGTGAAACCGGGCCGCTTCAACAGGCTTCGAATGCCGTAGCGAATGTCTTTGATGATCGAGTCCATGGTTTTTATCCGTCCTTTATCTGCGAAATCCGCGGACCAACTATTCGTACCGAAGCGCTCTTAATGGATTCACACGCGACGCCCGGCGTGCGGGCAGGTAACCCGCAAGCAGCCCAACGACAGTCAGCACCACAGCCGCCGAGATCAACGTGATCGGATCCGTCGGGCTCATCCCAAACAACCAAGACGCGATGAAACGCGCCCCAACCAACGCCACGGGCACGCCAATAATCAACCCCGCGAACACGAGAAACAGCACCTCGCGCAAGATCATCCACGCGATGTTGCCGCCACGCGCGCCGAGCGCCATGCGAATGCCAATCTCATTCGTACGACGCGCAACACCGTGGGCCATCACGCCATACAAACCGATGCACGCGAGTATCAACGCCAGTGCACCAAAGAAACTGACGAGCTGTGCGATCAGCCGATCTCGATCCAACGTCCCACGCAATTGATCGTTCATCGTCGTCACGTCGTACATCGGCAACTTGTCGTCGATCTGGGTGATCATTTGCCGCACTTGTGGAGTAAGCGGACTCGGATCACCGGTCGTGCGAATGTGAACCGTGGCTGTGTAGGCAGCGGGGTCCTGTACCTGAAGAATGGGACGATAGACCGCGGGCTCGGGCTTGCCACGCGCGTCGTCCCACTTGACATCACCGATGACGCCGACTATTTCGAGCGGCTTGTCATTGTGATCGTCAGTTTCGTCATCAAACGCAAACGAACGTCCAATTGGGTTCTGGCCGTTGAAATATTTTTCGACGAAACTGGCATTGACGATCGCGACCTGCTGCGACGCCGGGGTATCGCGCACTTCAATTTCGCGTCCTCGTAGCAATGGGATGCCCAGTGTCTCCGTGTACTTCGGGCCAACCAGAAGGTCCTGCACGATCAGATCGTCGTCGGGTTCAGGTGTGTAGCCGTTAATTTTGATACTGCTCGTGCGGCTACTGCCCGCGAGCGGCGCGTAGGTCGCCATCGACACGGATTGGACTTGCGGCAGCGTACTCAAACGTTCGATTAACTCCTGGTAGAGCGGTGTGAGTTCGACGGGCTTATATCCGGCCAAACGCGGGTCAATACTGACGAGCAACAAGTTGTTCCGTTCGAAGCCGACGTCTTCGTTTTGAAGGTTCACCAGGCTCCGCGCAAACAAACCGGCGCCAGTGAGTAGGACCATCGACAGGCAGATCTGCAACACGACCATCATCGACGACAAGCTGAGGCGCATGAAGCCGGTTCGCGTTCTGCTTCGCTCTTTAATCGTCGATGAAAGATTTGCGCGGCTTGCTTGAATTGCAGGAACGAGTCCAAACAAAAGTCCCGCGACGATCGATACTGCTGCAGTAAATCCCAGGATGCTCACGTCCGGTCGCGTGTCGAGTGGCGCGTTACTCGCGACCAAACCTATCAACACAGTCACGCCCCATTGGGCCAGCAGTACCCCGCAGACGCCGCCGACAATCGCCAGCAACATGCTCTCCGTGAGCAGTTGGCGAATAATCCGCCAACGGGTTGCGCCAAGCGCCATTCGCATTGAGATCTCAGATTTGCGTGCGGCTGCCCGCGACAACAAAAGGCTTCCAACGTTGGCGCAGGCGATGAGCAGAACCATGCCGACAATTGCCATCAGCATGTGCAGCGGTCTCGAGTAAATGCGGCGCAGTCCGGAGAGACCACCTTCACCCGAAACGAGCGTGGCGTACGTGTTCTCAATGCCCTGCCGTCGCTCTTCCGTCAATTCGCTGCCGGCTTCTTCGGTGAGATGTTGCCGGAGTGCGAGATTGACACTTGCCTGTGCCTGGTCCAGCGAAACACCAGGTTTGAGCCGGCCCAGGAGCGTCAACCAGTACGCCTGCTTGTTAGTCAGATACGAGGGCGTTAATTCAACCTGCGGATGAAATGCGAGTGGCAGCCAAAAGTCCGGTACACTCCGCACGCGCACACCGAAAAATTCAGCAGGCATAACGCCAACGACGGTGAATGTTGTGCCGTTGATGATGAGATGTTTGCCGACTATCGCGGGGTCGCTGTTCAGCTGCTTCTCCCAATAACGATGACTGATCACTGCCGCTGGTTCAGCGTTTGGTTTGTCGTCATCAGGTGTCAGCACACGTCCTCGAATGGCGCGCACGCCGAGCAGTGAAAAATAGTTCCCCGACACGAGGTGGCCGCGCGATCGCGCTGCTGCGTTGGCTTGCGAGTCGATCTGCCGAACGCTCAGCCGGCTCTCGCCGCTGCGCAGAGCTGCGAGCTCCTGGAACGATTGGTTGTGATTGCGGATGTATTCGTAGGATGCGTAAGAGAAGCGGTCCCATTTACCCGTGCGCGGGCTATCTTCGAGTGAAGTGCCCTCACTGGTGGTATCGCTAAACAACACCAGTTCTTTCGGATTTTGTACCGGGAGCGCCTTCAACATCACAGCGTTGACCAGTGTGAAGATCGCCGTGTTTGCACCGATGCCGAGAGCAAGCGTAAGCACGGCGATCGCCGCAAACCCCTTGCGCTTCAACAATCCCCTGACGCCGTAGCGAATATCTTTGAATAGTATTTCCATAACTTCCTACTCGGTCCTATATGACCTATTGAATTATTCGTAGCGCAGCGCTTCGAGCGGATCGACCTTCGTCGCGCGGCGCGCCGGCACGTAACAAGCAATGAACCCCACGGCCACGAGCAAAAGCAGCACAGCCACAAACGTCAGCGGATCCGTGGTCCCAACCTCGAACAACAAACTGCGAATCGTGCGCGTGACCGCGTACGCGCCTGCAACTCCGATCACAACTCCAACCAACACCAGCGACATTCCCTGTTTGATCACCATCAACAACACGTCGCGAGCACCCGCTCCAAGCGCCATGTGAATCCCGATCTCGCGCGTGCGTTGCGACACAGCGAACGCGAGCACGCCGTACAAACCAATCGCGGCGAGCAACAGTCCAAGCACTCCGAAAATCCCGAGTAGCACGACTGCAAAGCGGCGCGTCTCGAGCGTGACAGCCACGCGCTCGTCCATCGTCTTCACGTCATAAATTGGTTGATTCGGATCGACTGCAAGCACTTGCTCGCGTATCGCGGCCGTTAATGGACGTGGATCTCCGTTGGTGCGAACTGCCAGTGTGGAAAGTCCGACGTACGCCGGGAGATAGAACGTGCCTTTCGATTGCTCAGTGAGATCGTGCAAGTGCGCGGTGGCGCAAATACCGACGATGGTGGCCCATGGACCATCGTTGCCGCCCCAGCTTATTCCGCCGCCGAGCGCATCGCCGTTGGGCCAGAAACGCTTCGCGAGCTCTTCATCGACGATGGCGACTGAGTTCGGCGCGAAATAGTTGCCGGCGCGCATGTCAGACGGTTGAAAGCCGCGGCCTTTTAGAATTGGCAGCCCGATAGTCGCGAAGTAGTCGGATGATACGTACGCGTAGTCGGCATGTGGCTTCGCTTCGCCGGTGTAGCCGCGGATGAAAAACGTCGAATTGTCAGCTCCGGGGGTGAACGGCGTCTGGTACGCTGCGCCCGCATGGACCACGCCAGGCAAAGCAGACACGCGTGCGATTACGTTGTCGTAGAACGCTGCGACTTTCACCGCCCTATCGTACTGAGTACCGGGCAGCGATAAGCGCACCGTCAGCACGTTGTGCGGATCGAAGCCCGGCTTCACGTCGAGGAGCTTCCCAAAACTGCGGACGAGCAAACCCGCGGACACGAGCAGAACGAGCGCGATTGCGACTTCGGCGACGACGAATGTTCTTCGTAACCATTGTCGAGTCGCACCTGCGGAATCCGTCCGGTCTGACTCTTTGAGCGAGGTGACAAGATCCGTCTTCGATGCTGCCAACGCGGGAACCAAGCCGAAGATCACACCGCAAGCGAGTGAAGCGCCAAAGCTCAATAAGAGAATTCTGAGATCCACTTGAACTGCACTGAGACGCGGCAAATCGCTCGGCGCAAGCGCAAGCAATGCCTTCGTGCCCCACACAGCGAGCAACATTCCAAGAGCGCCGCCGATCAGTGCAATCAGCAGGCTCTCGGTCAGCAGTTGGCGAATGATCCGACTGCGCCGTGCGCCGAGGGCCGCGCGCACTGCGATCTCGTGACCACGCACGGTCGCGCGCGCCAGCAGGAGGTTTGCAACATTCGCGCACGAGATCAAAAGCACGGCGATAACCGCACACAGCAGAACAAACAGCGGCCGCCGCACATCGCTGACGTATTCGTCTGCAAGCGAACGGACCTCAATATTGAAGTCGGGATCAGAGCTGGCAACGTCTTTAGCGACGGCGCTCATGATGACCTGCGCGCGCTCGATGGTTGTGCCGGGTTGCAAACGCGCGACCATCTGGTACGCCAGACTGAGACGACGTTCTTCGGAAAGTTCACGCTCTGTGAAAGCCATCGGCACCCAGAATTCAATGTTGGGGTAGAGCTCCTGGATGTCTTCAGGCGCGACGCCGACGATTTGATAATTGTTGCCCTCGAGTTGAATCGAGCCGTTGAGAACCGCAGGGTTCGAACTGTAGAGTCGCTTCCACAACGCTGTGCTCAGCACCACGACGCGCTCGTTGCCGGTGCGATCTTCTTCGGGAGTGAAGAAGCGGCCCGCAACCGGATTGATACCGAGAGTCGGAAAGAAAGTTGCGGTAACGCGGCCTGCCTGCAAACGCTCGGGCAAAGTCACACCCGTCAGATTGAAGTTTCGAGTGACGAAAGCAGCGGTTGATGCGAACGCGTCAGTCTGGCGGCTGTAATCGAGGTAATGCAGCGCAGAAACTGCAGTTCGCGGAAGATTTAACTTCGGCAGTTGATTGTGGATTACGACGACGCGATCGGGATCCGCGACCGGCAACTTGCGCAACAACACCGCGTCGACGACCGTGAACGTTGCGGTCGTTGCTGCGATGCCGAGTGCGAGCGTGAGCACCGCGATGATGGTGAAGCCGGGTTTCCGGAGGAGCATCCGAGCGCCGTAACGAATGTCTTTGACTAGTGAATCCATTTTGTGCCTTTTTGTGGCCTCACTCGTACCGCAGCGCGTCCAGCGGATCGACCTTCGTCGCGCGGCGCGCCGGGAGATAGCACGCCAGAAATGCCGACAGCAGCAAGCAGAGCGAAACCAAACTGAACGTCAGCAGATCAGT
>Ga0157373_10001773_pt1 | contig 16431 bp, 9 predicted proteins | sample C65metaG_FD_113460 | JGI IMG/M metagenome (GOLD analysis project Ga0157373, IMG submission 113460) | Corn rhizosphere microbial communities from Kellogg Biological Station, Michigan, USA - C6-5 metaG | ecosystem: Host-associated > Plants > Roots > Rhizosphere > Soil | place: USA: Michigan... | reverse complement strand
GGGTGCTCCACCTGCAAGCGGGTATTCATTTCAAGGAAAGAGAAATCCAGGTGCTCATCAAGGATAAATTCAACTGTCCCTGCACCTGTATAGTTTACAGACCTGGCCACATCAACCGCACATTTACCCATCTTTGCCCTAAGCTCCGGACTGAGTACACTCGATGGTGCTTCTTCAACTACTTTCTGATGTCTACGCTGAACAGAACACTCTCTTTCAAAAAGGTGCACAATATTTCCATGGCTATCACCAAGTACCTGAATCTCGATATGTCTGGGTGAGGAAACATAGCGCTCGATAAACACCGCGCCATCGCCAAATGCAGATTGTGCTTCACTCACAGCAAGCTGCATCTGCTCTTCAAAATCTGAGAGCTCATCAACGATACGCATCCCCTTTCCACCACCGCCTGCAGCGGCTTTAATCAGGATAGGAAAGCCCACTTCTGCGGCTCTTTTCTTGGCTTCGTCAATGTCAGTAACTGCTTCTTCAGTACCGGGCACCATCGGAATATCATATTGTAATGCTGCAGCTTTCGCCGAGAGCTTATTGCCCATGATGGCCATAGCTTCCGGACTCGGGCCAATCAAAATCAACCCGGCTTCAGCTACCATCCTTGCAAATGCAGGATTCTCCGACAAAAAACCGTAGCCCGGATGGATAGCTTCCGCACCGGTGAGTCGGCAGGCATCGATGATCTTCTCAGCCACAAGGTAGGACTGATTTGCCGCAGAAGGGCCTATAAATACCGCTTCATCTGCATAACGCACATGCAGTGCTTCTCTGTCGGCTTCAGAAAAAACGGCTACCGTAAGTATGCCCATCTCCCTTGCCGAACGCATGATGCGCAGGGCAATTTCGCCTCTGTTTGCAATTAAAATTTTATTCATTACATGATCCTGAGTGGTTTTAATTCCTTTATCGTCTCTATGGCAGCTGCCATCATCTCCTCTGTAATATTTAAGTGTGTGACAAACCTGATGGTATCAGGCCCTGTTGTTCCGCATAGTATGCCTTTATCATTCAAGCTGCCAAGCACTGCCGCAGTAGTAAATCCTTTGGCCAGCTTAAAGATGACGATATTTGTTTCTACAGGCATCACTTCTTCTACATATGCTACTGAATTCAGTGCCTCTGCCAGTAAAACTGCATGCTGATGATCTACAGCCAGACGTGTGACATGGTGATCAAGGGCAAAAATTCCCGCAGCGGCAAGAAAACCTGCCTGGCGCATGCCCCCACCAAAGGCCTTACGGATCTTTCTGGCTTTATTGATTGTTTCCTTTGAGCCCAGCAACACTGAACCTACCGGCGCTCCAAGTCCCTTCGAGAGGCATACTGAAATGCCATCAAAATATTGTCCGTAATCATACGCATTGTCACCGGTAGCTACAAGGGCATTGAATACTCTTGCACCATCCAGATGCAGTTTCAGTCCGTTCTCTTTACATAACTCATAAATGGGCGCAATCTGATCCAGGGTATAACATGCACCACCTCCTTTGTTTACGGTATTTTCAAGAACTACCAGACTTGAATTCGGATAATGAATATTGTCTTCATTGATTTCCGGCGCGATAAGTCCAGGACTCAGAATGCCTCTTGGCCCATTAAGCAAACGAACCGAGGCCATAGAATGATAAGCAATGCCCCCACCCTCATAACGGTAAACATGTGCGGTCTGATCACAAATCACTTCGTCCATAGGCTGGGTAAAACACTTGATAGCAATCTGATTGGTCATCGTTCCCGAAGGACAAAACAGGCCAGCCTCCATATTGAATATTCCTGCCAGTTTATGTTCCAGCTCCGCAACTGTTTCATCTTCTCCATAAACATCATCACCCACCCGGGCATTCATCATTGCCGCTAACATCCCCGGTGTTGGGACAGTCACTGTATCACTTCTAAAATCTGTTTTTATCTGCATTATATCTTCTGGTAAAGAATACAAATATTACATTTTTATCATTCCTTTTTTGATTAGAGGCTAAATTATTACAAATCGCCATATTTAATTCTTTATTAGCTAATTATGAGCGCTTTAAATCTTAACCTGTTGTTATTATTAAAGAATATAATGACATTTACCAGGTTTCAAAAAATTTTAAAATTTGGATTTTAAAATAACTAATGTAATTTTAGCTTAGTGTTATTTTGACAATATGTACCAGCCGCCAATTTAAGCTTCTGAATACCTGACACTTAACATAACAATATTTTAACTAAACCAGAATTACCCTGGCTCAGCGGGAAACTACCTGAAGAACAGAGGATATAGAGAGAACTAACCAAATAAAAACGCAGGATCGGACAAAAACATAAATGATCATGTGTAACTAATAATGATAAAAAGAAAATCAAATGGAAAAGAACAAATTTGAGTTGTCAGGATTATTTACTTTTACACCCCAAAAAACAAATTAAGATGATAGTTATTGCAGATGGTGGTTCAACCAAAACCAATTGGTGTTTAATTAATGAAGCTGGTAGAAAAATTCATTTTAATACTGAAGGTTATAATCCGTATTTCTCAGATACCGATTACATTATTGGATCTTTAAAAAAATCTTTACCAGATCACTTAGAGGCTGATAAATTAACAGGAGTCTATTACTACGGTGCCGGATGTTCAACCGAAGGCAAGAAAAAGATAGTAGCGGATGCAATGTCACAGGTGTTTGTAAATGCGGATATTAACATTGGACACGATTTACTGGCATCCTGCAGAGCATTATTGGGTGATGAGCCGGGCTTTGCTGCCATCCTGGGTACAGGCACAAATTCATGCCTTTATGATGGAACTGATATTTCCTTAAATATCGATTCTCTGGGTTATTTCCTGGGTGATGAAGGCAGTGGATGTTTCATTGGAAAGCGTATCCTTAGTGATTACATGAAAGGTTACATGCCTAAAGGCCTTAGAGAGAGTTTCTATGACAATTTTGCACTGACAAACGAAGATATCTTTGATCATATTTATAACAAACCACTTCCAAACCGCTTCTGTGCTGGTTTTAGCAAGTTTTTGTATGACTTCAAAGACAACTATGAAGATTATACATTCTCTACAGTAGAATATGCGTTTACAGCTTTCTTTGAGAATCTGGTTATTCATTATCCAAATTACAAAGAATATAAACTGAATTGTGTAGGTTCTGTAGGTTATAGCTTCAGGGATATCCTGAGTATCGTCGCTGACAGATATGAAATGGGTGTAGGGAAGATCATCCGCTCACCTATAGATGACCTGGTGGATTACCACATGCAAGCTGCTAAAAAATTGGCGAAATAAGCAATGAGCCGGGTTAATCCGGCTTCGCTAAAAAGAAGAGCATTGAATGAATTCAATGCTCTTCTTTTTTTAGAATGAAATCTCTTTCCCGAATAACTTTCCGTACTTGCGCTTATCAAAGCGATACAGAGTAGCAGCCCTGAAAGAAACGCCCTTCTGTTTCTCATTGAGATCTTTCAGTACGTTAAAGCTGAGCATTTTCTTTCTGAAATTCCTTTTATCCAACTTTTTGCCAAGAATCACCTCATACACATTTTGTAATTGGGTAAGGGTAAACTTCTCCGGCAGCAGTTCAAACGCAATAGGCTGATGTTTGATTCTCCTTTTGATCTTCTCCAATCCCTGATCAAAGATTTTCTGGTGGTCAAAGGCAAGTTTTGGCAGTTCTTTAACGTTGATCCAGTAGGCCTGTTTCGCGTAGTTACTGATAGGCTTCAGGGCTTTGTCGCCACCAAGGCGCAGCATCGCATAGTAGGCCACAGAAATGATCCTCCCCTGCGGGTGACGACCGACATCGCCGAAGGTGTAGAACTGCTCCATATACACATTTTCTATCCCCGTAAGCTCATGAAGGATGCGGGATGCCGACTGATCAAGGCTCTCGTTCTCACTTACCAGATTTCCTGGTAAAGCCCACCAGTCTTTAAAAGGTTCTTCGTTCCTCTCAATCAGCAGAACTTTTAATTCTCCTTCATCAAAGCCGAACAAAATACAGTCAATGGAGAAGGTGGAATTAAATTGTGGTAAGACTTCTATCAAAACAATAAGTGTTAGTTTTACAATATCTGGTTATAATCTGCTCCTCTCTGCTATCTGAAATAGCTTTCAAAGCGTGAATTGTCGTAAATGTATTAAACTTTTTTTATAAATTTCATACTGTAACTAACATGAATTTGAGCTGATGTATTGTAACATTCTGGTCACATGATTTATAGTAGCCGACGAAGATAGAGTGAGATTAAAACTTTTAAAAGCTAAAGCAATTTAATATACTTGCCTGCGATTTACAGAGAAAAATCAAAATAAATTACTTAGTGTAATATATACACGGTATATTCGTAACCTATAAGATGAGACCAAATATCAAAAATATAGCGGTTCTGACCTCAGGAGGTGATGCTCCCGGAATGAACGCATGCATTAGAGCAGTTGTACGCACCGGCATATACAATGGTATAAATATGTTTGGTGTATTACAGGGCTATCAGGGTTTAATAACTAACAATATTATCCCGATGGATGCACGTTCTGTAAGCAATATCATCCATATGGGTGGAACCATATTAAAAACAGCACGCTGTTTAGAATTTAAAACAGATGAGGGTATGGCCCTTGCATACGAAAACCTGAAGGCACATAATATTGATGCCCTGGTTGTGATTGGAGGAGACGGGACTTTTACAGGTGCGCGTCGTTTTGCACAAAAGCATGGTGTCCATGTGATCGGTGTTCCCGGTACAATTGACAATGACCTCTATGGTTCTGATTTTACGCTGGGTTATGATACTGCCATGAATACGGTGATCGAAGCGATTGATAAAATCCGTGATACCGCAGATGCTCATGACAGGTTGTTTTTTGTGGAAGTGATGGGCCGGGATTCCGGTTGTATCGCCTTGAGAAGTGCTGTTGCCTGTGGTGCAGAAGCAGTACTGCTGCCTGAAAAAGAAACCAGCATTGATGACCTGGTAAAACAGCTCGGTGCAGGTGCCGTTACGAAAAAAACCTCCAGCATAGTGATCGTATCAGAAGGCCACAAACAAGGTGGTGCTTATGATATTGCCAAACATGTAAAAGAAAAATTCGACCATTACGATACCAAAGTGACTATCCTTGGGCACTTACAACGCGGTGGTAGTCCGAGCAGCTTTGACAGGATCTTAGCCAGCAGACTGGGCTATGCCGCAGTGAATGAATTGCTGAAAGGTAGTTCAGAAATGATGGTTGGGTTAAGAGGAAATGAAATTGCGCTGACGAGCCTTGATGAGGCACTGACAGAACATAACTTTAAACTGGAGAGTGATCTCCTGGAAATGACGCACGTTTTATCCATTTAAAATATGATAGCCGTAGTATACAGTGGTACAAAAACTGCAATCTGGAAAATAGCGAAGGACGGAAAGACGATTGCTGAATGCAGTATGCCCGGCATCAATCCATTTTTTGTGGATCAAAAATTATTGCTGCAGCAGCTCAATAAAAAATCTATCCTGATTAATCACGCTGAGCAGATTAAAAAGATCTACGTTTTTGCCGCTGGTGCTACCTGTGTGGAAAGAAGAAATGAACTGGCATCATCCCTGTCGCTTTTCTTTAAATACGCCAAGATCAGTGTTCATGACGACCTTCATGGGGCAGCGATAGCCGCATGCTTTAATAAAACCGGCATTGTCGGTATTTTAGGCAGTGGTGCCAATTGCGCTTATTTCAACGGGCATAATCCTGTGGCCAATAACTTCGGACTAGGCTTTATACTGGGTGACGAAGGGTCAGCAAATTATCTCGGCAAAATCATCTTAAAGCATTTTCTGCAGGAAAAACTGCCAAATGAGCTGTTAAAGAAATTCGGCACGAAATATGATCTCGATAGACCAGAGATACTGGAAAGAGTCTATAAAAAGTCATTAGCACAGCAATTCCTGAGTTCTTTCCTTGATTTTTATATAGATAATAGAGAACATCCGTATATTCAACAATTAATAGATGATGCTTTTCAACGTTATATCACGACCTACCTGCTACCTACCATTAAACAGTACCCCAACAAGGAAATACATTTTGTGGGCATCGTAGCCGGAAACTTTCAGGACCGCCTTCGTTTAGTTGCTGAGAGAAATAACTTTGAAATTACGACGATTACAAAAGAACCAATATATAACTTACTTAATTACTATTCAAATTAATAATAATGACAAAGATTGGAATAAACGGTTTCGGCCGTATCGGCAGATTAGTATTTAGAGCTGCTTTAAAAAGAGGTTTAGACATCGTTGCTATTAATGATCTGGTTGAGCCGGATTACATGGCTTATATGTTAAAATACGATTCTACTCACGGTCGTTTCGACGGAACGATTGAAGTAGTAGGTGGTAACTTAGTAGTAAACGGAAAAACTATCCGTATCACTGCAGAAAGAGATCCTGCAAACTTAAAATGGAATGAAGTAGGTGTTGAAACTGTAATTGAATCAACTGGTTTATTCTTAACTCAGGCTGATGCAGAGAAACACATTACTGCAGGTGCAAAAAGAGTTGTTCTTTCAGCACCAGCTAAAGATGATTCTATCCCTACATATGTAATGGGTGTGAACCATGATCAGTTAACAGCAGATCAAACTGTTGTTTCAAATGCTTCTTGTACTACAAACTGCCTTGCACCAATTGCAAAGGTATTACACGATAACTGGGGTATTGCTGAAGGCTTAATGAGTACTGTACACGCGGTTACTGCTACGCAGAAAACTGTTGATGGTCCTTCTGCAAAAGACTGGAGAGGTGGACGTGGTGGTTTCTCTAACATCATTCCTTCTGCTACAGGTGCTGCAAAAGCGGTAACTAAAGTAATCCCTGCCCTGAAAGGTAAATTAACAGGTATGGCTTTCCGCGTTCCGGTTGCTGACGTTTCAGTAGTAGATTTAACAGTACGTTTAGAAAAACCAGCAACTTACCAACAGATTAAAGATGCGATGAAAGCAGCTTCTGAAGGTGACCTGAAAGGTGTTCTTGGTTATACTGAAGATGAAGTTGTTTCTTCTGACTTTATCGGTGATGACCACGCATCTATTTTTGATGCCAATGCAGGTATTGCATTGAATGATAACTTCGTAAAAGTAGTTTCATGGTATGATAACGAGTGGGGCTATTCATCAGCCTTAGCAAAATTCGTTGAATACTACGGAAACTTAAAGTAAAACCCGTTCATACAGGTTTATATTTGGTTAGAATAGGGATGAGTCCGGATGGATCATCCCTTTCTTTTTAACCATTATTTTGTAGTTTTCAGCACCATTGCCCCTAGTGGAGCGATATTGATCTGTATAGAGTACTCTCTCCTGTTTGCTTCAACCTTTTCTACTTTGAATACTTCAGCGTTGAGCTTGCCGCTGCCAAAAAAGACCTTGTCATCACTGTTAAAAATCTCCTTCCATTTCGCTTTAAAAGGCAATCCCATTCTATAGTTCTCGCGGTATACCGGAGTCATGTTCAGAATCACAATCAAAGTATCTTCAGCTTTGTGCCCCTTACGGATATAGGCAAAAATGGAGTGATCAGCATCGTCAGCACTCAGCCATTCAAAACCTTCCGGAGAGAAATTAAAGTTGTATAGCGCCGGCTCGGTACGGTATAATTTATTGAGCGACTTTACAAAGGTCTGCATACCCCTGTGAGATGCATACTGCAGGAGGTCCCAATCCAGTGAGCGCGTAAAATTCCACTCGCCGTTCTGTGCAAACTCGTTGCCCATAAACAATAACTTAGTTCCCGGCTGGGTAAACATATAGGCATACAACAAACGCAGATTGGCATGTTTCCGCCATTCATCCCCCGGCATCTTATAAATCATCGAAGACTTACCGTGTACGACCTCATCGTGCGAAAACGGCAGCATAAAGTTCTCCGTAAATGCATAGGTGATACTGAAAGTCAGCTGATGATGGTGATGTTTTCTTGCCAAGGGATCAGTCTTGAAATACTTCAGGGTATCATTCATCCAGCCCATCATCCATTTCATACCAAATCCAAGCCCTCCATCGGCTACAGCCCTGGTCACACCCGGATAGGTACTGCTCTCTTCGGCGATCGTTTGTACGCCTTTAAAATTGGTGTAAATCGAATCGTTCAGGTCTTTCAGGAACTGTATAGCCCCCAGATTTTCTGAACCTCCATATTCATTTGTAGCTGCATCACCATGTTTTCTTGAAAAATCAAAATAAAGCATCGATGCAACGGCATCTACCCGCAGCCCGTCTGCATGGAAAAGATCCAGCCAGTACATGGCATTACTGATCAGGAAGGATCTTACCTCGTTCCTGTCATAGTTAAAAATATATGATTTCCAGTCGGGATGAAAACCCTTGCGCATATCTGCATGCTCATACAGATGTGTACCATCAAACTGGTATAACCCATGGGCATCTCCTGGAAAATGCGAAGGCACCCAATCCAGAATCACTGCAATATCGTTGGCGTGCAGCTGCTCGATGAGATACATCAATTCCTGCGGTGTACCGTGTCTTGAACTCGCCGCAAAATATCCTGTGATCTGGTAGCCCCATGATGGGTAATAAGGATATTCCATGATCGGCATCAGTTCTACATGGGTAAAACCCATTTCCAGAACATAGGGGATCAGGCTGCTTGCAATTTCTTTGTAGGTGAGTATCCTGGCTGGTTCAGATGGATCTCGCTGCCAGGATCCCAGATGTAATTCATAAACAGACATCGGCTGGTCCAGCGCATTGAGTTTCGGCCTTTTCTTTAACCAGCTTTTATCCTTCCAGGAATAATCCATCTCCCACACGATCGAGGCTGTCTGCGGTGGGTGTTCCCATCTTGTAGCAAAGGGATCGCCCTTCTCAATGGCAGAACCGTCAAAACCCCTGATAAAATACTTATAGACTGTGCCTTTTCCTGTACCGGGAATAAAGCCCTCCCAGATACCTGATTCATCCAACCTCTTATATAAACGGTGCGAAGTTTTGTTCCATTTATTAAAGTCGCCCATCACATATACATCCTGTGCATTTGGAGCCCAGACAGAAAAGTAGGTACCCTTTACATTCTCGGATTCAACCAGATGAGCACCCATTTTCTCATACAGGCGAAAATGCTTACCCGAGATAAAAAGGGCAACATCAAAATCTGTCAGCAGACTAAATATCCATACCGGTGCATCATCACGTTTCGTTACTGTCTCATCTGCAGGTTTACGCTGCTTAGCTTTAGCCATTATATATAGGGTTACATTTGATTCTTAAATTCCTCCAGGCAAATACGGGATGTTTAATTAAACACCCTGTATCTGTATTTCTGAAAAGTTTTTGTTGGATTTAAAGCGTAAAGAATTACGGTCGTCCATAAAGTAATCCTTAATTTCCATTCCATCTACGCTTACCTTCTTCACTCCAAAAGGGATGCCAATTAAATTGTAATTGTACAATTCATAATTTGGTGTGTAAAGCCCTTCCAGTTTTTGTTCAATGATCAAATTGTTTTCTGTACCCTTTACAATGAATTTTTTCTCGGAATAGATATCCTGTTCATAGGCAAAAGTATCTCCGTGGTCTTCAAAGAAAAATGAATTGACCTCATAGTTAGCATAGTAAATATTGAGCAGTACTTCTTCTATATTTTTTTCACCTGTAAACTGCATCACCGGGTATTCAGGAATCACAGCACCGGCACGGATAAAGATCGGCATATCCTCCAGAGGTGCCTCGATATGGTGCTCTTTCTCCCCGGCCAGCAGCTCGTGTGTCCAGAAATTATACCACTGTCCTTTCGGTAAATAGACGGTCCTGGAAACGGCATCCTTTTCCAGGATAGGGCATACCAGGATCTTGTCCCCATAGGCAAACTCATCCTGTCTGAAATGGTTGGCTACATTTTCCTGCTCCAGCATGACCAAAGGCCTGAGGATCGGGAATCCGTAACGATGGTGCTCCCAGAATACAGAGTAAAAGTAAGGCATCAGGCGGTATCTCAGCTCAATGAACTTCCTGTTGATACTCGTATAGGGCTCTCCAAAGCTCCATGGCTCCCGCTCAGCGGTATCACCGGCAGAGTGGGCACGCATAAAGGGAGAGAAAGTACCCAGCTGTATCCAGCGGGTGAACAGTTCACCATCAGGTTCGCCGCTAAATCCGCCGATATCGGTACCGCAGAACGGAACCCCGGATACAGACATACGCTGGCATTGTATATTCCCGATCTTCAGATGCTCCCAGCTGGCTACATTATCTCCTGTCCATACACAACCATAACGTTGCATCCCGGAATATCCTGCACGGGTAATCGTAAAGGGACGCTTGTTGCGCATCAGTTTTTTTAATCCGTCATAGGTAGAACGCACCATCTGCATTCCATAAACGTTGTGTGCTTTTCTGTGTGAGCCCCTGAAGCCATCATAGTTATGGCGCACATCATTTGGAAATGTACCTGCTCCAAATACAGCAGGCTCATTCATATCGTTCCAAACACCGGCTACACCCATGTCTACCAGCTCTTTGTAGAGGCCTCCCCACCATTCCCTTACTGTGGGATTGGTGAAATCTGGAAACTGACACCGGCCCGGCCAAACATGGCCTTCCATAAAGTAGTCATCACTCCTGCGGCAGAAGTAGTTATTCTCCTTGCCTTCTTTGAATACCCAGTAATTGTCATCCACTTTGATACCCGGATCGATCATTACAACCGTCTTAAAACCATCGTTAGCCAGCTCCTTGATCATCTTACGCGGATCAGGGAAATGCTTTTTATTCCAGGTAAAACAGCGGTATCCATCCATGTAATCAATATCAAAGTAAATCGCATCACATGGAATCTTGTTGGAGCGGAAGCCATCGGCAACCTCTTTCACCTTCGTTTCAGGATAGTAGCTCCAACGGCACTGGTGATAACCCAGCGCCCATTTTGGCGGCATGGGATGTGTACCAGTAAGCGTTTGATAACGCTTGATCACATCCATCATATGCGGGCCGTGGATATAATAGTACTGCAGCTCACCTCCGTCTGCCCAGAAACTGGTTTTATTGTTGTCCTCTCTTCCAAAATCGAAGTAAGAGCGGAAAGTGTTATCAAAAAATATTCCGTAGGCCGACTGCTCGTGAACGCCGGTGTAAAAAGGTATAGTTCTATACAAGGGGTCCTGGTCCCAGCCAAAAGAATAGGCATCAGTATTCCAGTTTTGGAAATGGCGGCCACGCAGGTTCATATTGCCCGACTTATCCCCTAATCCAAAGAAATTCTCCTCGGGAAAGCATTTTTTGGTGGCAAAAACATAGTAACCCCCAAATTCAGCATTCTCTTCCCAGTGCATTGGCGAAGCGTCTTCGCTCATCACAAGCTGAGTCAGGTTTTCCGTAAAAGAGATGTGGAAATCGTTTTTCCTGATTTTACAAGTAATAGTGTTGGTAGCGATATGATAAGCATCCTCCATCTCGACCATATTGAAAGTACTTACTTTCTGGTCTACCACAGGAACAGCATAGGAGAAATCATCAAGGAACACACTATGCGGAGCCAGTCGTACCCTGATGATTTCGTCGCTCACTACCCTTACTTCAACACTGGCTTCTCCATCTGAAAAGAAAAATCTGTTGCCTTCTTTACGAACACTGTGAACCTGGGTCAGATATTTTTTAACGATCGGCTTGAGATCAAGGACCGGGTTGTTTAAATGCTGTATCGTTTCTTCTACTATTTCTTTAATGTTCTCGCTGTTCTTTATTTCGTTTCCTTGTTCTTCAAATTCTTCCATAGAAATGGTTTCTGTAAAATGCTGATATAGTAATAACACCTGTTTGGCATGGCTAAAGTGTTAATTATTATATCAAAAGACAAGGTTTATCGGTATTAAATTGTTTTAAACAATCCCCGAACTACAGAATATTGAAGCCATAGGAGATGTAATATAATGCCCCAATTGCAGGATCGCCAAAGGAGCTGATATAGTATTTATTCAGCAAATTGGTACCGCCCAGTTTAATGATAGAATTGACAGCAGGGATCTTATAATTCAGTTGTCCGTCCAGCGTCCCATAGGCAGGCACACGTCCGGCAACAAATGGGGTACTCCAGTTAAAGGCCTGCTGCCAATGGTAATTCAGGTTAAAGCCTACGTTCCTGATGACATTTTTATTCCCCAGTCCCAGGTTAAGACGAATCTTCGGTGTATTAAAGCCATAATCGTTGGTATAATCCACCGGCAGATCCCCAAGTTTGTTGTACGATATATTTCCGCTAATGCTAAATTTCCTAAGGTAGTAATCCAGTCCGGCCGCAGCTCCATAGGCTTCTATCACACCGTTCACATTTACCGGCACATTCACACCAATAAAATCTCCACCATTATTCTGGTATACCTCAATCTCGGAGATAAAATTATGGTAACGGTTGTAATAAGCATAGGCATCCAGCAGCAAGTTCGGCGCGATCAGCACCTTATCTCCCAGTTCAAAGGCATGGACGGTTTCTGGCTGTATACCCTCCGGGTTGAAGTTATATGTTTTAAGCAATGACGGATCTGCCGCCCCCACTGCGGCCGAGCTGAGAAAGGCATGATAGCTATCGGCAGTAAAAGGCTTATTATCAAACAACTGATATTTATTCAACATCTCCGGCAAACCACCAATCAGGCGCAGAGAACCTCCGCCGGCAGATAAATCGAGGTACTGGTTTTGTGTCGTTGGGTTACGGTAGCCCGTCTGATATGAAGCCCGGATATGATGGTTCTCAGCAAGAGTATATACCGCCGTAGCCCTGGGGGTAAAATGTGCATCAAAGTTCTCACTCTTATCATACCTGCCTGCAAGCGTCAGTTTCAGTTTATCATCCAGAAACTTCCTTCCTGCAACGCCATAGGCACCATATTCATTGATATTGAGTTTCCTGTTAAGATCATCAAATATTGTCCCACCGGATCTGAGCTGATAAATTCTGTAAGAGCCACCCACCTGCAGTTCAATGACATCTTTTAGCGCATTACTAAAGTTGTACATCCCTTCATAATGATAGAGGTTAGTTTTATCATCAAATCGCGCCCCTTCGCCAGAACTGATCGTTTTACCAATGATCGCATTTTTAGCCGTTTCAAATGCAGGTGTGCCCGGAATAAAACGCCCCTGGTCTGCCGCTGCACGGGCCAGACTGTGCGCCTGTGCATCTGTTACTCCGGGAGTCAGTTTCGCACCAATAAAATTCCCGATATATTCTGGAAACCATTGCTGGGATACTTTAGACTGCTCATTGATGTAGCTGCCCAATATGGAGGTGATATAGGAATCTCCCGAGCGTTCCTGCGTCGTATAACCACGTATAAAGAAGTCCTCCCCCTTCAACTCCAGTTTATACTGACCAATACTGAAATTGCGGAATACGTAACGGTCAGATCCCGTATACATCGTAGATCCCCTGCCCCAGTTGGCCTGTGCAATGGCCTGGATGGTATTGTTAAATTTATAATACAAGGCAGTAGATGTTTTGAGTGACTCCGCCTTCTGATTAGCCAGGTCACTTTCTTTGTATCCTGTACGGGAGATACTTTCATTGGGAAGCAGGCCAGGCGTATTTATGCCCGCAAAAAAAGGAGCTGTCTGGGCATTCGTCTGCAGAAAGCCATTGATCTGATCCCTGCTGGGAATCAATCCCCCGGTTGCCTCCCCATATTGCTTCACAAAGGCACTTTCACCTGCATTGAGTACCGATTGTGCTACGTTTCGCATGTTCTGGCTCACTTCATCACCATACACATGAATCCCGTCATAATTGGGGTCACTTTCCCTGTCGCCCGGAATCACGTTCCTCGATACCCTATTGTAATTGCTGCTATTGTTGGCAATCCAGTCTTCGGCCTGCAGAAAAGAAAATGAAGATTTAAATCCAAACCTGTTGTTCCAGGCCTTCGCAACCCTCACATCCAGCTGATTGAAAGGTTGTACGGAGGACTGATCATCATTCACATGATTGATCCCGCTTTTAAACTGAAAACTTATACCCGGGAATTTAAACGGATCTTTGGAGGTCATCAGCAAGGTTCCGTTGATACCTCCTGAACCATACAAGGCAGATGCTGCGCCCGGCAGTAATTCCGCATTGTCCAGATCCAGGTCGCCTACGCCCACGATATTTCCTACAGGAAAATTCAGTCCCGGCGCCAGATTGTCCATCCCGTCTACAAACTGATTTAATCTGAAACCAGCGTGTGAACCAAAACCCCTGGTATTAACAGTCTTGTAGGTTAAGCTTTGAGTGGTTACATCCACTCCTTTCAGGTTATTCAGGGCATCATAAAATGAAAGCGCCGGTGCTTCAGCCACTGAAGCACCACTGACCCTTTCTATCGATACAGGTGATTCCAGAATCCGTTGCGGCGTCCTGGTTGCAGAGATCACCACCTCCTGACCGAGGATCACCTTAGTAGTATCCGGCACAGGTCCGACTGGTTTAACCTGCTGAGCATGCACACACGTAAAGGCGCAGACAGAAGTCAGCAATATCAACGATTTTTGTAGAAATCTTTTCATAATCACTATTTTATATAAATTTTATCGCCACAAAATTAAATAAGCATTCTTCTACTATAATAATATTAACCCCATTACCCCCGATTTTGGGGATAGAATCCCTTTCCCGCCCGTCAAGAACATATCCGTCGTTTATGTACATTTGCCAGGCTGAAAAATCATTATTGAATTCCCCTGTTTTATCTTAAATTGCCTTATCACAATTATGAAGAATAAACTCAAAGCACTGATCTGCGTCATTATACCTGTTGTACTGGCATTTGCCTTCAACACCAAATTCGGCAGTCTTCCGCCACTGCTTAAATTCCTCAATCCCTTTACAGGCTTTTGGCAGAATGCCGAATCTGTCAGGCAGAAGAAAAAGATCAGTCTTAAACTGAAGGGCAGCAGAGAAGCCATACAGGTGGTGTTTGATGACAGGATGATCCCGCATGTGTTTGCTAAAAACGATCATGACGTATATTTTGCTCAGGGTTACCTGACAGCAAAAGACCGGCTTTTCCAGATGGACTTCCAGACGCGGTATGCTGCCGGCAGAATTTCCGAAGTTGTGGGCATAAAAGCTATAGAGCTCGACAAATATCAGCGCAGAATGGGAATGGTTTATGGTGCTGAGAATTCCCTGAAAGGCATGATGGCTGATCCTAAATCGAGAGACATGATCAATGCCTATACCGAGGGGATCAATGCCTATATCCGCTCCTTATCCAATGCTCAATTACCACTCGAATATAAACTTCTTGATTTCAAGCCCGAAGACTGGACGCCCCTGAAATGCGCTCTTCTTCTCAAGCAAATGTCGGCCACACTGGCTATGGGTTCTACAGAATTCTACATGACCAATATCCTGCAGAAATTTGGCCCTGAGGTTACTTCAGATCTTTTCCCTGATTATCCTTTTAAAGAAGACCCTATTATCCCTGCCGGAACATCATGGAACTTTAAGCCGCTCCAGCTACCGCAGCCACCGGCCTCATTTACTGAAAAAACTACCGGCAATGTCCGCACAAAGACACTGGAAGAAGGAATTGGTAGCAACAACTGGGCGCTTGCCGGTGCTAAAACAGCCTCGGGATATCCTATCCTGGCAAACGACCCGCACCTCAATCTCACTCTGCCCTCCATCTGGTACCAGATCCAGCTCCATGCACCAGGGTTAAATGTCTATGGCGTATCCCTGCCGGGTGCTCCGGGCGTAATCATCGGTTTTAACGACCGTGTTGCCTGGGGTGTAACCAATGTGGACGCCGATATACTCGATTATTACCAGATTAAGTTCAAAGACAACTCTCACCAACAGTACTGGTACAATAATGAGTGGAAAAACACAACCAAAAGAATGGAAGTGATCAAAATACGGGGTAGCAGGAACCTGACAGACACTGTGTACTATACGCATCACGGCCCGGTTGTATACTTCCAGAAACCTTCAAAACTTAAACTGGCAGACAACGTACCTACAGGAAACGCGCTGCGATGGATCGCACATGACTCGTCCAATGAACTCAGAACTTTCTATGAGCTTAACCGCGCCAAAAGTTATACTGATTACCGGAAAGCACTTACCTATTATACAGCCCCTGCGCAGAACTTCATCTTCGCATCTGCGGATAACGATATATCTATTACCGCCAACGGAAAGTTCCCGTTGAAATACAGGGACCAGGGAAAGTTTATTCTGGATGGCACCGATCCCAAAGACGACTGGCAGGGATGGATTCCGGCTGCCGAGAACCCTACAGTAAAGAATCCTGAAAGGAACTTTGTCAGCTCCGCAAATCAGTCGTCCACAGATCCTTCCTATCCCTATTACATCAACTGGGAGTTTGGTGACTATGCGCGGGGAAAGCGTATCAATGACAAGCTTAAATCGATGAACAAGGCTACTGCGGAT
>Ga0157373_10001770_pt1 | contig 16437 bp, 10 predicted proteins | sample C65metaG_FD_113460 | JGI IMG/M metagenome (GOLD analysis project Ga0157373, IMG submission 113460) | Corn rhizosphere microbial communities from Kellogg Biological Station, Michigan, USA - C6-5 metaG | ecosystem: Host-associated > Plants > Roots > Rhizosphere > Soil | place: USA: Michigan... | reverse complement strand
GAGACCTCCCGACGAGCCGATCCTGCTTCGTGGCGCCGAGTACGTTCGGATGTCGACAGAGCACCAGCAGTACTCGACACAGAATCAGGCCGACAAGATTCGCGAGTACGCCCAGCGTCGCGGCATCCAAATTGTGCGGACCTATGCCGACGAGGGTAAAAGCGGCCTGCGACTCGACGGCCGCCAAGCGCTACAGCAACTTATCAAGGACGTAGAGTCCGGCACTGCCGACTTCCAGGTCATTCTGGTCTACGACGTCAGTCGTTGGGGGAGATTCCAAGACGCCGATGAGAGCGCCTATTACGAATACATCTGCCGCCGTGCCGGCATACAGGTGGCCTATTGCGCGGAGCAATTCGAGAACGACGGTTCACCAGTCTCGACTATCGTCAAAGGCGTCAAGCGCGCCATGGCTGGCGAGTACAGCCGCGAGCTATCTGCCAAGGTGTTCGCCGGCCAATGTCGGCTGATCGAACTAGGGTATCGACAGGGCGGGTCGGCGGGATATGGCCTGCGACGCGTCCTGGTCGATCAGCTAGGTACCGTACGAGCTGAGCTTGTGCGCGGCCAACAAAAGAGCCTGCAAACCGATCGCGTCATCCTGATGCCGGGGCCGGACGAAGAGACGACAACGGTCAATCAGATTTATCGATGGTTTATTGACAGCAACTTACTGGAGGCCGAAATCGCCAGCCGGCTCAATGCCAGCGGCATTCGCACAGACCTCGGTCGCGAATGGACACGCGCGACGGTGCGCCAAGTGCTGTCCAACGAAAAGTACATTGGCAACAACGTCTACAACCGGACGTCTTTCAAGCTCAAGAAGCATCACGTCGTCAACGGCCCTGAAATGTGGATTCGCAGGGACGGGGCTTTCGAAGCCATCGTGTCACCCGAGCTGTTCTATACAGCGCAAGGCATCCTGCGCGCTCGGGCACGCCGATTCAGCGACGAAGAACTGCTGGACAAGCTGCGTAACCTCTATCGCACTCGGGGCTTCTTATCGGGCCTGATCATCGATGAGACGGAGGGCATGCCTTCAGCCGCAGCCTATGCGCATCGCTTTGGCAGCCTCGTTCGGGCTTATCACGCAGTGGGCTTCACGCCAGATCGCGATTATCACTACGTCGAAATCAATCGCTTCCTGCGGCGATTGCATCCCCAGATCATCGCGCGTACGGAACGGATGATCGCTGAGCTAGGTGGCTCGGTGGAACGGGACTCGGCAACCGATTTGCTCACCGTCAATCGAGAGTTCAGTGTTTCGATCGTCCTGTCACGCTGCCAGATTCTGGAGACGGGCAGTCATCGGTGGAAGGTGCGTTTTGATGCTGGCCTTCTTCCCGACATCACAGTGGCTGTGAGACTCGACACGGCCAACCAAGGGCCGCTGGACTACTACCTGTTGCCACGGTTGGACTTTGGCCTGCCGCGCATCAGCTTGGCCGACCACAACCGATTCGAACTGGATACCTATCGGTTCGACAACTTGGACTACCTCTATGGCATGGCGGAGCGCAGCCGCATCAGGAGGGCTGCATGACGAGGAAACACCCCAAGCCGGACCTGCGCATGATTCCGCTCGACACTATCGAAGTCCTCAACCCCCGCGACCGCAACGCACAGAAGTTCGAGGATATCGTCCGGAACATCCAGACCATTGGTTTAAAGAAGCCGATTACTGTCACCTCTCGCCCTGGGCAAGACGGCGCCGAGCACTATCTGTTGATCTGTGGTGAGGGACGGCTCAAGGCCTTCCGAGCGTTGGGGGAGAGCTTTATCCCTGCGCTGGTGGTGGAGGCCAGCGATGAAGACGCGTTCGTGATGAGCCTGGCAGAAAATATCGCGCGCCGAAAGTGCAGCCCCTTAGAGCTCTTGGCAGGTATTGGCCGACTCCAAGAGCAAGGCTATGACAAGAAGGCGATCGCGGAGAAAACTGGCCTGACACTGGACTATGTACACGGCATCCTGCAGCTACTCAGCAGCGGCGAGGAGCGTCTACTTGTGGCGGTGGAGTCGGGGCGCATCCCGTTGACAGCAGCGCTTGTCATCTCGGGGGCCGGCAACAATGACCGTGCCGTACAAGTTGCGTTGCAGGAAGCCTACGAGACCGGCCAGTTGAGAGGTCACCAATTGCTGCACGCGCGGCGCGTCATAGAGAGGCGGCAGGCACTTGGAAAGACCTTGGCGCGCAACGCGCCACGCAAGCCGGCTGACGTAACGACATCCAGTTTGGTGCGCAACTACCAGAAAGAAGTCGAGCGGCAGAAGCTGCTTGTTAGAAAGGCTGAGACAGCACAACAACGTCTCCTCTTCGTCGTTGAAGCCCTGCGGGAATTGATGCTGGATGAGAACTTCACGGTGTTGCTCCGCGCCGAGCGTTTGGACACGCTTCCGAAGTACCTCTCGGATCGAGTCTGGCCAGGAGGCCATACCTCATGACCGATCTGCTCGGGTTCATCCCTCGTCCACTGACGCTGCCGCTTGAGAACATTCTGCCGTCGCGTAAGACTCCCGAGGGCCTCCAGCAATCTGCGAAGTTCAAACAGATTCTGTCGTCTATCGAGGCGATCGGCATGATCGAGCCGTTGAGCGTTGGCAAACCTGACAAAGCCAGCGGACTGCACATCTTGCTTGATGGGCACATCCGACTCGCTGCGTTGAGGGAATTGGAGTTCGCGGATGCGCCCTGTCTTGTTGCCACCGATGACGAAGGCTATACGTACAACAACAGACTGAATCGGGTGAGCACGATTCAGGTGCACTTCATGATTCGACGCGCCCTGGAGCGCGGTGTGCCTCGCGAAAAACTGGCCAAGACACTGAACGTCGATGTTCGACACATCATCATGCACGCGGCGCTGCTCAATGGTGTTTGCCCGGAAGCCGCAGAACTGCTGAAGGATTTTCACTTCTCTCCGAACTTAGGTGCCGTGCTCCGCAAGCTGAAGCCCACCCGTCAGATCGAGTGCGTTGAACTGATGATCGCGGCGAACAACATCACAGTTTCGTATGCGCAGGCGCTAGTTGCCGCCACGCCGAGCAATCTGCTGCTACATGAGAGCAAGCCACGCAAATTGGGCGGTGTCACCGCAGAGCAGATGGCGAAAATGGAGCGCGAGATGGGGAACCTGCAAGGCCAGCTCAAATTGGTCGAGCAGTCCTACGGACAAGACGTCTTGAATCTGGTCCTAGCGAAGGGATATCTGACCAAATTGGTGAGCAACGAAGCGGTATTTCGGTTCCTATCCCAGAAGCACCCCGACGTTTTACGCGAGTTTGAGACCTTGACACGGTCAGTGTCGTTGGAGGTCTGAGTGTGGCACGCGACTGATCCCGCTAGCCGAACTCGCTTGGCACAGCGCGTCTGAATCACAGTCTCTGCTGGCATTCCTGCCCGTCACGGGAATGCTTCAATCCATTGTTATTGGCCGTAGCCACGCCGCTCTATGGCGGCTAACACGTCCCATGTCTGCGGATCGACTTCGCGTCCCCCGAGCGACATCGATACGTAAGCATCAATCGCATCCACAAAGCCTTTGATGAATGCCGGCGGAAAGGCGTGTGCCGAAAACTGCTGAAGCTGCTCGCGCAGCATCCCTGGCCGGCATTGGCCGTGTGTGCACATGGCGGTGCGTGTGCGCTTGAGATACGCCTGCGCTGCGATGGCGCCGTTCAGGTAGGTGCGGTTCTTGGTGAGCCTGCCTGTGTCGGATGACGTGGGCGCGTGCGTGGGTGGCTCGGGTGGAGATGGATAAGACGCGGGGCGATGCCCGCTGTGATTTGCAGTCATGACAGCCTCTTGGATTTAATAAGAGACCTGCCATTCGTCGCCAGACGAGGTGGCGGGCCCGACGGCGAGGCTGGCGAACCGGCTCCAAGAAAACCGGCAGACCCGAAGGTCTCCCCACCCGGCCCGCCTTAGAAATAACGCGCGAGCGAGTGCTCGGGGCTGACCGTGCATGACATCAGCCCCTCTTGGAAAAACCGCGGATCGCCAGACCCGGCTGCCGTTGGAGCAGCAGCGGGTGGAATTATAGCGATGCGGACCGCCAGAAGAATCTGATTCTTGGGAGTGGACCTCCAAGCTTTTCTCGGGAAGCCTCGAGGTCCATTCATGCAGCACAGAGGTCCAAGCCTCGAGCTTTTTTATCCGCTCATGGAGGTTGGAGCCAGAAGGGCGGACCTTTTTGCTCCACTAATGGACCCAGCGAGGTCCAAAGGTCGACCTTTTGGGCGCACTCCCAGAGGTCAGGGGTGCGAGCGTCGAGCTTTTCGGCCCATTGGTCTCGCTCCGAGGTTCAAGAGTGGACCTTTTTGCCCCACTGCTAAAGCTCAGAGGTGCATTGATGGCCCTCTGATCTCCTCTCATGGAGCTTTGAGGCCCATGGATGGGGCTCAAAGCCCCATTCGAATAAGAACCTACCCCGTACTTCCGTCAAATAACGTCAAGAATCGGCTTTTCGCTTGCGAGACGCCATTGCCGCAACCAATCTGAGGCCGTCGTGCCAGTCGGCATGACCAAGCAACATCAAATTGAGGAAAGTAATGGCACAGAACCTGATCTCGCTTCAGATCAGCACGGCTGACTTGGCTGCAGTCGACTCAGCCTTGAAGTCGTTGGAAGACAAACTTAGCGGCTTGATCGACCTGTCTACAGAACAGCGCAGCGGCGTGGTGAAGATGGGCGACAAATCGGAAGCGTTCTGCCGCAAGGCAGTGGAAGTGTTGGGGAACAACCCCGCCGTACTGCCCGGCAACTTCAGCCTTGCGGAGATGCGGCGTGATCTGGCGGCGTTCGATGCCCTGCGGCCGCGCCTAAATCGTCTCGAGAAGATTTATGAGCGGATGCGGGATTCACAGCTTGCTTTGGGTAGCGACCTGATGAGCGCCTCGCTGGAGGGATATGCCCTTCTGAAGATTTCAGGCAAGGGGGAAGGGCTCGATATGGCGCGGAAGGCGTTGGGGGCGCGGTTTAGTAAGAATGGGCCGAAGAGGAAGGTGGAGGAGGTTGAGGCGCCATCAGGTAACTAGTAGCGCCTTGTCATGAACAAAGCCGCCAACTAATGGCGGCTTTGTTCGTTTGTGCCCGCCACGATTCCGAACGTTAGGAACTGAGCGACGATCGAGGTGACCGCTCATCGGCATAGGCCTCCGCATGAACGAGCACGAGCACAAGTCGTTCGATCGTTTGAGTTGCACCCAATATCCTCATGGCGCCGAGATAAAACAACAGCAAAACCAGGGCCCCGATACACCAGAACGTCGCAAAAGGGCTGCTCTCGTACATTTTGGCGAGCGCAACGAGCGTGGATGCACCGAGGGGAAGCAGGCCGATCTTATCGAGGGCTCCAACCCCCATACCGATTCGAGATCTCACGTCTTGGCAACCTGCCTGCAGATAAGCTCTGGCAAAGCTGATCTGCTTGGCGTCGAACTCTGCTCCGATCCGCTGCGCAAGGCGATGACGCTCGGCAATACGTGGCTCGGCCTGTGTCAGTGCATCAACTTCGAAACGTTTCAGCGCCTGCCATAACGCTCTGGTGCCGAAGACGCTAAAGATTACCGAACCAATCGTCCCGCCTCCTACGGCTGCCAGAGACGCCCAGACCAGCCATGGCGCTTTCCAGTAGTTTTCATAAACCAAGAACAGGCCTAGCCCCGACAACGCCAGAAGTCCCAGCCGAGTCGACCATGTTTGCAAACGGGATAGATCCTCATCCTCTTCTTCGTCAGTTTCCTTCAGCGCCGCGATGAGGCGGGTGACGGGGGTCTGTGTTGGGAGTGTGTTGGCGGAAGCGAGAGGATTTTGCATATACGCAGCAATCAATAGTGGTCGGGGCAGATACCCCGTGCTGGTGGAGCGGCGTGGAAAGCGTTTGGGGTAGCATTCTCCCCCAATTGGCCGCCATGGCCGGCGACTGCAAACAGGCAAACATTAGTAGCTCTATGAACAACAACCAGCACCAGAACCTTGTTGGCTTCATCTGGAACATCGCAAACAAGCTGCGCGGCCCTTACCGCCCTCCCCAGTACCGCCGGGTAATGCTGCCGCTCATCGTGCTGAGGCGCTTCGATCTCGTGCTCGCAGCGAACAAGCAGAAGGTGCTCGACGAGAAAAAGCGGCTGGAGGAAAAGGGCATTAAGGGACCGGCCTTCGACAAGGCGTTGTCTCGTATCGCCTCTGCAGGTCGCAAGCAGGAACTCTTCAACACGAGTGGCTTCACGTTTGAGAAGCTGCTCGGTGATGCGCCGAACATTGCCGGTAACCTACTTAGCTACATCCAGGGGTTTTCACCTCGTGCGCGCGACATCTTCGAGAAGTTCGAGTTCGAAACGGAGATCGCCAAGCTCGATGAAGCGAACCGTCTGTTCCTGATCATCAAAGAATTCTGCTCGGCGGAAATCGATCTGTCGCCCAAGCGCCTGTCGAATCTGCAAATGGGCTACCTGTTCGAAGAACTGGTACGCAAGTTCAACGAGCAAGCCAACGAAGAGGCCGGGGACCACTTCACCCCACGCGAAGTCATTCGCCTGATGGTGGAGCTGATCTTTACAGGCGAGGACGATATCTATCAGCCCGGCATCTACCGCAGCGTGTACGACCCGACAGCTGGGACTGGCGGCATGCTGTCCGAATCGGAGAAGGCCGCCGTCGCGAAGAATCCCCAAGCGAACATCGAACTGTTCGGCCAGGAATACAACCCCGAGTCCTACGCAATCTGCTGCTCGGACCTGCTTATCAAAGATGAGCCGATCGACAACCTGGTCTACGGCGACACCCTCGGCATTAAAGACGCCAAGAACAAGACCAATGGCTTTGTGCCGCATGATGGTCATCCGAACAAGCAATTCCACTACATGCTGGCCAACCCGCCGTTTGGCGTTGAGTGGAAGCCGGAAGAAGACTTCGTGCGCGAGGAGTACGCAAACCTGGGTTTCTCGGGCCGCTTCGGCGCAGGCCTGCCGCGCATCAACGATGGCTCGCTGCTGTTCTTGCAGCACATGATTTCCAAGATGCACCAACCGCCCAAGCTGGTGGAGGGCAAGAACGTTGGTGGTGATGGCTCGAAGATCGCCATCGTCTTCAACGGCTCGCCTCTGTTCACTGGCGATGCGGGGTCAGGCGAATCCAATATTCGTCGCTGGATTATCGAGCGCGACATGCTCGATGCCGTCGTAGCCCTGCCGGATCAGATGTTCTACAACACCGGCATTTATACCTATGTGTGGATCGTCACTAACAAGAAGCCCGCGTATCGGCAAGGCAAGGTGCAGTTGATCGACGGCACGCGTCATTTCAAGAAGATGGACAAGAGCTTGGGCAACAAGCGCAACGAGCTCTCTGATGGTCACATCAAGGAGCTGGTGCGCCTGTACGCCGAGCACGACCACGATGGAACGAGCGAGGTGCTGGTCGATGGCAAAGCCGAGCAACGTGTTTGCAGCAAGATTTTCGACAACCGCGAGTTCGGCTTCTTGAAGATCACCGTGGAACGCCCGCTGCGCCTGAACTTCCAGGCCAGCGCCGCGCGCATTGCCAAGCTGGACGAGCAAAGCGCCTTCGCCAATTTGGCCAGCAGCAAGAAGCGCAAGAACGAAGCGGCCTTCGCCGCCGAGGTGGCAGAAGGCCAAAAGACTCAAGCCGCCATCAAAGCCGCCCTGCAAGGCATGGACGGTGAAATGCTGTATCGCAACCGACCTGCATTCGAGGCTGTGCTTGAGAAAGCCCTGAAAACAGCAGGCATCAAGGTCGGCGCCCCCATCAAGAAGGCGATCCTGGCGGCGCTGTCCGAGCGCGACCCCAAGGCCGATATCTGTCTGGATGCCAAGGGCAATCCGGAGCCCGATGCCGAGCTGCGCGATACCGAAATCGTCGCGTTGCCGGAAGACATCGCCCTGCCGCTACCGCTGGGCTACGACAATGAAACCGGCCACGCCAAGCTACTGACCTTGGTCAAGGACCACTGCGAGGACTACCTCAAGGCGGAAGTACTGCCCCATGTGTCCGACGCATGGATCGACCACAGCAAGACCAAAGTGGGCTATGAAATTCCGCTCACGCGCCATTTCTACGTTTATCAACCGCCGCGCCCATTGGAGGTGATTGCGGAGGAAATCAGCCAGCTGGAAAAAGAGATCTTGGCCATGCTAAGCGAGGTAGTGTGATGCCCTCATACCAAACTTATGCGGACTACCGTTCCTCTGGAGTGAATTCGTTAGGCCCTATTCCCAGCCACTGGAAGACGCTAGCGCTACATTATGTAGGTCGCCTAAAAAGCGGAGAATCGATTACCTCCTTGCATTTTATTGAGAACGGCGAATATCCGGTGTACGGAGGAAATGGTTTTCGTGGAAACTATGATCGCTTCACGCATGATGGTGACCATGTTTTAATTGGCCGTCAGGGCGCATTATGCGGAAACATAAACATTGCCCGAGGAAGATTTTTTGCATCGGAACACGCAATTGTCGTCAACCCAGACAGAGAATTTAACACCAACTGGCTTGGCTATCAGCTTCTTTCGATGAACTTAAATCAATATTCTTTTTCCGCAGCACAACCTGGTCTATCATCAGAGGTCATCGGCCGCCTAAAGATTGCCTTTCCACCACTCGAAGAACAACAAGCCATCGCGCGATTCCTGGATTTTAAAACAGCGCAAATAGATACACTGATCGCCAAACAGCAAACTTTGCTGGACAAGTTGGCCGAAAAGCGCACAGCCCTCATCAGTCACACCGTGACGAAGGGGCTTGATCCATCGGCACCAATGAAGAACTCTGGGGTGACTTGGTTGGGGGAGATTCCAAATCACTGGAAATCGAAGCGCCTGAAGTTTGTTATCGGTGAGCCGCTGAAATACGGAGCGAACGAGGCTGCCGAGCTAACAGACCCCGACCTTCCCAGATATATTCGCATTACCGACGTTAAAGATGACGGATCTCTTCGAGATGAGACCTTCCGGTCCTTACCACAGGATGTGGCGAACAGCTATTTGCTTTCCGATGGAGACATTCTGCTGGCGCGCAGTGGAGCAACGGTAGGGAAGTCCTTTATCTACAAACCTTCCTGGGGAGTAGCCGCATATGCGGGCTATCTCATCAAAGCGAGGATGAGCGACATGATGGAAGCGGACTTCGCGTACCTCTTCCTTCAGTCAAGTTGCTATTGGCAATGGCTGAACAGCATATTTATTCAAGCAACCATTCAAAATGTGAGCGCAGAGAAGTACGCCAACTTAATTATTCCAGTACCACCAGTTAATGAGCAATCGGCTATTGTCTCCGACCTACTTACCAAATTAGAGAAGATTGACTCACAACGTGCAAAAGTTAATTTAGTAGTCGATCGACTCATTGAGTACCGGTCTGCAGTTATCACCAACACTATCACCGGAAAAATCGACGTGCGCGGTTTTACTGTTCCGCAGCCAGCCGACCGCATGGCGGCATGAGCACGGGTGCAGCATGGCACTGACGGATTTGGACAAGAGCAAGATCGAGGCGATTCGCTAACAGCAGAATCCCCGCACGGAAAGGGCGAGAGAGATGCACCGAGAAATCGACTTTGAAAACGACATCGAGCACGCTTTGATTGGCCAGGGCGGCTACGAGAAAGGCGACCCGAAGACCTACAACCCGGAAGCCGCGTTGTTCCCCGCCGATGTCGTCGCCTTTGTGCAGAAGACCCAGCCCAAGTTCTGGACACGCTTGACTCAACTGGATGCAGCCAAGGCGCCTGCGATGCTAGTGGATAGCCTGGTGAAAGAACTGGCCACCAAGGGCGCGCTAACGGTGTTGCGTGAAGGCTTCAAGTGCGTGGGCAAGACGGTGCGGCTGGCCTACTTTGCGCCGAACACCGGGTTGGACCCGGCGAGTACCGAGCGCTACGAAGACAATCGCTTGACGATCGTACGGCAGGTGCATACCCAGAGCGGAGCCATTCCCGATGTGGTGCTGGCGGTGAACGGCTTGCCCGTGGCGACACTGGAGCTGAAAAATCCTATGTCGGCCACGCGGTGGAACGTGGAGCACGCCAAGCAACAGTACCGGCTTGAACGCGACCCCAAGGAGCGGCTGTTCGCCTTCAAACAGCGTTGCTTGGTCCACTTCGCGGTGGATACGGAACTGGTGTTCATGACCACCAAGCTGGAAGGCAAAGACACGTTTTTCCTGCCCTTCAATCTGGGACACGACCACGGCGCGGGGAACCCGCCTGCGGCGGGCGACGTGCGGACCAACTACCTCTGGCACGAGGTGCTGACCCGCGATAGCTTGATGGACATCCTGGCGCGCTTCATGCACTTGGATATCGAAGAAAAGACGGTCGTCACCGAGCAGGGCATCAAGCGCCTGCGCAAAGAGACGATGATCTTTCCGCGTTATCACCAGCTGGACGCGGTGCGAGCACTCACCCGCCACGCCCAAGCGCATGGTGCGGGCCACAACTACTTAATTCAGCATTCCGCGGGCTCAGGAAAATCGAACTCGATTGCATGGTTGGCGCACCGGCTATCCAGCCTGCACGACGCCAACAATGAGAAGATTTTTCACTCGGTGGTGGTCATCACCGATAGGCGCGTACTCGATCAGCAGTTGCAAGACACCATCTTTCAGTTTGAGCACAAACTGGGCGTGGTGCAGAAGATCGACGAGAACACCCAGCAACTGGCCAAGGCCCTGGCCGATGGCGTGCCGATCATCATCTCCACCATTCAGAAGTTTCCGTTCATCACCCAAGCCATTCGGACGATGGAGGCCAACGGCAAGAGCGTGGCCATTTCGACTGCCGGCAAGCGCTTTGCGGTGATCGTGGATGAGGCACACAGTTCGCAAAGCGGTGAAACCGCGATGGAGCTGCGCAAGATTTTGAACAAGGACGGCATTGAATCCGCCATTGCTGAGCAGCTGCTCGACATGGACGAAGATGCCTTGAGCGAGGAAGCGAAGAAGGAGCTGCTGCGCGAGCAACTTAAGCGAGCCAAACAGCCTAACTTGAGCTTCTTTGCCTTTACAGCCACGCCCAAGTTCAAAACGCTTGCCGTTTTCAACGAGCCCGGCCCCAATGGCAAGGCACCGTTCCACCACTACAGCATGCGTCAGGCCATCGAAGAGGGCTTCATTCACGACGTGCTGGCCCACTACACCTGCTACAGACGCTACTACAAGTTGATTCAGAAGGTGGAGGCCGATCCGGAAGTGCCGCGCCGTAAGGCTGCACGCGCCTTGGCTCGGTTCGTGGAGTTTCACGATTACGAGATCACGCAAAAGGTTGAGGTAATCGTTGAGCACTTCCGCACCCATACCCGGCACAAGATTGGCGGTCGAGCCAAGGCAATGGTGGTCACCGGGTCGCGCGAACACGCGGTGCGCTACAAATTGGGTTTTGACAAGTACATCAAGGACAAGGGTTACAACGACGTGAAGTCGCTGGTGGCGTTCTCCGGCGAAATTGCGCTTAAAGAGTTTGCCGACAAGAAATTCACTGAAGTAAGCATGAACAACGGCATCAGGGAATCCGAGTTGCCGGAAAGGTTCAACACCGAGGAATACCAAGTCTTGCTCGTTGCGGAGAAATACCAGACGGGCTTTGACCAACCGCTGTTGCACAGCATGTACGTCGACAAGCGCTTGTCTGGCATCCAGGCCGTGCAAACCCTGTCACGCCTCAACCGCACCACGCGTGGCAAGACCGACACCTTTGTACTCGACTTTGTCAACGAGCCGGAGGAGATCTTCACCGCCTTCAAACCCTATTACGAAGCGACGGACAAGGGCGAAGACACCGACCCACAGCAACTCAATACGCTTGAGCACACGCTGGCGGAATGGAAGATCTATACCGAAGACGAAGTGGATGCCTGGTGCGAAATCTGGTTCCGCAATCGGCTGACCCCCACGGGCGGCGAACACAAGAAATTGAACAGCCTGCTTGATCTAGCGGTTGAGCGCTTCAAACCGCTTAGCGAGGAAGATCAAAACCTGTTCAAGGGGCAGTTGGTCAGTTTTCGCAACCTATATGGCTTTGTCTCCCAGATCGTGCCGTATCAGGACTCTGACCACGAGAAGCTGTACACCTATGCGCGCTCCCTGCTGACAAAGCTACCGCGCACGACAGACGACCGAACAGTCCAGGTCGATGATGAAGTGGAACTCAAGTACTACCGCCTTCAAAAGATCAGCGAAGGGGCGATTGATCTGAATGCGGGGGAAGCAGAGGCACTCTATGGCCCGACCAGCGTGGGTACCGGCCAAGCAGATGAGGATGTGCAGCTCTCGACGTTGGTGGGCAAGCTCAATGAGCGTTTCGGCACCGAGTTCACTCCGGCCGATCAGTTGTTCTTCGATCAAGTTCGCGAAACTGCTGTGGCCAATGAGCAATTGCGGCAAGCAGTGATGGCCAACAGCATCGAGAACTTCGAACCCGTGTTCAACAAGCAGCTCGAAAACTTGCTCATTGAGCGCATGGACGGCAACGAAGATATTTTCGTACGTCTAATGAATGACGAGGCGTTTAGGAACGTTGCTGCCGGTCATTTGATGCGGGCGGTGTATCAACAAGTCAGGTCAGCTGAGGATTGACATGGCATTGAATCTGGCGAAAGTCATATTGGACTGCCTGAAAGAGCGACCCGACGAGAAGCTGACGGCACGGCAGATCGCCCAGTGGATTTTTGAGACCTACCCTCTTGAGTGCCAGGAAAAGAAGGCCAACAGCTTGGGAGGCCGCATCAAGACAGATGCTGACTTGGTGCAACAGCTAGTCGCGGAAATTGGGAGTCGGCGTCCTGATTTGCAGAAGCGCGACCCGAACGTCAAGACGACCGAAGGTCGGCCACGCAGGTACTACTACTCGACGATGTCCGACGCGGCTGAGGTAGCGGCGGCGGAAGGAGGGATTGCCCCACCCGCAATAGAGACCAACGAAGCGAGGCTGGGCGAGCATGCGCTATATCCGCTGCTCTCCCTGTATCTGTGGGAGGAGTTTGGGGTTTATTCGAAGCGCATTGACGAGAAGCGCTCATCGAACAAGCGCGGGCCGAACGGCAACCGCTGGCTGTACCCGGATGTCGTCGCCATGGAGGACTTGGGCGCGGAGTGGCTCCAGGAGGTACGGGACTGCGTGAACCAGTATTCCGACAAGCGCACCAAGTTGTGGTCGTTCGAGGTCAAATTGCTGCTTAACCGGTCGAATGTGCGCGAGTGCTTCTTTCAGGCAGTATCCAACTCGTCGTGGGCCAACCTTGGCTATCTAGTCGCTGCGGAAATCGAGGGGCAGGACACGCTAAAGGAGCTGCGCATGCTGTTCGCAGCGCATGGGGTCGGCCTGATCAAACTGGACGCAGACAATCCGGCTGAAAGTGAAGTGTTGATTCCGGCCCGAGAGAGAGACGAAATCGATTGGGACATGGCTAACCGGTTGGCTACTGAAAACAGAGATTTTCTAGAGTACGTGAAGCTGGTAAAGCAGTTTTATCAGACTGGCGAAGCGCGCCTGACCGATTGGGACGTACCTGAGGTTATCGATTGAGGTTCGCCATGTGATGACTCTCGGCTCAATGTGAGTCTCATGCTCAGTTGTTTGGATAAAAAAAGAGCTCCCATACGGGAGCTCTTTCACATCCAAGCAGCGATCGTCGTGGCGTCCTACTCAAACATCAATATTCCGCGCCACCAACGCATTGGTCTCAATGAAGTTGCGGCGCGGTTCCACGTCGTCGCCCATCAGGGTGGTGAAGATCTGGTCCGCGGCAATGGCGTCTTCAATCTGCACGCGCAGCAGGCGGCGCTGGGTGACGTCCATGGTGGTTTCCCACAGCTGCTCGGGGTTCATTTCGCCCAGGCCCTTGTAGCGCTGGCGGCTCACGCCGCGCTCGGCTTCGGCCAGCAGCCACGTCATGGCGGCGTGGAAGTCGGTCACGTGCTGCTCGCGCACCTTGTCGCCGGTGCCGCGGCGCACCTTGGCGCCGTCGCCAATCAGGCCCTGGAAGGTGGCGGCGGTGCCCGACAGGGCGGCGTAGTCTGCGCCGGCCACGAAGTCTGCGTCGATATGGCTGAGGCGCTGGTTGCCGTGCTGGCGGCGTACCACCATGACGCGGTACTTCTCGCTCTTCTCGTCGTACTGCATGAAGGCGTCTGCGGTGGCGCCGCCGTTGGCGTTGCTGGCGTTGCCTTGCATTTCGAGCAGGCGGGCCTTGAGCGCGCGGGCGCTGGCTTCGGCTGCGGCTTCGCTGCTGAGGTCCAGGGCCACGCCCTCGGCAATGGCGCGCAGGGCGTCGGCGTCAATCACGCGAGACAGGCGCTCGATCACGCCGCGGCTGAGCTGGTACTGGCGGGCGAGTTCGGCCAGGGCGTCGCCGGCAATCTCGGTGCCGTCGGCACGCACGAGCACGGCGGTGTCCAGCGCCTGGCGCACGAGGTAGGCGGCCATCTCGACGTCGTCTTTGATGTAGCGCTCTTCCTTGCCGTGTTTGATCTTGTAGAGCGGCGGCTGGGCGATGTACACGTGGCCGCGCTCGATGATCTCGGGCATCTGGCGGTAGAAGAAGGTGAGCAGCAGCGTGCGGATGTGCGAGCCGTCCACGTCAGCATCGGTCATGATGATGATGCGGTGGTAGCGCAGCTTGTCGAGGTTGTAGTCGTCTTTGCCAATGCCGGTGCCCATGGCGGTGATGAGCGTGAGCACTTCCTGGCTGGAGAGCATCTTGTCAAAGCGCGCGCGCTCGACGTTCAGGATCTTGCCCTTGAGCGGCAGGATTGCCTGGAACTTGCGGTCGCGGCCTTGCTTGGCAGAGCCGCCTGCGGAGTCACCCTCGACGATGAAGAGTTCTGACAGCGCGGGGTCTTTCTCTTGGCAGTCGGCCAGTTTGCCGGGCAGGCCCATTCCGTCGAGCACGCCTTTGCGGCGGGTCATTTCGCGGGCCTTGCGGGCAGCTTCACGCGCGCGGGCGGCTTCAACGATCTTGCCGCAGATGATCTTGGCGTCTACGGGCGTTTCGAGCAGGAAGTCGCTCAGCGCCTTGGCGACAACGTCTTCCACGGGCAGGCGCACTTCAGACGAGACGAGCTTGTCTTTGGTCTGCGAGCTGAACTTGGGCTCGGGCACCTTGACGGACAGCACGCAGGTCAGCCCTTCGCGCATGTCGTCACCCGAGGTGTCGACCTTGGCTTTCTTGGCGATCTCGTTGTCGGTGATGTACTTGTTGATGACGCGCGTCATGGCGGCGCGCAGGCCCGTGAGGTGGGTGCCGCCGTCGCGCTGCGGGATGTTGTTGGTGAAGCAGAGCACCTGTTCGTTGTAGGCGTCGTTCCACTGCATCGACACTTCTACGGCCACGCCGTCTTTCTCGCCGGCGGCAAAGAAGACGGTCGGGTGCAGCACGGTCTTGTTCTTGTTGATGTACTCAACAAAGCCCTTCACGCCGCCCGAGAAGGCGAAGTCCTCTTCCTTGCCGGTGCGCTGGTCGGTCAGCTTGATGTGCACGCCGTTGTTCAGGAACGAGAGCTCGCGAATGCGCTTGGAGAGGATCTCGTAGTGGTATTCGACGTTGGTGAAGATTTCTTCGTCGGCCAGGAAGTGCACTTCGGTGCCGCGCTTGTCGGTGGTGCCCGACACGCGCAGCGGCGAGACTTCGACCATCTGGCCGTCCGGCGCTTGCACCGTTTCGATCAGGCGGTTTTGCGGAACGCCCTGTGCAAACTCGATGTAATGCACCTTGCCACCCTGGCGGACGGTGACCTTCATCCACTTCGACAGACCGTTCACGCAAGACACGCCAACGCCGTGCAGGCCGCCCGACACCTTGTAGCTGTTCTGGTTGAACTTGCCACCGGCGTGCAGCTCGGTCATGGCGATCTCGGTCGCGCTGCGCTTGGGCTCGTGCTTGTCGTCAAACTTGATGCCGGTCGGGATGCCACGGCCGTTGTCGATCACGGAGATGGAGTTGTCCGTGTGGATGGTGACCTGGATCTCGGTGCAATGCCCGGCTAGCGCCTCATCGATGGAGTTGTCCAGCACCTCGAACACGAGGTGGTGCAGGCCGGTGCCATCCGAGGTGTCGCCGATGTACATGCCCGGCCGCTTACGTACCGCCTCCAGGCCTTCCAGGATCTGGATCGAGGCGGCGTCATAGCTGTGGGCCTCGGCGGGGGTGGATTGCGGTTTCTGCTCTTCGGTCATGTCGTTCTGCTCGCAGCCATGGGCGTTTTGCGCACACAGCGGGGTTGCTTAAAAACGGCGAAGGGGCGGATCGTCACGATCCAGCCCCTCGTCTTGCTCTGGGTGCAGCGGTGCGTCAAATGCGCATCGGCATGACGACGTACTTGAAGGTGTCGTCGTCGGGCAGGGTGATGAGTGCGCTCGAGTTGGAGTCGCCCAGGCTCACCTGCACTTTTTCGGCCTTGAGGTTGGCCAGCACGTCCAGCAGGTAGGTG
>Ga0157373_10001769_pt1 | contig 16440 bp, 18 predicted proteins | sample C65metaG_FD_113460 | JGI IMG/M metagenome (GOLD analysis project Ga0157373, IMG submission 113460) | Corn rhizosphere microbial communities from Kellogg Biological Station, Michigan, USA - C6-5 metaG | ecosystem: Host-associated > Plants > Roots > Rhizosphere > Soil | place: USA: Michigan... | reverse complement strand
GCCGCCGCCGGCGACTTTTCCATTTTGGCCGTGGGCGCCGTATTCGAAGGTCTCGCTTTTTCCTGCTTCAGCGGCAACAACGAAGCGTTCCTTTACGACACGCTCAAGGAGGAGCGGCAAGAGGCGCACTATGCCGAATATCAAGGCCGGGCGAGTTCAATGTTCCAGATCGCGCTTGCAGTCTCGGCTCTCCTGGCCGCGCTCGTTCTGGGATGGGCTGGCATGCGGATGCTCTTCGTGCTCTCGCTGGTCCCGCAACTCGCCGCTTTGGCCGTGGCGCTGTTTTTCTACGAGCCGGCGCAGCACGATCGCCGCTTCGAAGCGAATGTTTTCGCGCATGTGTCCGAAGCATTTGCCGGCTTCGTGCGCGATGTGCGCCTGCGCGACCTCAGCATCGCGTCCATCCTCGGCTTTGCCTTGGGCGAGGCCAAACACATGTTCTATCCCGCCTTCTTCGCGCTGCTCTGGCCTGCCTGGGCGCTCGGCGTGGCCGGTATGCTCGTCCACGGGTTTGCGGCGCTCGGCTTTCGCGCCGCGGGCGGGCTGATCAGGCGCTTTCGCGAATTTCCGGTTCTTTTGTGGTCCAATGTCACGGCTATTACGCTTGGCGTTGGCGCGGTCGCGGTCCCGACCGCCGCCAGTCCGGTGATTTCCTCGCTGAACTCGTTTCCATTCGGGCCGAGCGTGGTGGCACAGGGCAGCCTGATGCAGAAGGCATTCAGCGATAAGCAGCGCGCCACGATGGGATCGTTGATTGCCCTGGGCGGCAATCTCCTGTTTGCGGTGGCGGTTTTCGCCATCGGCGCACTGGCCGATCGGATCGGCCCACGCTATGCCTTGCTTACTGCGGAGATTCTTTCCATATCCGTCACGGTTTTGTATTGGAGGCTGTACCGTTCCGTCGGGTTCGTGAGACGGTGAGTGAGGCGCATGAAGATCAAGCTGCACAGAGGTGATCTGCCTGGCACAGTCGACCTTGGTTCGCTGGTCGCCGTCGACAGTGAGACGCTTGGTCTCAATCCGATGCGCGATCGGTTATGCCTGGTGCAACTGTCCGCCGGCGACGGGATCTGTCACGCCGTCCAATTTGCGCCGGACTCCTATGCAGCGCCGAATCTCAAGAAGATGCTCGTCGATCCGAAGGTGACGAAGATGTTTCACTTCGCGCGCTTCGATGTGGCGATGTTCCAGCGCTATCTCGGTGTCACCACGGCGCCGATCTATTGCACCAAGATCGCCTCCAAACTCGTGCGCACCTATACCGACAAGCATGGATTGAAGGACCTGGTGAAGGAGTTGCTCGGCGTCGATCTCTCGAAGGAGCAGCAGAGTTCGGACTGGGGCGCGCCAGAGCTCAGCGAGAAACAGCTCGCTTATGCCGCGAACGACGTTGCCTATCTTCACCGGCTGAAGGATGCGCTCGATGGCATGCTGGCGCGTGAGCATCGCACCGCCCTGGCTCAGGCCTGTTTCGATTTTCTGCCGACGCGCGCCCAGCTTGATCTCGCCGGATGGGACGGCATCGACATCTTCGAGCACTAGGGACCGAGACTGGCCTTGAGGTTCAAACGCGGACGGTCTTAACCCTGCGCAATATTGTAACTTGAACGGAATGCCGGGCTGGTTCAGACTTGGCACGATTTTCGCGTGTCCGGCTGAATGAAGATTGGCGCGCGCCGCGAATGAGCCACAAGTCCTTGAAGACCGTCAGCAATTAAGGGAACTCATGGCAACCGCCAAGATCAAGCCGATCAAGCCCGCACAGGGGCTCGAGCGTGACCTCGCGGCGGCGCGCCGGGTTTTGAAACATGCTGCCGACGCGATCGGCGCCCTGGGATCCTCGCTCAATGGAGACTTCTCGCGCGCGATCGACACGATCCTTGCCGTGAACGGCAGGATCATCGTCAGCGGCATGGGCAAGTCGGGCCATGTCGGCCGCAAGATTGCCGCCACACTTGCATCGACCGGCACGCCGGCACTCTTTCTCCACCCGGCGGAAGCGAGCCATGGCGATCTGGGCATGGTCACGCGCGCTGACGCTCTCTTGATGCTCTCCAACTCGGGCGAGACCGCCGAACTCGCCGATCTCATCACGTACGGCAAGCGTCTCTCCATTCCGCTGATCGGCGTCGCAAACAACGCGGAGTCCAGGCTCCTGCAGGCGTCCGATGTCGCGCTGCTACTGCCCAAGGCGCAGGAGGCCTGCCCGATGGGTCTGGCGCCCACCACATCCACGACGATGATGCTGGCGCTCGGCGATGCGCTCGCGGTGGCGCTGATGGAAAGGCGTGGCTTTTCCGCCGAGCAGTATCGTGATTTTCATCCCGGCGGCTCGCTCGGCAAGAAGCTCATCCGCGTCAGCGACATCATGCACAAGGGCAAGGATGTGCCGCTGGTCGGGCAGGACACCTCCATGAAGGATGTCCTCATCGCAATGACCGCTGCCGGTCAGGGTTTCGCAGGAGTCGTCGGTATCGTCGACGGCAAGGGCGGCCTTGTTGGAATCATTACCGACGGCGACCTGCGGCGGCACATGGAGCGCGGCCTCCTGGACCGCGTCGCACGCGACGTGATGAGCCGAAATCCCAAGACGGTTCCACCGTCAATGCTCGCAGCCGAGGCGCTGGCGATCATGAACGACAAGGGAATCGCCCGCCTGTTTGTCGTCGAGCCGAGCGACAGGAAGAAAAAACCACAAGGCATCATTTTCATGTACGACTGCCTGCGCGCGGGATTGTCCTGAATGACGCGGCGCTCAAACATGACGGAAGCTGTCGTCCAGACCATCGGCAGCGCCACGGCGCGGGCGCGCCGCGACTGGACTGCGCGCACGCGCGACACGGCGTTCCATGCGCTCCGCTATTCGCGTTTTGTCGGCGTGATGAAGCGGGCCTTGCCGATCGCGGCAGGCGCGCTCATCGCTGTCGTGCTTATCTTTGCGCTGCTGCCGCGCCAGACGGACAAAGTTTCATTCGCCTATGAGCGCATGGGGCGTATCGAAAACGATCTCGCCATGCTGAAGCCGCGCCTCACCGGGAGCGACCAGTCGGGCAATCCCTTCGTCATCACCGCCGACGCCGCAATTCAGCAGGGTGCGAACACGCGCAAGGTCTTGCTGAAAAAAGTCGAAGCGGACCTTACCTTCGACAAAAACCGCTGGCTGAATGCCAGTGCCATGCAAGGTTTCGTCGATATGGAGAAGAACGCCCTCATACTGACAGGCGGAATTGCGGTGTTTTCGGACGATGGCTACGAGCTTCACACCGAGCGCGCCAACGTCGATCTCAAGAAAGGCATTTTCCACGGTCCCGGCGAAGTGACAGGGCAGGGACCCATGGGAACACTGCGCGCCGACACGTTCGAGCTCGACCGCGCCTCGAAACAGATCATGCTTCATGGGCACGTGCAGATGACAATTGTCCCGACACAGGCACGCAAGCCATGAAGCGCGCGCTCATCCTTGCGGCACTTCTGGCGCCCACGTCGGCCGCTGCTGCGACATCGCCGCTATCGCCGCGCGATGCCAACCAGCCGATCCATGTCTCGTCGGACAACTTCGTCGCCGCGAAAAATCCTGCCACAGCCGGCGGTATCACCGGCACATACTCCGGAAACGTCATCATCGTTCAGGGCGACAACAAGATGCGCTCGGATACCGTGCGGATATTGGTCGTGAACGACAAGCCGCAGAAAATATTCTTCAACGGCAACGTGGTGGTGAATTCCCCGTCGGGAACAGCGACGGGCGACGCAGGCGTTTATGACGTCGTGCCCCGTCTCGTCACGTTGACCGGACATGTCGTGCTGACCAAGGAGAAGAACGTCATGCGCGGCGCGCAACTCACGGTCAATCTTGTCACCGGAATCGCGCAGCTTGGCGGTGGCGCCAATGGTACGCATGGCAGGGTTCAGGGGCTGTTCACGCCGCCACCGCAATCTGGCAGCAAGTGATTGGTTTCATCCTTCTTTAAACACGACTGGGCATGGTTCTTGCGCATGAAGACAAACGGCAGAGAAATCGACGAAGAGATCGAGCTTTCGACGCGTCCGCGCGTGATTGAGGGGGGCAAGGGGCTCGTCGTGACGCGCATCGCCAAGAGCTACAACCGCCGTCCGGTCGTGCGCTCCGTCTCTCTCTCGCTCAAGCGCGGCGAAGTCGTCGGCCTGCTCGGACCGAACGGTGCCGGCAAGACGACGTGCTTCTACATGATCACCGGGCTCATCCCCGGCGACGCCGGCACGATCGAAGTCGACGGAACCGACGTCACGCGACTTCCGATGTATCGCCGCGCCCGTCTCGGCATCGGCTATCTGCCGCAGGAAGCGTCGATCTTTCGCGGCTTGACGGCGGAGGAGAACATCCGTGCCGCCGCCGAACTGGTCGAGCCGGATCCCAACCGCCTGAGCGCGATGGTCGAAGAGTTGCTCGCCGAATTCGGCATCACGCATGTCAGGCATACGCCGGCGATTGCATTGTCGGGCGGCGAGCGGCGCCGCGTCGAAATTGCGCGCGCATTGGCGACACATCCCTCTTACATCCTGCTCGACGAACCGCTGGCCGGCATCGATCCCATCGCGGTGGGTGAGATTCGCGATCTGGTCGTTCATCTCAAGGATCGCGGCATCGGCGTCCTCATCACCGACCACAATGTGCGCGACGCTCTCGACATCATCGACCGCGCCTACATTCTTCACGACGGCCTCGTGCTGAAAGAAGGAACGCCTGCGGAAATCGTCGGCGATCGCGACGTCCGCCGCGTCTATCTGGGCGAGAGGTTCTCGCTCTAGCCATGACCCGGGTGCCAGCATGGCCGGCGTAGGACAGAAGCTGGAAATCCGGCAAGGCCTCGGCCTTGTCATGACACCGCAGCTGCAGCAGGCCATCAAGCTGCTGCAACTGTCGAATGTCGAACTTGCGGAATATTGCGAACAGGAATTGGAGCGCAATCCGCTACTCGAGCGCGACGACGGTCCGGCCGATCCGCAAGCCGAACTCCCCGTCGCGGACACGAAGCCCGAAGCACTCGACGCCGAACTCGCGCGCGAAGATTTTTCCAAGGTCGTTGACCTCGATTCAGGACAGGAAAATCTCTACGACGGCGACATTCCACAACCGACGGCGCCGCAGCAGGGCACGCCGCTGAGCGACTGGTCGACGGTCAAATCCGGCAACAGCCTTGATGGCGACGAGGATCTGCTAGAATCAACCGTCGCTGGCGGCGGCACTCTGAAAGATCATCTGCAGGACCAGCTGACGATTGCAGCGTTGTCGCCAGACAAGCGACTGATCGGTCTCACCCTCATCGATTCCATCGACGAAGCGGGATATCTGCGCGCGGATCTCAAGGAACTCGCCGAACGGCTGGGGATCGAAGTCGACATCGTCGAGGAGGTTTTGCGCGTCGTGCAGGGCTTTGAACCGAGCGGCGTCGGTGCGCGCGATGTCGCCGAATGCCTGGCGATTCAGCTAAAGGCGCAGGACCGCTACGACCCCGCCATCGCGGCGCTGCTGAGCCGACTTGATCTAGTGGCGCGCCGCGACACGGCTGCATTGACTGAACTTTGCGGCGTGGATGCTGCCGATGTTCAGGACATGATCGCCGAAATTCGCCGCCTGACGCCCAAGCCCGGCCTCGCGTTCAGCACCGAACCTGTCCAGGCGGTTGTGCCTGACGTCTTCGTGCGGATCGGTCCCGACGGCGGTTGGCATGTCGAACTCAACGCCGACACGCTGCCGAGGCTGCTGGTGAACAGCCGTTACTATTCGCAGGTTTCAAAGGGCGCCCGCGACAAGGATTCCAGGACCTATCTCACCGACTGTCTCAATACCGCCAACTGGCTGGTGAAGAGTCTCGACCAGCGCGCGCGCACGATTTTGAAGGTCGCGACGGAGATCGTTCGCCAGCAGGATTCCTTTCTTACCTATGGTGTGCGGCACCTTCGGCCTCTCAATCTGCGCACGATCGCCGACGCGATCTCGATGCATGAGTCGACCGTCAGCCGCGTGACCTCGAACAAATTCATCTCCACGCCGCGCGGCATGTTCGAACTCAAATACTTCTTCACCGCTTCGATTCAGGCTGTGAACGGCGCCGAAGCCCATTCGGCCGAAGCGGTTCGCGACCGGATAAGAGAACTGATCCAGAACGAAGATGCGGTCGAGATTCTGTCAGATGACAGGATCGTTGCTTTGCTCACCGCCGACGGCGTCAATATCGCCCGACGAACCGTCGCAAAATATCGCGAAGCCATGCGGATTCCCTCATCCGTCGAACGCCGGAGACTAAAGTCAATGGACGAATCCGCGGACGCCAACCTTCACTAAATGCAAGCGTTGACATTCCGGATGGGCGGGCCTAAACACCCGCGCCTTCGAACGGGGCGTGTCGAAAACAGCGGAACTTTTGGGCTGCAAAGCGCGTTCAGGCCATAACAGAAGAAGGCCATGCGGGTTCGGGTTTCAGGTAAACAGGTCCAGATCGGCGAGACGCTTCCTGTCGGCGTGCGCACCCGTCTGGAAGATGTTGTCGGCAAGCATTTCGACGGCGGAGCGGAGGCGAATGTCGTGTTCTCCTACAACGGTCCGTTCTACCGCGCCGACTGCACGTTGCACCTGGATTCGCATACTGTTTTCAAGTCGGAGGGTGAAGGCCAGGACGCGCGTCAGGCGTTCGATAAAGCCTGCGCTCACATGGAAGTGCAGCTGCGAAGATATAAACGCAAGCTGAGGAATCATCACGCCAAGGTCCGCACGCGTACGCGCGTCGCAGGCTGACCGCAAATCATAGGTTGTCGATGAACATTTCCGATCTGCTCAAACCAGCCGCCGTCATCTCTTCGCTCAAAGTTCAGGGCAAGAAACACCTTCTGCAGGAGTTGTCTGCCCGGGCCGCACAGGTGACGCGTCTGCCGGAGCGCAAGATCTTCGAAACGTTGATGGAGCGTGAACGCCTGGGCACGACAGGCGTCGGGCAAGGCATCGCCATTCCGCATGGACGGCTCGGCGATATCGACGAAATTGCGGGCGTGTTCGCCAGGCTGGAAACGCCGATCGACTACGATGCCGTCGACAATCAGCCCGTCGATCTTGTCTTCATGCTTCTGGCGCCCGAAGGCGCCGGAGCCGATCATCTCAAGGCCTTGGCGCGCGTCTCGCGCCTTTTGCGCAATCAGGCGGCAACCGAGAAGCTGCGCGCTGCCAAATCGGCGGAAGCGCTCTATGCCATTCTCACCGATACGACGGGCCTCGCCGGCGCCCAGGCGGCGTAAATCGGGTCAAGCGTTTCGCGCCATAAGTCCGCCGTCGACCGGTATCACCGTACCTGTCAGGAACGAGGCCGCCGGCAGGCAGAGGCTCAGCGTCATGTGCGCAACCTCTTCGGGATCTCCATATCGGCGCAGTGCCGTGCGGCGCTTGGCGTAGATGGTCTTGTCCTCCTCGGGAATCGGCGCGGTCATCGCGGTTCGAATTGGACCCGGGCAAATGCAGTTTACGGTGATGCCCTCCGGCCCCAGCTCGACGGCAAGTGCGCGGGTTAGACCGGCGACGCCGGCTTTGGCGGCGGAGTAGGGTGTGTCGCGTGCCGTCGCGCCCAAGGCCTCGGTCGATGCGATGTTGACGATGCGCGGGCTCGCCGATTTGCGCAGATAGGGTAGGGAGGCGCGAACCGTGCGTTGGTGCGCGGTCAACAAGACCGAAAGCGCGCGCGCCCAGATTTCGTCGTAGCGGGCGTGGTCGACCGGCACGCCGGCGGGTATGCCGGCATTGTTGATGAGCACGTCGAGACCATTGAGCGCCTTGGCGACGTCATCGACGACGCGGGTGATCGCCTCCGCGTCGCCGACGTCCAATGCCCAGGCTTTGGCGTCGCCGCCGCCATCGCGAATTTCTTTGGCAACCGCCTCGGCGCTGTCCTCGCTCAAATCGGTGACCGCGACCCTGGCGCCTTCGTCTGCGAAGGCATGAGCCGTCGCCCGCCCCATGCCGCTCGCTGCGCCGGTTACAAGCACCGATAGTCCGCGCACAGAGCGGCTTAGTTTTTTCACCGGATCCATTTCACTTCTCCGCAAAAGCCTGCGCCAGCTTCCGGTCCGGCAGCCCGGTTGTCCAGTCAGCTTGCGGGTGAGGCGTTGTCCCACACGGAATAAAAAGCCGACGGCCATTTCTGACCGCCGGCTTCTCCCGTTGAACCGATCCGCGCAGGAGGGGGGCTAATGCACGGACACAGGAGTCAGTTCGTTCTGCACCGCCGCACCATAAGCGCTGTCATAGGCGTCGGTGTAACCGAGTACGGTGCCATCCACGGCATGCAGAACGTATAGTTTCACGCCAGGCGGTAAGGTGATGCCCGCAGGAATCAGACCCAAACGATGAGCTTCCTCGTCGCCCGTCGGCTTGATGTAGGCAATACGACCCGCATCGAAGGAAGGCGTTTTCTTGCTATTCAGTTCATCGCTGTTCATGACAGATCTCCTTCGCCCATCCCATTCGTCTTGCCGGACTTCGTGCGGATCGCAATCGTTCGTATGACGCTTTCGGCTTTCGGCCTGGCGAGTTCGATCGTAAGCAGTCCATTCTCCAACGCGGCACCCGTCACTTCGATCCCTTCCGCAAGCACAAACGCACGCTGGAACTGTCGTGCTGCGATGCCGCGATGCAGGAATTGTTTCTCCGAGGGTTCGGTCTGTTTGCCCCGAACGACGAGCTGGCGGCCCTCGACCGTGACGTTCAATTCGTCGCGGCCAAAGCCTGCAACGGCCAGCGTGATGCGCAGCTTCTCTTCTTCCGGTTGCTCGATGTTATAGGGCGGGTAGCCGTCCGCTGCTGTCTTGGCCGTGCGCTCCAAAAGGCGCTCGAGGTGCTCAAAACCGAGCAGAAAGGGACTGTTGAAATAGACGGTTCGGTTCATTTCAAAGCCCTCCTTCAAGCGGCTTTGGGTACTCAGTGGCCCCGCAAACGGGCTGCCGGTGTCTCTTCGGTGACCCCGCCAGAGGGCGTCACCTTCTGGTAAGAATGTGGGGTGGGACCGGGCGAAATCAAGGTCCCGGAAAGTGTTGCTTTAACCGTGGGTTGCTTACTTGGAAACACCTTTTGTTCTGCTCGACGCCGCAACCTCCGGTGACGCGCGGCTATTGCACTTCAGTCAACCTTTTCAGGTGATTACCGCCCACCGCCCAAGCGAGGTCTCGACGGCGCTGAGCGCTGTGGAGAAGGCACTCGCCGCGGGATGGCACGTGGCGGGCTGGATGGCGTACGAGCTTGGCTATACCCTGGAACCACGACTTGCCGCGCTCCTGCCGGCGAGCAATAGCCACCCGCTATGTTGGTTCGGCGTATTCGATGCGCCGCGGGAAATCGCGCGCGCCGATCTGAGCGGCGAGGGAAGGGCCTATGCCGGTCGTCTGCAACACGAATGGAACCGCGAGACCTATCGCGAAAGGTTCAAGCGGGTTCACGACTACATCGAAGCAGGCGACATCTACCAAGCAAATGTGAGCTTTCGCTCGCGCTTTCACTTCGCGGGAGATCCACTGGCGCTCTTCCTGCAGCTTCACGACCGCGCAGCGGCGGCCCATGGCGCATTCGTCGACGACGGCACGCGCCAAATTTTGAGTCTGTCGCCGGAATTGTTCTTCGCGATCGATGGAGGTGGAAAGATCACGGCGCGTCCGATGAAAGGGACTTGGGCGCGAGGTACGGATGAGCTGTCCGATGCGCGTGCCAAAGCCGCTCTGGCGGCTTCGGCCAAGGATCGCGCGGAAAACCTGATGATCGTCGATCTCCTGCGCAACGATATCGGCCGGCTGGCGCTGATCGGCAGCGTGGCAGTGCCAGAGCTTTATTCCGTGGAAACCTATCCGACATTGCACACGATGGTCTCCACGGTGACGGCCCAGCTGAAACCAGCGGTGCGCGCGGCGGCGATCGTGCGGGCACTTTTTCCCTGCGGTTCGATCACCGGGGCGCCGAAGATCCGCGCCATGGAAGTCATTCGCGAGTTGGAATCGAGCTTGCGGGGCGTTTACTGCGGCGCCATTGGTTTCTTTGCGCCCGATGGCGCCGCCAAATTCAATGTCGCGATCCGCACCATCACGATCGAGGGTCACAATGGTGAATTGGGCGTAGGCGGCGCGGTCGTTCAGGATTCCCGCGCGGATGCCGAATATGACGAGTGTCTTTTGAAAGCGCGATACTTCGAAACGGCACGGCGACCGATCGCTCTGATTGAGACGCTCAGATATGACGGAGTTTTTGTCCGGCTGGAGCGTCACCTCGAGCGCCTGCGAAAGTCTGCTGCATTCCTGGGTCTGCCCTTCGACCGCACAGCCGCGGCGGCCGCGCTTGGTCGTGTGGTCGTCGGCGCTGCGGGACCGCTTCGGGTTCGACTGACCCTCGACGAGGATGGCGTTTTCGCATGCGAGGCCGCGTCCTTGGGCGGCAGCCCCACGCAATGGCGCTTTGCGCTTTCTCCCTATCGCGTTGACAGCCGCGACGTCTTGTTGCGTCACAAGACGAGCTGGCGCGAATTCCATGACGACGAACAATCGCGTCTGTCGCGCGTGGCAGGCTCTGACGAAGTCGTATTCCAGAACGAGCGTGGTGAAGTATGCGAAGGCAGTCGCACCAATATCTTTGTGTCGCGCGGCGGGAAACTTGTGACGCCGCCCCTTTCGTCGGGCCTGCTTGACGGCATTCTTCGCCGCGAACTGATCGAAACGGGCGAATGCATAGAAGCCGTGCTGACGCCGGCCGACCTGACGGGCGACGTCTTTCTTGGCAATTCCCTGCGCGGCCTGATCAGGGCGCAGCTTGTTCGCTCGTCATTGCTCTTCGACGGCGGCTGAGCGGTTCAATATGTTGCCAGCGTGCAGAGTTGTGCGAGCGAATCCGGCAACAGCCAGCCGCCGACTTCGGCGATGCGACCTTCGCGAATATCCGCGTCGAGGACTTCGGCAAGATTGCGCCGCTCGAAACGCTGACGCAGCTCTCGCGCGGCAGCCCGCGCGCTGAACGTGGGGAGCGCCGACCGCGCCACTTCTCCCAGGCGCGCCGCCTGCTCGCGATCAACCAGCGTCGCGAGCAAGTCGTCATAGGGCGTCGGTGCATGGCGGCGGCCAAGCCAGCGCGGCAGCGTCAGGCCAAGCGCCGTCGCGCCAAGCGCCGCGGCAACGCCGCCGCCGGCCACCATCGTTCGACGCGAAAGCCGCGGTTGCTTCATCGCATGATCCCCTTCAGATGATCCGCCAGGCGCAGCGTCAATGCCACGAGATTCATGGTCGGATTTGATGCGCTGTAGGTCGGGAACACGCCACTGCCGGCAACATAAAGGTTGGAGAGTCCGTGGACTTTCAAGTTGGCGTCGACGACGCCTTGCTTGGGATCGACATGCATGCGGGTCGTGCCCAGATGATGATCGCCCCAGTCCAGTGCCGCCAGCCAGCTCTCGCGCGATTTGAGGTTGAGACGCATCATCCCGCTGCGGGCGGCCAGCAATTGCCGTCCGAGTTCGCGCATCGTCAGCCGGTAGCGAGCGAAGTCGGAATCCGAAACTCGATTGCTGAGCTTGAGCCGCGGAAGTCCGAGCGAGTCGCGCTCGTCCGTCAAGGTGAGGCGCCGCTCGGGATCCGGTTCGAGTTCGAGCCCACACCCGACCGAATAGGCCTTTGCATTGCTCGCGTCGACGCCGAGCGCAAGTGCCGTCGTGACGACGGCGGCCTTGCCCAGGTCGTCGAGTTCGACTGCGTTTTCCACGGTCGTAAGCGAGCCAAGAACCTTGCTGTTGCGCTTGAAGTCGTCGCGCGGGGCAAACGCCGGACGCACCAAGGCGCCGTTCAGGTCGTAGGCATTGAAATAATAGCCGGGGATGTCGCCGGCGAACGAAACCAGCGTCGCCGTGTCGCGCGGGATCGGATGATCGGCAAAGAATCGCCCGACCAGATCGTTGCCGTTGCCGACGCCGGCAGACGCCACATCGCGTGATGCGAGCATCAGCCGCGCGTTTTCGACCGCGCCCAGCGCAAGCACGGTGGTCTTTGCCTTCACCGAGAATTTTCGTCCGTTGAAAGTCGAAATCTCGAAGTGATCCAAATTGGCGGCGTTGGCCGCGATGCTCAGATGCGTCGCATTGCCGTGCAGGAAGAGTTTCAAATTTGCAACGCGTTTCAAGTCGGCGGCATAGCGCTCGCCGAAATGCGTCGGCAGAACGCTGTCGCGCTGCCTGCTGAACTGGAACCAGCTCGTGTAGACGCCGCCACTCCCGAGCTCCAATGGTTCGGCCACCTCTGCCATCGGTTTTGTCGAGCGGTCGTAGCTCCAGGGGCCGGCTTCGACGAGCGTTTGGGCGCGCTTGAAATAGGGTTGCAATTCCTTGATGCCGAACGGCCAGCCTGAGTGGCGCACCCACGGACGTTGTTCGAAATCGATCGGATCGAGCGGCCGACACCAGCCGCCCCAGTGGTTGCTGCCGCCGCCGAGATAGCGCATGCGTGACGCGTCGAGCGGAAGATATGACACGCCCGCGACTTTGCCGCCGTAAAGGGCTTGCGTCTTCGCGTCGAAATCCATTCCGCCGCTCTCGAACAGCATGACTTTGAGCCGCGTCTGGGCGAGAGCGAGCGCCAACGTGATCCCAGCGGGCCCGCCGCCGATGATCGCCACGTCTGGTTGCAGGATCGTGCCCGACGGAATGGCCCGGGCATCAATGAACGCGCTCAAAGCGGGATTTTCCGTCAACTGTCGCCGTCACGGTATAGGGATGACCCGACCGTGTCTTGTCGCAATTGTCGCGGAATTCAACTTGCCGCAGCCATAGACGAGATGGCGCGGTCCTGCCATTGACGCCGGTGCAGACCTGAATGCTCAAGCTCTTGCTTGTGTTCCACATTACCGCGACTATCCGCGTCCTCCTGGAATCGGAATTTGAAGACAAGAATGCGCGCACTTCTTGCATTGGTCTTGGTGTTGGCCACGGGCGGCTGCACCGCGCGTGAGCGGGCCCATCTTGATGCCTTCTTCGAAGCCAATTCGCCCTTCGGCGACGAGTCCGAGCCCGCCCCGCAAGCGCCCATTCCGGCCCAACTGAATCCGAAATGCCGGGACGTCGCGAGCGACCGGTCGTCCGATGTGCTCGCGGAAGGATACGACGCGGATGTCGCGCGTGCGGTGTACGATTCGGTCTATGCCGATTGCCTCGCCTGGGCACGACGCGGATCAGATTTACAGTAGGGATCCGTCTGAGAACGGATATTTCCTGGTGGAGCCAAGCGGGATCGAACCGCTGACCTCCTGCATGCCGTTCGCAGTCAGTCTTGGTGCAAGACTAAACTGCGAAACGGTACCGAATGGTCGCAACGGTCGTTCCCGAGTAACCAAGCCCGCAAAAAACCTCCCACTAAACTGCTTTAGGCTCTAAGGATGGCGTCTGGGGGCGAGTGAAGAAATGACCGCACGCGCGGTGCACATTAAACCTGCGAAATTCACGGTCGTGCAGCAATTGCGCGGGCTCAGCATCGCATTGGTACTTTTCTGGCATACGTTGACCAAAGCAGGTCTTCACTATTGGATTTTTGGCGATCCGATCAGCATCGACACCTTCTTTATCGTCGGTGGTTTCATAATGTTTTACTCGTCGCACAACGACTTTGGTCAACGGGGAGCTGTTAGCGCCTACTATTTTCGGCGTTTTGCCCGCCTCATTCCGCTCTATTGGATATGCGTCGCCGTTTACGTGCTGGGAGTCACTCTTTTTGTTTCGAACCACCGGCCCATACACCCAAGCTCAATCTTGGCCACACTTTTCTTCATTCCGTATGACTACAGCCTTGTGAGCCACAGAGTCTGGACGGTCTACCCGGTCGGTTGGTTTCTTGATTATCTCGTGTTTTTCGACTTGGTGTTTGGCTTTTTTCTGTTTCTTCCGCGAAGAGCCGGCACTATCGCAGCTTCGGCGATCTTGGTTCTGCTCGTGCTCGTAGGATTGTTTCCGACGGACCATGCAATTGTTGCCGCATGGACAAGACCAGTTGCGTTGAAGTTCGTGGCCGGCCTGGGTCTGGGGTATCTCTACCTCTATCGCGAGAAGTTGGGACTCGTTCTTAAAGTGCGGGAACCTCTGCTGTGGTTTGTCGGGCTCTTCACTTTTGCATTCGTGGGCTCGTACCTTGGTGGCGGAGGATTGTCGCCGGTGAACTGGCGACCCTTCAACAGCGCGGTGGCCCTTTGCCTTGCCTCCGTTGCCATTTTTGCGCAGGCACCCAAGGCGAACCATATTATAGCGCGGACATTGCATGCGATGGGGGATGCCTCCTACAGCATCTATCTCTCCCATCCGATCGTGCTGTTGGTGGGATTTAAGATTTGGCAGAAAGTCGGCCTGGGTGCCGTCTTGTCGCCATGGATTTTCGTCGGATTGTCGTTGCCGGTGTGTGTCACAATCGGATTATACATTTATCGATATTTCGAGGCCCCAACGACGGCCAACTTAATTGCATGGCGGACGAATCGCATCGCATCCCATCAAATGGTTCGGCCAACATAATTGCCTGGCCCAACGTGAGGTCGGGCGTGCGCAGGGCAGGATCGAAGTCGTTTGAAAAAATGGTGTAGCGCGCGTCCGTATCGCGAGCCAACCTCTCTCGCATCTCTGCGGCACGTTGTTCGCGCTTGGTGTAGTCTGCCATGGCGACGGCTCGTGAAAGTCAGTGTCGCGTCGCCACCCGCGCTTGAAGTGAATTTTGAAGGGGATCGATGTTCCGTGTCGAGCCACGAAATGTGGTACGGCGGGGTCGCGACATAGCTCTTTCACTTTTCGATGATGGAGCTGCCAGCTCAGGCGAAAACGCCACTGACGTACCAGTCGTCCTGATGGCCGCGCAGGAAGGCAATCTGTTTTCGAAATTCCTGGAAACAAAGCCGATACCGTGCTCGCCGCTTACCGTGCACTTACCGTGCGATATTTTGGCACGGGCTTCAAATAGATCGAAACGAGTAAGTCTTGAAATTATTAAAACAAAAGTGGTGGAGCCAAGCGGGATCGAACCGCTGACCTCCTGCATGCCATGCAGGCGCTCTCCCAGCTGAGCTATGGCCCCGTTCCAGTGAACAGGTATCGGCATCAGGTATCGGAAAATCTGGGTGGCGGGGATCAGCGATCTGATCCCTGATACCTGCTAGCGCTCATCCTTCTCGATGTCGGCGTCGATGATGCCGCTGACATCGTCATTTTCGTCTTCGTCGTCTTCCAACAAGCTGTCGTCTTCTTCTTCGTCGTCATCCTCGACAACGATATCTTCGATGTCGTCCTCGTCGACGACCTGCATTCCGGTTCCTTCTGTCTCGGTCTCTTCAGCAGGCTCTTCTTCTTCCTCGTCTTCGCCGGTTGCCGCGACGACCAGCGGCGCCTCATCCGGCACCGGCTCGACGATCTCCTCGGCGTCCTCGCTCTCCTCGTCCTCGCTCTCCGTTTCCTCGTCGTCGGTATCCGCGGGCACGGGTTGGGCGGCTACCGGTTCGGGTTGGCGCGGGCGGCGCTGCTTGTAGAGCGCCTCGGGCTCAAACGTGAAGTGGCACTTCGGGCAATCGATGGGCCGCTTCTGCAGGTCGTAAAAGCGCGCGCTACAGTTGGGGCACACGCGTTTCAGTCCTAGATCTGCCTTGACCAAGCTCTTGCTTCCCATAAAGAAAGGGTTGTGTTGGAAGGGGGGTCGTTTGCCACGCCGAGGGCGGCCTGTCAAAGAGACTTTTGGGCTTGAGAAATGCAGGGTTCCGCCGCCAGACCGTTGAAATCGCGCCGTTGCGGCCCGCTGCACGGCACGGTTGCCATTCCCGGCGACAAATCCGTGTCGCATCGCGCTCTGATCCTTGGCGCGCTCACCGTCGGACAAACCCGGATAACCGGGCTTCTGGAAGCCCAAGACGTCCTTGATACGGCCGAAGCACTAAGCTCATTCGGGGCCCACTTCACGCGGCACGATATCGGCCGATGGTCAGTCTGGGGGACCGGCGTCGGCGGCTGGGCCGAGCCTTCGAATGTTCTCGATTTTGGAAATTCCGGAACCGGCTCGCGTCTCGTCATGGGTGCCATGGCGACGACGCCCATTACCGCCGTCTTCACAGGCGACAACTCACTGCGCGCCCGGCCGATGGCGCGCGTGCTGGAACCGCTCTGCAAGTACGGTGCGAGCTATACGGCACGCGACGGCGGGTTGATGCCCGTCACGCTAAGGGGGGCGGCGCAAGCAATTTGCATCGATCACAAAGTCGCGGTCGCTTCGGCGCAAGTGAAGTCGGCGCTGCTGCTGGCGGCTCTTGGCGCGCCCGGCCGTTCGCGCATTGTCCAGGACACGTTGACCCGCGATCACACCGAAAAAATGCTGGCGGCGTTCGGTGCGGATGTCTCGATCGAGCCTCTCGACAAAGGCGAGGCCATCCAAGTAACGGGC
>Ga0157373_10001763_pt1 | contig 16468 bp, 19 predicted proteins | sample C65metaG_FD_113460 | JGI IMG/M metagenome (GOLD analysis project Ga0157373, IMG submission 113460) | Corn rhizosphere microbial communities from Kellogg Biological Station, Michigan, USA - C6-5 metaG | ecosystem: Host-associated > Plants > Roots > Rhizosphere > Soil | place: USA: Michigan... | reverse complement strand
GGAACTCTCCGGTGGCGAAGCACAGCGTATAAAACTGGCAACGGAGCTGCAGCGTACACAACACGGGCAGACCTTATACATTCTGGACGAGCCCACAACAGGGCTCCATCCTTCGGACGTAGAACGGCTGCTCCTGCAGTTGAACAGGCTTGTTGATGCCGGCAATACGGTGATCTTGGTAGAACATGATATGGATGTGGTTGCAGAGAGCGACTGGGTAATCGATATTGGCCCCGGCGCCGGTGAAGATGGCGGGCAGGTTGTCGCTGAAGGAAAACCTGCGGATATTGTAAAAAACAAGATAAGCCGCACTGCGGCCTATCTGTCAAAACACTTGTAAGAGTGCGTAAGTTCTCAAAAAATTAGAGATCTGTAATATTGGTAGAAAATACAGTGATTTGCATATTTTACAGGTCTGAATTATGCAGTAATTTTGGGAATGGTGGTAAAACTTTGTGCCCGAGGTGTACACATTTCCTATGCAGAAGACGAATTAAAGGTCATTTTACCCTGCTCTGATACCGGCACAACTACCAAATTCCAGGATCACTTTTCAGCTTCTGACAATTCCTTTACTGGTCTTATCACCAGGTTACCTACTATAAGTACCGAGCGCCAAATTAACACATTGGCGCTCGACTACTATATTCTTGTAAAACCAGGAGAGCGTCCTGATATTCATAAAGGCAAAAAGTGGATTTCTTTCGCTGAAGCCATACAATATCAGGATGAACTTTCATCGCTGCTTGAGGCAGCACTGAAAAAATTGAAGGAAGACTTGAACTATCAACCGATAGAATACCATTTGCTTCCCGGAAAATTTACCATGAAAGAACTTCGGGTTCTATATGAGCTGATCTTAGGTAAGAAACTTGACAGAGGTAACTTTGCCAGAAAGATGGGGATCGCTGATTTTTTACAGCCCGAGGGCTTGAAAACAGATGCTGAATCCACAAAGGCGCCAATGCTGTATACGTTTAATCAGAATTACTTCAGGAAAACTGAGCAGGGGCTTTTTAAAGAATTTTAGGGTATTAAAGGTTAGAAACAAGATCGTGCATCTGTTTGAGCTGATCATCACTTAACCCAGTTTTCCTGGCAATCGCCAGATGCCCCTGAAGCTGTGCTTCTACCCCACCCAGGCTGCTGAGTGCAGCAACAGTTACCAGTTCTCTGTCCTGATTGCTCAGCACTCCCCTGCTGAAAATGTCAGCAAACAAGTGCTCTTTAAGAAATATTTCAATTACCGGAACAAAAAGAGCATATCCTGCCTTCCTGGTTTCTGGTTGCCCAGTGAGGTTCTGCAGGTTCTTCTTACCCAGATCGTACTTGTCGATCCCCTTATCAACAAGTGCTGGTTCTGCTCCGATCGGATCTGTCTTTCCGGCAGCCTTTCTTTCTTCAGTGACTGTTTTCAAAGTGTTTATGGCATTCAGACTACGGGGAAAACCACAATAAGCATACAGCTGTATCAGAATTTCTTTATTCTCGTTGATGCTTAAGCCTGCATCAAGCCCTTTATTTAATTCAGTTTTAAGAAGGGCTAAATCGCCTTTAGCTGTCAGTGCCGAAATGGCGACAATGCTCTGCTGTCGCTTACTTAAAAATTCTTTACTTCCAGAGATTGTGGTTCCTTTTAAATATTCCTCATCACCTACTTTTCCAAGCCATACAACCGGGCCTTTATCGGCATTGGGGCCGATAGCAATATGTGTCATCCGGCTATCCGGTGAGGCACCATGCCAATGCTCCGTATTTGGTAAACATGTAACCAGATCACCTTTATGAAGGATTCTCTTAGGCTTACCTTTCTCCTGGTAATAGGCCGTACCTTCTTCAATCAGCAAAATCTGACCGCCGGCGTGCGAATGCCAATTGGTTCTTGCCCCAGGTTCAAAACTTACACTGCCTACTGAACAATCCAATCCATTTTTCGCATCCGTATGCATCTTCACTGAGGTCTTTCCCGTAAAATGAGAAACACTTGCAGGTGCTTTCTGATCTTGCGCGCTGGCCGCTGTAGCCACAAAAACTGCGCAAAAACTCGTACCTGCAATGATATTTTTTATGGTCATATCTTTTGGTGTTTTTAAGGAATCATTTTAATTTACGCAGCCAGGTTTCTACCTGCACAGCAACCTCCCGTTCTTTATTGCCTTCCATCACAAACATCACTCCATCTCTCTCTATTCCACCTTTTGTAGAAAAACCTTCGAGGACTGTACTCTTTGGGGCCGTTTCTTTTACCGTTTGAAAAGTATTTCCTATCCCGTATCCTGCATTGGTATTAAAGGGGATGATCGTTTTCCCACTCAAATCATATTGTTTAAGAAAGCTTTTCATTGGAGGCGGCAGCTGCATACCCCATGTAGGGAAACCAAGAAAAATCGTATCATACTGACTGATCTTATCAATTTTTGTTTTCAGGGGCGGAAGAAAACCTGTAGAATTTTCATTCGATACCTGATCAACTATCTTTTTATAATCCTGAGGGTACGGGTTTACCAGTTCAAGCGCAACCATATCTCCACCCACTTTCTTATGAATAATTTGTGCGACTGCCTTGGTATTGTTTGTTCTGGACAGGTAAACTATCAGCACTTTTTTATTGATGAGTGAATCATTTGTTTCTGCCAGCTGGTCCTTGATGGCGGAAGTATTGCTTTTTGATTTCGAGCATGCCGCAAACAGGGCGCTGGACAGAACAATCAAAAAGCTTAGAGTGATCAGGTATTTCATAATGGAGTCCTCAAATTTATAACTACTTTTTCAAAGATGGATCTGCCCATATTTTTTTGGACTTTCACCAACTAATTTTTTAAAGCTGCGTGAAAAATGCTGGGGGTATCTGAAACCGAGTTCATAAGCAATTTCATTGATATTCTTTTCCCTGGAAAGAATCCGTGACTTGGCTTCAGCAAATAACTTTTCCATAATATAGTCCCTGGCGCTGATGCCAGTTTCTCTTTTCACTAAGCTGCCAAAGTAATTGGCAGAAAGTTCCAGCTCCGCAGCACAATAGGCCACTGAGGGTGTACCATATTTGAGCGAGCGAAGCGAGGCGAAATAATGCTCTAAAAGCATATCTAAACGTGATAAAACACCTTCTCCAGTAGAATTTTGCTGGTTTCCTGTTGCTGACATATGATTAGTTTGTCTGTTACAGGATAAAAATCAAAATAATAATTTGGGCTTATACCCCTAGTGGGAACAAAGCGAAAATCAGGGCATTTAAAACGAAGAAAAAATGAAAACTATTCTTTTGTCTGTCCGTTGACCATCCAGGATTTGAAATCTGCTGCCTTGTTTTTACTGATGTAGATGGGTTCCGGCACGACGGTATTCAGTGTGAGCAGCAAGCGGCTATCAAACCAAATAGTGATATTTTCAATGTTGCTGCGGGCAATAATGTATTGCTTGTTTGCCCGGTAAAAATGAGCAGGATTCAGAGAAGAATAAATCTGATCAAGTGTGTTCAAATAATTTAGCTGAGTGCCGTCTCGTAAGCAAATCAATGTATTCTTATCTGAGGTATAGAAGTATGAAATCTGCGCAACTTCTACCGGTATCAATTTATCTTTAACAGGAACCAGAATTTTATCATTATAGCTTTTTGGTATTGCCAACTGAGAAACCTTTGATAAGTAAGATATCACATCAACAGGTGATAACTTACTGAATTTCGACAATGCCCGTTGCATATCAGAGGTTTTTATCGGTTTCAGCAGGTAATCAATACTATTTACTTTAAAAGCTTCAATTGCATATTCATCGTATGCAGTGGTAAATATGATTGGAACATCTACGTCAATATAATTAAATATCAGGAAGGCAGAGCCATCGGATAAATGGATGTCCATGAATATTAAATCTGGTGCAGGATGAGTCTTAAGATAGTTAACCGTCTGACTCACGCTTTCTGTGTTTCCCAAAACCTTTGTATCCGGACATACTTCTTTCAGGATTTCCAGGAGGCTTTCATAAGCAGCAGTTTCATCTTCAACGATCAGCACCTTCATCGGCATTTATATCAATGGTAAATAAACCGTAAACATTTTTCCATCATTCTCCACCTTTATTGATTTGTTTGTCAACAACATACAGCGGCTCTCTAAATTTTCCAGACCGGTACCATTGGTGACAGGAACTGTCAACTTTGGATAAACAGGGTTAGAAACTACTAACTCATTTTCACTATTGGTTTGTATCACAACGTTCATCTTATGATCACTATCAATGCTGTTATGTACTACAATATTATCCAGCAGAGGAAGTATTGAAAGTACCGGTAACCTCAGGTTAAGTGCATCAGGATCAATATCAATTGTATATTTCAACTTGTTGGCAAAACGTACTTCCATCATATAGCGAAACGAATCTGCAAAAGCCAGTTCTTCATTTAGCGTAATTAACCCTTTTTTATCACTCTGGAGGATATAGCGGAACACATCAGAAAGCTTGTTTACATAATCGAGGGTCATCTCATCATCCTTCTTTCGGATCAGGGATGTAAGTCCGTTAAGCGAATTAAAGAAGAAATGCGGATTGATCTGATTGGTTAACGCATCATAGCGGCTCTGTAAATTTTTGACAATCAGTTCTTCGATCTGCTGTTCCTTTTTCCTCTTCTCGTGGTACAAAATAATAATATGCCCACCCAATGAAGTTAAAATGGAAACCATAAAAAACTGAAACAGTACAAGACTCCCAAAATGTCTCACCCTGGTAAAGATCAAAAATGATATGAATCCATATACGGCATAAAAACCCACAGCGATCAGGGTACTGTATATTACTCTTTGTTTGAATAAAGTTGTGGTAAGTTTATGCAGATTGATCCTGACCAGAAAAAATATCAGCACAACAAAGGAAATATACCTGAAGACAAAAAAGTAAACATGGTTTATCCAGTCTGAATGGTTGAGGCCACGCAGTTCAAATGGCAACCAGGTAATATCCGGGTATAAAATGAATAATGCAGCAACCAAACTGATGGCTATTAATTGATATATACTGTATTTCTTAGGCAATGTAATTCTCTCTAAAAATATTGATGATGCGGTAAAAATACATCTTCTTATTTTAAATCATGATGCAGAACATATGAACCGAATCAAATGAGTGAAAATGGTATAAATAACAGAGTTTCAGCACTCAGATACCAATTATATTTTCTTGAGATTAGCGATCTGTAACACTTAACCATTTATATTATGAAAAGCTCAGTTTTCACATTATTCCTAATCATCCTGGGTCTACATATATCCCGGGCGCAAACTTCTCCTCTTGAACAGCAAATTAAAGACCTGTCTGCCGCGAAATGGCAGTGGATGTCAGATAAAAATGTAGACAAGCTTAATCTTCTCTTCCATGATCAGGCAAAATTTGTACATATGAGCGGAACATGGAAAAAGAACGAGGAATTGGATATCATCAAAACAGGAAGCATCTGGTATAAAAAAGCTGATGTTCATGACGTAGCAGTAGAAGTTATTGATAGAACTACTGCCATAGTCTGGAGCCGCATTACACTTACTGCTGTAGTTCGGGGTAATGATGCAGTTACTGAATTTACCGTTACAGAAGTTTATAAAAAAGTAGGCAAAGACTGGAAACTGCTGGCATTAACATTCAGTAGTGTCAGGGATACACATGTGATCAAACACTAGTTTTCAACTGCACAAAAAAGGATGGATTAATCAGACGGCTTCGCGCTGAGTTTAAAATACTACTAAAAATTTATCTGCGCCTGTATCCTCAAAAGATTTCCCGTCTGCAGATTATCTGGCACCTCATGATCCTCAAAACGGCGTGAAGAAATCGTGTATTGACATACCAGCTCAAACTGTTTTACGGGCTGCCATTCCATACCAATCTCCAGCTCCTTTACATGATACATACGGGCATCTAACTCATGTTTTTTGCCCCCGTTGTAGTAATGAGCCCTGGTAAATGGTATAAAGACCTGGTTTTGAATCTTTGTTCTGTACGAAAGTGTAACGTAAGCACCGTCTAATTTTCTAACTTCAATAGAATCGGTAAGCTTATCATATGCTGGTCCCCTCCCCATGTTATATTCAGCCTGTATACCGAAAGGTTTAGGATAAAGTACAAATGATGCCGCCACCCTTTGGTCAGTATAATTGTGATCGGCAATGTATTTTGTTCCGGGACTTACATCATCTGAAGTAACCACATATTTGCCGGTATATGCCTGAAGAGAGGGCTCGATAATCTGATCCCCCACAAGGAAAGGGTAAGTAATTCTTCCCACCCAATGTTGCTGGTTATTCTGCTCCGGCTTGTTTGCAGTTTGTCCGTTGAAAAAACCAAAACCAAATACCCCGTAGTCGCCTGATCCTTTTAAACCACTGGAAACAAGCATGGCAAATCTCTCTCTGATCTTTTTAGGTGCCCAGTAGAAGAACACGCCCAAATCACGCTCATTAACAAAACCATTGGTACCATCTGCCCGGTCCAGTGGCAAACGATTCTGACTTGACTGCATATTTTCGAAACCAAATGGAATCTTACTTTGTCCTACCCTGAACCTATATTCATTGTCTTTATCAAGGCCTAAGTCGACATACGCATCCCGTAACTGTCCGAAATGCAAGTTATCGGAAGACACAGAACTTGCAAAATCAGGCTGAAGATAGAAATAAACCCTTTTACTAATCTGGCCTGAAAACACCAGACGTACCCTTCGGATAAATAATCCGCCGCCATCTCCCATACTTTTATCGCCCTGTTCATTGGTTAACTTCGGATTTGTTTCAAGAAGGCGATTATATCTGAATTGGGCATAACCCCTGATGTTAAAAGATTCATACCATTTGGGATCTTTAGCGGTATTGGTGCCAGTGCTATCCTGAGCAACCGCACTGAAAGTTAACACTGTAAGAAATAGGAATTGACAGATAAAATAAGAAAAACGCATCAGCAGCTATTTGTAAGACTATTATTGGTTCTAATTAATGTTACAAAAGTGTTAAGTACATGTTACCTGTAAATAGCTTTAATGTTAAGATTATATTATCAATACGAATTACTTAACATTCATATAAGAATAGATTTACATACAAGAAGGCTATCCTACATCAAGATCAACACTGATCAGGATTTTGTCGCAAATTCCCTTTAAATTGTCGCGTATAACCCCTTTCTACTAATCAGTATTTGCTGCATATTTGTTATGCAAGTTTTAATCTTTAAAACCACTCTTATGTCAGACAACAGCGTTTCATTACACAGAGTTATCAAAGCATCTCCTGAAAAGGTTTACCGTGCTTTCACAGAAGGCCTTGCACTGGCTTCATGGATGCCACCCTATGGCTTTCTCGGTACCGTTCATGAAATGGATGTAAAAACAGGAGGTACGTTCAAAATGTCTTTCCAGAATTTTACGACTGGAAAGACTGAAACTTTTGGAGGCGAATACCTGGAGGTTGTCCCGAACGAGCTGTTGATCTATACCGACAAATTTGATGATGCAAGCCTCCCTGGCACGATGGTGAATACTATTTGGTTTGAAAAAACATCGGTAGGTACAGACCTGAAAATTCTGCAGGAAAACATCCCTGAAATGATACCAGCGGAGATGTGTTATCTGGGATGGCAGGAGTCACTTGAAAAGTTGATTAAACTGGTTGAGCCGGAAATACCGGATGCTTAAGACGCCAGTGAAAAAGCCTCAGATCATTCCAAGGCTTTTAGATAAATTTTGTTTCAGTTACAAATCCTGTATACTCGTATCAGGGATATCGTTGATAATTGATTCTCCATAAGCTGAGGCCGGAGACTGGTAGCCCGGTTTAAATTCTCCGTTTAAGATCCGGGATGCAACTGCAACTACCGATAAAGGCGTTAGCGTATATCCTGAAGGTGCATCGACGATAGAACGAACCACCTTGCCGTCGGCATCTGTTACCTCCGCAGATAGCTTGGTTCTTCCTTCGGCCCGCTCTTCTTCATTAGGCCCGTCAGGTAAATTATCCATGTCTAAAGATGGCATTCCCGCAGCCGGTAATTTAAGTTGAAAATATTCTTCGATATTTGGTATACCTGTGGATTTGAATGACAGGATGATCCCTCCCAGAGGTGTAGGCAAACATTCCTCTTCACCATTCCCAAAATCAAAAAACTTAGGCTCGGGGTCTTTCCAGAGTTTTACTTCAGCGGCTTCGCGAAAAAGCATACCGATATCCATAATATTTTTGCTGCTTTTTACAGATCCGCGGGAGAATCCTCCAAAATGTCTGAATGCAACGCTTAATTTTTGTGGAGAATTTACTCTTCGTGCGGTATGCAGCGCCAGCGCATCATAACTCACAAACATGCCAGCTCCGGAAATCAACATTACGCCAGCTTTTTTTGCCTCAGCATCCAGGCTCTCGGCAAGCTGATAACTATCCAGTTCTGCACTGATATCCAGATAATGAACTCCATTTTCAATACTTGCCTTCATTGCGTGAACAGCCGTTTCCTTAAATGGCCCCGCAGCATTGATCAAACAATCGACATCTGTCAAAGCATCTTTCCATGCCTCCTGATCCTCTACCGGAAAGGTATAAAACCCTACACCCAGAGCTGCAGCTAAAGATTCAAGAGCATCTGACGATCTCCCGGCTATGACAAAATCAAGGTTCAGCTCTTTAGCCCGCTCACTGATTAGTTTGCCTGTGTATCCTGTAGCTCCATAAATGAGCAATTTGTTTTTTGGCTTATTCATAATTATGTGTTATTGATGTAAAATATGACTCGGTCATTTCAGAATAAACTTCAAAAACAAACTCAAACCATATCCATGACAAAGTTACCCATAATTATAAAACAATTGTTTCAGAATTGTAAAGTAATATATGCTAAAAAAACATCTGAATAAAAGATCTCATTTTGAGATATGACTGATTAAATATTTAGCCATGTTCTTAATCCTGGCAGGGTTCTGATGCAATATGTATGATTCATACCAGCCGGTAAAAGCATTGAGAATATATTCCGTGATCATTCCTGCATCTTCTTCCGGATTAATTTCCCCCATGGCCATTGCTTTTTCTACCAGATCCAGCAGGAAAGCATAGGTAGAATCACTATCATTTTTTAGAATTACCTGAATATCCTGATCAGTAGCAGCAAGCTCAAATGTGGTTTTGATAGCCAGGCAACTGTTGCTGTTATACAGAATGGTATTTACAGAATCATTGATGAAGGCTATAACCGCCTTCAGAGGTGATTTAATTTTTGATGCATGCGCTTTGGTTTCAGCCATGCGACTTTCCGTATAATTATGGATACACCTTACAAAAAGCTCACGTTTATCTCCTATGCTGTTGTATAAACTACTGCTATTGATCTGCATGGCATCAGTCAGATCGCGCATTGAAGCTCCGTTAAAGCCCTTTTTCCAGAAAACTTCCATTGCTTTCTGAATAGCCTTTTCTTCATTGAATTCTATATTTCTTGCCATAATCTAGGTCAAAGATACTTATCTGATGATTAAATGGCGTATGTTTGAATTATTGCCGCACCTAAGAAAGGAGAAATATGTCTCATCAAATTATAGCCCCTGTTCGTCATGTCAATTACGGAAAAAAATGGGTACCGGAAAGTAATGAGATGCAGGCAGTTTTTCAGGTGCTCCCGATACCAGCAGATAATCAGCCTCTGATTTGCAAGCCATACAATATAAAGGGCCTCTTTAAGATTAGTATTCACCATGGTCATAACCGGATTCATTATGCCGATAAAGTAATTGAATTTAAAGAATATGCGATTCTCTTTTCCCGCACCAATATGGTTTACCAATTTGAACCTCTTGGGCCGCAACATCCAGGTTATTTATGTGTTTTCACGAATGAGTTTTTTGACAGGTTTGTAAACATTATTGATTATCCCCTTTTTGATCCGGAAGTTTCTCCTTTAATGGAAATTACTGAAGAGCAGATGAGCGCCTTCACAAAGGTTTTTCAGCAGATGGAGCAGGAGTTGGCCGAGGATTTCAGCTATAAATACGATGTAATCAGAACCATGGTCCTGCAGCTGATTTTAGATGCACTTAAACAACAGCCGGCGCCTGAGCTGCAAATCAGAGAGTCTAACAGTGCTCTGCGGATAGCCAGTCACTTTAAAGAACTCCTTGAAGGACAGTTTCCGATTATCAGTACTTCTCATAAAATACTGCTGAGACATCCCGTTGAATTTTCTGAAGCAACCGCCGTTCATGTGAACCATCTGAATCGTTCACTCAAACGGGTTACGGGTAATACTACCAGCCAGCTCATTGCAGAACGCATTGCTAAGGAAGCAAAAATATTATTACAGGATACCGCATGGAATGTGATTGAGATTTCATGGTGTCTTGGATTTGAAGACATTACCCATTTCAATAAATTTTTCAAGAAACATACAGGTCAGACCCCCAGCGCTTTCAGGAAAACCTTAGTTATTTGATTGGGCTTTCAAACCAGCCCTCTGCAGAATGACGATCATCCTTCTGCAGAGGGTAAAAACATTCGTTTTAAATGTCAGTGAGAACTGTTGAGTCGCCAGAGCGCCACACATTGTCGATCGTGACACGCTGAATAACCCATGCATCTCCCTGTCTGAGCAGCTCGACATCATACCTGTTTTTCATGAGATAATGACGTGAGTGGTCATTTGAAGGCAAGTGCTGTGCTTCTACCAATGCATCCATCACGGCTTTGTCACCATCAATGATAACTCTTTGATTGCTGATAGAATGTGTAGTATCAATTTTGCTAAGAGAACCCCTGAGTGCACTGACGATAGTTTCCCGGCCTTCCAGTACGGGATACTCAAAACCTGCCTTTTTTCCTGCAGGTCTGAAATCGGATATCGCATTTTCTGCAAAAGCAGAATTTAAAAGGTCATTATCGCGCAGGTCAAGCCCTGCCGCAAAGCGATTAAGTGTCTCAATTACAGCAAATTTATCTGCGGTTTCCTGAAGATTTTTCATGTGAATTCTATTTGAATAAATGGTATAATTTATATCACAAATCTCTGGATTGTACATCAGCGAAAGTGGGCATTTTCAAACCAATAACAGGCAAAATCAAGCAGTTGCCAGGATTAGTTATTGCCGCGCCTGGTTTACTTACCAACTAGTTTCTCTGTTTTAGTCAGAAACCGATCGAGTGCATCCTGTATATCAATATCCATACGTTTGGCCAGCACTATCAGCCACCAGATACTTTCCCCAAGTTTATGTTCCAGTTCTTTATTGGAATCTTTGCCCGCAGGCCATCTCCCCTGCTGCGACATGGTCAGCCTGCCTACCAATCCTGCATCTGTTAAAAATGCCAGAGCATCTTCTTCTACTGTCCATTCAGTACCATGATGCTGCACTTCCAGTTCATGGTAGCGCTCCCTGATCTTAAGGGATCTCTCTACCGCTTCATTAAAATCTAATTTTTTCATATGATTTATCTTAACCTGCTGCCCGTTTAGTTACCAGAAGCGAGGATAGTTGTGTATTCTGTTTATAAACTGCTTTAGTTAAATGATTTCCTGAAATCTGCCGGTGATAGTTTTGTCTTTTTGTTAAAGATCCGGTTAAAGGACTGAGGATGTTCAAATCCCAACTTGTATGCAATTTCGCCGATTGATAAGCTGCTGACTGACAAGAGTTCCTTGGCTTTTTCAATCATTTTTTCATGGATATGCTGTTGAGTATTTTGCCCGGTAACAGCCCTTAACATATCACTTAAATAATGGGCTGAGACATTCAATTGACTGGCGAGCTGTGCAACCGTTGGTAAACCGGTTACAGATGGCTGGTCAGTTTCGAAGTATTCGGACAGTATGGATTCAAAACGAACCAGCAGATCATTACTTCCTGTTTTACGGGTAATAAATTGCCGGGTATAAAAACGTTTGCTGTAACTGAGCAAGAGCTCGATTTGTGAAAGCAACACATCCTGACTGATCTGATCAATGGCTGACTCCAGTTCAGCTTCTATCTGATCAAATATTGATATGATCACTTTTTTCTCCTTCTCTGAAAGATAAAGGGCTTCAGCTACTGAATATTCAAAGAATCCATAAGTCCTGATCTTTGTCCCCAAAGCATGTCCCAGAATAAAATCCGGGTGTACAAGCAAGGTATATCCGCCATAATCTGCTTCATCCTCCAGTGCGGTAATCACCTGGTTTGGAGAAAAAAAAGATAATCCACCTTCATCAAAATCATAATGGCTTTGTCCATATTTTATCTTTCCTGTAAAGCTCTTTTTATAAGAAATTTTATAAAAATTGAAGACCATACCCTTTTCCAAATCAGAAGTATCAGTCTTGACATCACTATAGTCTACAAGGCTAATCAGCGGATGAAGCGGTTTTGGTAATCCCAGTGCCTTATGTAATTCTGATATCGAATTAAAGATGATGGGTTGTTTTGATCCTGTTTTCATTTGAATGGGCTTTTCAGGTTTAGGTAAGCTGTCAGGTCCTTACGATATGCTTCGGGTCCCTGGGCAAGTCGTTTGGCATATAAACGTACCGCATCATTCCCTGCTGGATAAGTCAATTGATCTTCATCATCTGTCGCAGCCCGGTAGACGACTTCTGCGATGAGCTCAGGTTCGGTGAACTCCATTAGTGTACCATCCTGAAATCCTTCCATCATTTTCGCCATTGTCGCCTCGTATGCTTTATCTTCAGCTACTTGCATAGCTTTTGTAAAATCTGTTTTAATACCTCCCGGAGCTACATTTTTTATTCCTATTCCGAACTGAGCAAGGTCATATGACATGCTCTCCGCAAGTCCTTGCAGGGCCCATTTTGAAGCGTTATAAATCGCTGATTGGGGGTTTGATGTTAAACCGCACAATGAGGTTGTATTGATAAACAGCCCTGCTTGTTTATTTCTAAAGTAAGGAATAAATTCCTGGATCACCCAAACTGTTCCAAAAAAGTTGGTTTCAAACTGTGCCCTGATCTGTTCTTTGCTACTCGATTCCACTGCGCCAATCAGCCCGTAACCTGCATTGTTGAACACGACATCAATGTTTCCCAGGCTGATTGCTTTCTCTACCGTCTGCCTGATTTGTTCAACATTTGTGATATCAAGAGGTAGTAAGGTTACATTTTGCAGCTGGCTTAATTCTCTATCCTGCTCCGGGTTGCGCATAGTTGCGATAACTTTCCATCCCTTAGCCTGAAACAATTTTGCTGTTGATTTTCCCAATCCGGTTGATGCACCGGTAATAAAAATAGTTTTCATAATTTCGGTTGTTATTTGTAGTACAAAGGTGATGAAGAGCATCTTTGCCCAAATAACCGAAACGGATCAGGTTGTAACCGAAATGAATATAATGAGTGATTCTTTGCTCATCCTGACAAAGCAAAAGGCGAATTAAATATAAAGTGATTACTATTACCTTTGCAAACTATAATTTATTGCTTGTCTTTTTAGCCTTTTTAGATTTAATAAGCTTTTGTAAGGTTTTAACATCAGTAAGGTCCTGTCTTCGGCCAGAAACCTGTTTATTCTTTACGAGGTCATCAAGACCAATGTAATTAATGTAGAGTTCATTTTCCAGCTCAATTTTTTCCATATTCAAAAGAGCTTCACTAAATTCAACACCATCGATCAGGTTCAGTACATCTATTCTTAAAGGTGGATAACCAATTTGATTAATTAGTCCTTCAGTAAGAAAATCTTCCTTCTGAAAACCAATTGACCCTAAGCCAAAATCATGGATCACATTTAACATGCGTTCGGCGTTTTGTTCAGATACATTAATCCAGATGTCAAGGTCACCGGTGTGTCTGGGCTTACCATGGAAGGCTAATGCATACCCTCCTACCACCATATAATCCACCTGGTGTACGTTCAACAGTTTAACAAAATCTTCGAAATCTTCAGCTTAGATTACTATGAATACTTTTTTTTACAACTTTTGTTTTATCCATACGCTGTCCTTTCTGCAAAGACTGGGAAATAATAAAAGTTACCGCAGCAGCTCTTTCTTTTACAGGTTTACTCAACCAGTATTCCATGTCGTGCTGCTCGTCTTTAGCATCTTTCATCATTACCCTCCTCAACACAGGAACTATTTGCCTTATCTCAGTTTTGGCAATGGTCTTAGGTTTTGAGATTACATCTTTCCTTTCGATTCTAATCTCCTGGTTATCGTAAGCAATTTTAGCTTTGCTCAGATAATTACTGATAGTGTTATAATTATACTGCGGATAACTCTGGCAAAAGTTCTTCAAGTTCGAAAATATTTCAAACGGTTGTTCCTGTTTTTTTTTCCAAAAAACAACAATTACTCTTTTAGTTTGACATTTGCGAGATTTCATCTGAACAAATATCAGAATCATATTGCTCAAATGAAATAAAAAGAGGCAATGTAAATCTTAGATATTAGGTTATACCTCCTGGTAATGGCTAAATAATTTTATTTACACGAAAATCGAATTATATTTGGTTTAATCCCCTGCGGCATGAAACATACGAATAAACACATCAAGCTGATCATTTTTATTTTTTGTACTATCAAACTTGTGCTTCATTTGCTTGCAGATGCTCATTCAGGTTTCCAGGGAGATGAATTGTTACATATTGAAACGGGTAATCACTTGGCTTTCGGCTATATGGAGTTTCCGCCGATGATCGGGCTCTTCGCTTTTCTTCAGAACCTGTTTAATTCTCAATCGGTATTTGTACATCATATCTTTCCACATTTGGCGATGTTGCTCATCATTGTTTACCTGGGAAAGATCATAGTAGAGCTTGGGGGCGGGGCTATTGCAGTATTTCTAACACTTTTTTGTCTGTTGATAGCTCTAGGATTTGAAGGTTCCCAGCAACCCTTTCAACCTGTTGTTTTTAGTCAGTTATTTTGGGTTCTCTGCTTTTATCAGCTGCTAAGATTTATCAAATATGAAGACAGGAAGTATTTGTGGTATCTAACAATCTTCAGTGCAATATTCTTTCTGACCAAATATGATGCATTGTTTTTTTGCTTTGGCCTGATATCGTTGTTGTTCTTTAGCAGAACCAGAACCGCTTTAGTAAAGGCGAAATACTGGCAATGTGCGATGGTGGGGTTGATCATTTTGCTACCCAATATCATTTGGCAATTTGTAAATGATTTCCCTGTATTACAGATGTTTCACCGGCTGTATGAAACTCAACTGGATAAGGTAAGACCCTTACAGCTGCTGCATGACTTATTTTTAGCAGTAAATCCTATTGTATTTATACTGATCATCCCTTCTCTGTTTTTTATGTTTGCTCAGAAAAAAAACAAACTTTTATACAAACCCCTTGCCTTGTCAATCCTATTGTCGGCAGCCTTTCTCGCTTATTCAAAGGGAAAAGACTACTATTTCTTTCCAATCATTCTTACCGTACTGCCTTTCTGTGGTATATTTTGGGAAGGAGTCCTTCAGCCGAAAAGAAAATGGTTACTCTACCCATTGAGCTTTATTTTGCTGGCAGGAGCTGTACTGATCCCATTTGGAATGCCTGTATATTCGTTTTCTCATTACCTGACCTCTGTCTATAAATACTATCCCGAAGAACTAAAGAACGGCAAGCGGGTTTTTCCTATCCAGGAATATTATGCTACGGAAAAATGGGAAGTAACGATGCAGCAGTTGCGATCGGTTTATAACAGCTTACCGGAAAAGGAAAAAAAAGATTGCCTGATCTGGGGGAAGCATTATTCTCAAGTGGGTGCAGTTAAATTGTTCAAAACGCAATACGGACTTCCGGATGCGTTTTCTTATCACGGTAGCTTTTACAGCTGGGCGCCATTGGGGCAGATGCCTGAAACAGTTATCGCTATTTGTTATAATGATGCAGGAAATGATTTCTTTAACCCCTATTTTTCTGACGTTACTCCGGCAAGAAAGATCTATAGCAAGTATGCAAGCAGTGAAGGCTGGGTGGTACAGACAATTTATGTATGTAAAAAACCGAGGCAGGATTTCAATATGATGAAGGAGCTGTTTAAGAAAAGGATATTTGAGTAATACTGTTTTCGTTAAGGGATACTGGTATTCAGATATTTGCTGTATATAATAGCTCTGAGAATCCTTTGGGAAGCGTTAGGGATGGCTTCGAGGCAATGCCGTATTAACAGGGTGCCAATAGCGGACCGGAGGCGGTCGTCAGGCGGTGATCAGGCGGTGCTCAAGCGGGGCTTGTATACCCCCCGGCCCCTTAAGGACGGCTATTGATCCGTTATTGATCCCTTGTTGTTGAGCTACTGCCTCGAAGGCATCCATAACAGATCCTCAACTCATTCTTAACTTATCTGGCGACAAGTGGGTATTTTCGCGACAATGCTTTGTTTTTCAATTGATTATAAAAATTTGTTACTTACTTTTGGGTTCACTCTTAACTCAAAATATAATGGCTATACAAAAAAATGGTTTTTTAGGACCCTTTACCGGGAAGCTCGGAAAGGTAATTGGTTATGTAGATCAATTTGGT
>Ga0157373_10001761_pt1 | contig 16478 bp, 16 predicted proteins | sample C65metaG_FD_113460 | JGI IMG/M metagenome (GOLD analysis project Ga0157373, IMG submission 113460) | Corn rhizosphere microbial communities from Kellogg Biological Station, Michigan, USA - C6-5 metaG | ecosystem: Host-associated > Plants > Roots > Rhizosphere > Soil | place: USA: Michigan... | reverse complement strand
CTTCCGCTCCGATCTGGCCGATGAGAAACTGCAAGGCGTGGTTCAGGCCGAGCGTTTCGTCAGCGGTTCGCCCGCCCAGATCGCGGTGCCTGTTATTGGCCTGCGGCCAACGCCTGACCTCGCCGCCGGCATCGATACGGAGCTGCTGTTTGGTGAAACCGTGCGCATTTTCGACCGGGCGAATGGCTGGGCCTGGGTGCAGGCGGATGCGGATGGTTATGCCGGTTACGTGCCGGAGACGGCAATCGGCGATGTCGTTGCCGTTACCCACCAGGTGGTTGCGCCACGCACCTTCCTCTATCCTTCCGCCGAATTGCGCAAACCGCCGGTCGCAGCCATTTCCATGGGCAGCATGGTCCGGATCGTTGGTGAGGCCGAGACACGCGGCACCCGCTATCTGCTGACCGAAAGAGGCGAAGGCATAATCGCCGCCCATTGCCGACCAGTCGATGCCGCTCTCGAAGAGGACTATGTTGCGGTGGCCTTGCGCTTTATCGAGACACCTTATCTCTGGGGCGGCCGCTCCGGCTTTGGCATCGATTGCTCGGGCCTCGTGCAATTGTCCATGGCGATGACGGGCCGACGGGTTCTGCGCGATACCGACATGCAGGTGAAATCGCTCGGCGTGGAAATAGAACGCGATGAATTGCGCCGCGGCGATCTGGTTTTCTGGAAGGGCCATGTCGGCCTTATGGAAAACGAAGAGACGCTGCTGCATGCCAATGGCCACACGATGAATGTTGCACGCGAAAATCTCAATGAGGCCATCGAGCGCATCGGCTGGCTTTACGAAAAGCCGACGGCTTTCCGGCGTCTGGAAGGCTGAGGCGGCGGCTTCACGAAATTGTGCCTGCCTCGCCCTTTGTGCGACCACAGCCGAAAGCCTACATCGGTTGAATGATGGTACGGGACCGGCATCGATGAACACAAAAATGGCAACACGATTGGCAGCGATCCTGGCAGCGCTTTTAATGAGCGCTTCCGCGCAGGCGCAGACCGTTTTTCAGAATGGTTTTGCTCCGGCTCCAGATGCCTATGCGAACCTGCCGGGTGTCAAAGACCCGCGAACGCTACAGCCCAAGGTGCGTTACAATTGCCATAGCGAACTTGGTGTAACTGGATATGCCCGCGGCCCATACCGGGATGTTTTCGGTAGTCGCGGTCTGCCGGTTCAAGGCTATCGCTGCACCGATGAGAACGGCATCTCCAGCTTCGGTGGCAGAAATCCCATCTCCAAGGACTGGTATCCCGGCATCAATCCTGTCGACCCGACCTTCTGAAGTAATATGACTTAAAGCGGCGTTTGCGCCGCCCGCACTCTGGACTTGTTGTTGCTTTTTCAGATAAATCTTTGACATGACAGGTTGATAATACCTGTCGAGGTGCGGGGTGACGTCGGCCCTGCCGATGTTCTGGGCCGATGCTGGGGAATGCAAGCATGACGAAGACCGATATAGCAACCCGTGTCCACAATCACACCTGGAAACTCGATCCGATCGTCCGCAGCCTGATCGATACGGATTTCTACAAGCTGCTGATGTTGCAGATGATCTGGAAACTCTATCCGGAAGTCGACGCGACGTTTTCGCTCATCAACCGCACGAAGACGGTGCGGCTGGCGGAAGAGATCGACGAGATGGAACTGCGCGAGCAGCTCGATCACGCGCGTACCCTGCGCCTCTCCAAGAAGGAGAACATCTGGCTTGCGGGTAACACCTTCTACGGCCGCTCGCAAATCTTCGAGCCTGAATTCCTCTCCTGGCTTTCGAGCTACCAACTGCCCGAATACGAGCTTTTCAAGCGCGACGGGCAATATGAGCTGAATTTCCACGGCCGCTGGATGGATACGACACTCTGGGAAATCCCGGCACTGGCGATCATCAATGAGCTACGCTCGCGCAGCGCAATGCGCTCGCTTGGTTATTTCACGCTGGATGTTCTCTACGCCCGCGCAAAGGCCAAGATGTGGGAAAAGGTCGAACGGTTGCGGGAACTGCCGGGCCTGCGCATTTCCGATTTCGGCACCCGCCGCCGCCACAGTTTTCTGTGGCAGCGCTGGTGCGTCGAGGCGCTGAAGGAAGGCATCGGCCCTGCCTTCACCGGCACGAGCAATGTCCTTCTCGCCATGGATTCCGACCTTGAGGCGGTCGGCACCAATGCGCATGAATTGCCGATGGTGGTTGCGGCGCTGGCGCAGACCAACGAGGAATTGGCCGCAGCACCCTATCAGGTTCTGAAGGACTGGAACCGGCTTTACGGCGGCAACCTGCTGATCGTGCTGCCCGATGCTTTTGGCACGGCGGCCTTTCTGCGCAATGCGCCGGAATGGGTGGCGGACTGGACGGGCTTCCGTCCCGACAGCGCGCCGCCGATCGAAGGCGGGGAAAAGATCATCGAGTGGTGGCAGAAGATGGGCCGTGACCCCCGCAAGAAGATGCTGATTTTCTCAGATGGGCTCGATGTCGATGCCATCGTCGATACATACAGGCATTTCGAAGGCCGGGTGCGCATGAGCTTCGGCTGGGGCACCAATCTGACCAATGATTTCGCCGGTTGCGCGCCGAAGACCATCGCCAGCTTGAAGCCAATTTCCATTGTCTGCAAGGTCAGCGACGCCAATGGTCGGCCAGCCGTCAAACTCTCCGATAATCCGCAAAAAGCGACAGGCGAACGATCCGAGGTGGAGCGTTATCTGAAGTTCTTTGGTGAGGAAGATCTCAAGGAACAGAAGGTTCTGGTTTGAGTAAGGCCGGGCGCTCCGCTTAACGAAGCGCCCGTGGGCCAGTCAGATCAACCGTGGTACCGATTTACTTCGCAAACTGGTGTGTGATGTAATGGAAGAGTGCTCTGATACCTTGAGCCTCGCCGCCGATCGATGAATGGTGCCTTTCGCTCAAGGACCAGCCGTAAATATCGAAATGTGCCCATTTTTTCGTATTGGTGACGAAACGCTTCAGGAACAGGGCGGCGGTGATCGATCCTGCCATGCCGCCTGATGGCGCGTTGGTGATATCGGCCGCGCGTGAGCGGATATCCTTGTCGTACCCCATGTAGAGCGGCATGCGCCAAAGGGGATCGTCGGTATCGATGCTGGCTTCCGCGATATCGTGGGCCAGATCGTCGTCATCGGTATAGAAGGGCGGCAGATCCGGGCCGAGAGCAACGCGGGCGGCACCCGTGAGCGTTGCCATGTCAATCATCAGGTCCGGCGCATCCTCGTCGGCATAGGCCAGCGCATCGGCCAGAACGAGACGGCCTTCCGCATCCGTATTGTCGATCTGTACCGTCAGGCCCTTGCGGCTCCTGTAGATGTCACCGGGACGGAAGGCATTGGCGGAAATGGAGTTTTCGACGGCGGGCACGAGGACGCGAAGATTGACCGGCAGTTTCGCGTCCATGATCATCAGCGCGAGACCGAGAACATTGGCCGCACCACCCATGTCCTTCTTCATCAGCGCCATGGAGGCGGCTGGCTTGATATCGAGACCACCAGTATCGAAGCAGACACCCTTGCCAACGAGGGTCAGGCGGGGATTTCCCTTCTTGCCCCAGTTCATTTCCAGAAGGCGCGGTGCGCTTTCGCTGGCGCGGCCGACGGCATGGATGAGCGGGAAGTTTTCCTTCAGCAGATCGTCGCCGGTTATGACGCCCACCTTTGCCTTGTAGTGTGCGGCAAGGCTGCGGAAGGCGATCTCAAGCTCGTCCGGTCCCATATCGTTGGCCGGAACATTGATGAGATCGCGGGCGAGGAAGACGCCGGCCAGAACGCGCTTGATCTCGCCATCTTCGGCATCCTGCGGAATGAGAAGCTTGGCCCCGCTGGTTTTGGTTGTCTTGTATTTGTCGAAGCGGTAGCTGCCGAGGCCGAAACCGAGAGCCAGCCGATTGGCCGTCAATGGCGCGGTTTCAATATGCCACTCGCCTTCGGGCAGCTCGCGGGCCAGTTTTCCGGTTATGAACGGGATTTCGGAGGGATTGCCGCCAAGGCCGAGAAGAACGCCACCCAGCGAACCATCGGAAGAGGGAACAAGCAATACGGCGCCTGCTTCGGCCTTGAAACCCGCTTTTTTCGCCCAGTCCAGAGCAACAGGATCTATGGCACCCTGTTCGATATGGGCTGGCGTCACGGCGAAAACCGGCAGGGTGCTGCCAGCCTTGGAGCTGAAAGGTGTCGGGCGTTCGATGAACTGATAGGGCGCCATGGTCTGCTTTCGTAACTGTCGAGAATCGGTGCGATTAACGCTCTGTTAGGGTTAACAGATTATTGCTTAAGCGAAAGTTGCGTCATGTGAGTCTGTCGTATGTCGGGCGCAAGATCGATAATTCTTGGGCGGGGGCACTGCCATGACTGCTTTTTCTTTGAGCGAGATAGGTCGGACAGGCTTACTGCGGGGAGCATGTCTCGCAGCGCTGGTTTTCGCCGTTTCCGGATGCGCGAGCACCAACAAGCCGGATCGCATGTCCACCGGCTCCATTCCTGCGGCCACACGCTCCTATGACCACATGAACATGGACCAGCTCCGGCAGGCGGAAGAGACGGCCGGCAAGGCCTATGAACGCAGCCCCAAGGACAGGTCCGTCGGCATGAATTATGCCAACGTGCTGATGATGACCGGCAAGAACACGCAGGCGCTCGCGGTCATGCAGCAGATCGCCATCGCCAATCCGGCCGACCGTGAGGTGCTTGCCGCCTATGGCAAGGCGCAGGCAGCATCAGGCCAGCTCGAACAGGCCCTTTCAACCATCCAGAGAGCACAGACGCCTGATCGTCCAGACTGGCGGCTGTATTCTGCCGAAGGTGCCGTGCTCGACCAGCTTGGCAGGTCGAACGAGGCCCGCACCAAATACAGGCAGGCACTCGATCTCAAACCGAACGATCCAAGTGTGCTCTCGAACCTTGGCGTGTCCTATGTCCTGTCGAGCGATCCCGCTACCGCGGAGACATATCTGCAATCGGCCATTGCCCAGCCGGGCGCCGACAGCCGCGTTCGCCAGAACCTCGCGCTCGTGGTGGGTCTTCAGGGACGGTTTGCCGAGGCTGAGCGCATCGCGGTTCAGGAACTTTCGCCACAGCAGGCGCAGGCAAATCTCGGTTATCTGCGTGCAATGCTGTCGCAGCAGAATTCCTGGCAGCAACTGGCGAAGAAGGACAACAAGCCAGCAGGCTGATGCGGGTTCAGGCACGTCCATCAATGCCAGATCGCAGATAATTTCACAGCTCCGCCTCATCACGCGCTACCGCCTATAGTGCGGGCGCGTTTAGCGTGTCAAAACGTATCGGCGACGCGAATGCCGGCTGGTCCGAGAATGACTGCGATGAGCACCGGCAGGAAAAATATGATCATCGGCACGGTCAGCTTTGGCGGCAGGGCGGCGGCCTTCTTTTCGGCTTCGTTCATCCGCTCGTCGCGGCCTTCCTGGGCCAGAACGCGCAGCGCCTGAGCCAATGGCGTGCCGTATCGTTCCGCCTGGATAAGCGCTTGCACCACGCTTTTGACGCCGTCTAGCTGCGTGCGCATGCCAAAATTCTCAAGTGCGATGCGCCGGTCCTGAAGGAAGGAAAGCTCCGCTGTCGTCAGCATCATTTCCTCCGCCAGTTCGGGCGACTGCTCACCCATTTCTTCCGCAACACGACGCATGGCGGCCTCCATGGACACACCGGATTCGATGCAGATCAGCATCAGATCCAGCGCATCCGGCCAAGCGCGCCTGATCGAGGCCTGCCGCTTGTTCATGGCGTTGGAAACATAGATATTGGGTGCGTAAAAACCCAGATAACCGAAAATGAGCACTGCCATCAGCCGGACGACGAAAGCCTTATCGGCGAGGTTTCCGAGAACGAAAACCCAGGTAAAGGCCAGGGCCAGAAAAACGAATGGCAGCACGAACCGGGCGGCAAGAAATGTGTTGAGCGCATTCTGTGAACGAAAACCCGCAGCGCGCAGCTTGTTCATCGTGTTCTTGTCGGCAAGCGCTTCCTGAAGGTTGAATTTTTCGACGATGCGGCGCGCCGATTTATTATTATTGCCACGCAGGGAGGCCTTGCCGTCCCTAGTGGCGGCGGCCAGGCGCTCACGCTCGCGGCTGCGAATGAGATCGCGCTCCGATGACACGGCTTTCATGCGCTTGGCGAAGTCTTTTCGCTCAAAGAGCGGCATGATGAGCGTATAGAGGGTTGCGAAAACCGCAAGGGTGACGAGAATGGCAATGATCGTTTGCGGGTCCGTCAGGCTGGAAAAGAGGCTTCCTGTCATGGTCGTGCCCTCATATGTCGAAATTGATCATTTGGCGCATGATGAAAATCCCGATCAGCATCCATAATCCCGACACCCCCAGAATGATGTGCCCACGCATGTCGGTGAAGAGCACCGACAGATAGTAGGGCGAGGTGAAGTGCACCAGCAGCATGACGATGAAAGGCAGCGCGCCAATAATAACTGCCGAGGCCTTCGCCTCCATCGATAACGCGTTGACTTTGGCACGCATTTTCCTGCGTTCACGCAGAACTTTCGAAAGGTTGGAAAGAGCCTCCGAAAGGTTGCCGCCCGCCTGCGCCTGAATGTTGATGACGGTGCTGAAGAAGCTAACTTCGAAAAGCGGCACGGTCAGCATCATGCGCTCGATCCCCTGCGGAATGCCGATGCCGACCTGCTGCGCATCGACGACGCGCTGGAACTCCGTCTTCACCGGTTCCTGTCCGTCCGACGCGATCAGTCGCACGGCGTCGTTGAGCGGCAATCCGGATTTGATCGACCGGCACATGACATCCAGCGCATTTGGGAATTCCTCGAGGAATTTTTTCTGCCGGCGCTTGAGTATAAATCCCAATACCCATCTCGGCAGTCCCAAGGCCACGACGGCTCCTATGAGCAGAGCGATAAGCAACGACAGGCCATAAAGAAGCGCAATGACGACGGAGAAAGCAGCCGCGCCTGCGCTCAGAAGGTGGAACTGCCGGACAGAAAGTTGCAGTCCCGCCTGAACCAGCTTTTCGCGCAAACCGACATTCTTTGCTTTCTTCGCCTTTTCGCTTTGTTTCTTTTCCATTTCCCGCAGGCTGTCCTGCATGGACTTGCGGCGTTTGCCAAGTTCCTGGACCCGGTCCCGCGCGGCCTTGATGTTTGCGTGATCCGTCTCGGCGGCCTTGACCCGCTTGACGCGACTAGTGGTCTTTTTCTCGACCTCGATCTGCTGGAAGAGAAAGGCATAAGCAAGCGCCCCTGCCGAAATAGCGACAAGTGCGGCCAGTAACAGGATTGTGGGGTCCATGGCAGTCGCCTTCCTTAGAGCATTTCCAGTAAAATTGCGTCGTGGTTATCCGTCCGGAAAATGCGTAGAAACAAAGTGTTAGAGCACGTCAGACGATTCCGTTTAAACAAGACTTGCTCTAGGATGTCTTTTCCATCTCGTCGAGCGCGGTGGCCAGGCGTTTTTCCTCGCCATAGTAGCGCGCGCGATCCCAGAAATGAGGTTTGCTGATGCCCGTGGAGACGTGCTTGCCGATCAGCTTGCCATGCGCGTCTTCGCCGTCAATTTCGTATCGCATCAGATCCTGGGTCACGATGACGTCGCCTTCCATGCCGATCACTTCGGTGATCTGCGTTATCCGGCGCGAGCCGTCGCGAAGGCGCTGGGCCTGAATGACGATATCGATAGAGCCCGAGATGATTTCGCGTACCGTCTTTGCCGGCAGGGTAAACCCGCCCATGGCGATCATCGATTCGATACGGCTGAGGCATTCCCGCGGCGTATTGGCGTGGAGCGTTCCCATCGATCCGTCATGGCCGGTGTTCATCGCCTGAAGAAGGTCGAAAACCTCCGGTCCACGCACTTCGCCGACGATGATACGTTCAGGCCGCATACGAAGGCAGTTCTTGATCAGATCACGCATGGTGATCTCGCCTTCACCTTCGATATTCGGCGGGCGCGTTTCCAGCCTCACCACATGCGGTTGCTGCAGTTGCAGTTCGGCGGTGTCCTCACAGGTAATGACGCGTTCATCCTTGTCGATGAAGCTCGTCAGGCAATTGAGAAGCGTGGTCTTGCCCGAGCCGGTACCACCAGAGATGACGACATTGCAGCGGACGCGGCCGATGATCTTGAGCAGGGTCGCGCCTTCAGGTGTGATCGCGCCGAAACGCACCAGCTGGTCTAGCGTGAGCTTGTCCTTCTTGAATTTTCGGATCGTAAGCGCCGGACCATCGATGGCGAGCGGTGGTGCGATGACGTTGACACGCGATCCATCGGGTAAGCGGGCGTCGCATATCGGGCTCGATTCGTCCACGCGTCGGCCGACCTGGCTGACGATGCGCTGGCAGATGGAAAGCAATTGACCATTGTCACGGAACCGTATGTCGGATTCGATGGTCTTGCCGCCGACTTCGATGAAGGTCTGGCCGGAACCGTTGACCATGATATCGGCAATATCATCGCGTGCGAGAAGCGGCTCCAGCGGCCCATAACCAAGAACGTCGTTGCAAATGTCTTCGAGCAGCTCTTCCTGCTCGGCGATGGACATGGCGAAATTCTTGATCGTTATGATATCGTTGACGATATCACGGATTTCCTCGCGTGCGCTCTCCGCGTCGAGCTTGGCGAGCTGCGAAAGGTCGATCGTATCGATGAGCGCGGAAAAGACTTGGCCCTTGGTATTGTAATAATCTTCCGTGCGGGCACGCTTTTTCTGCGGCGATTGCATGGGAGATTGTGCCTGCCGCGTTGCAGGCGATTGGCCGGGCTCCAAAGTGTCGATCGCCAGAGATCGCGGCTCAGGCGTTGCCTTCACCTGCTGTATGGCAGGCGCGACAAAATCCGGCTTTATGGTTCTGGCTGGGCCTTCTGGCCCGCGTTTTCCGAACATCGGCGTTTCCGTCTAAAGGCCCAGAAAGGGAGCCTATTTGCGCTTGAGAATATTCTTGAGCTTGTCCAGACCGCCGCGCTTGTTTTTGCGCAGAATGGTACGGCCTGTAATGGTATGGGCAATTTGCGAGAACGTTTCCGCGATCTGGGATTTTTCGTCCATCTCGCTGATCATGCGACCGCTGTTGGCGGCATTTCCGAACAGCTGGGTGTCGAACGGAATGATGGCGACCGGCTCGATTTCCAGTGGGTCGAGAAAATCCGCAGGGGCGATCTCCGGGCGTTTCGGCATGCCGACCTGATTGAGAACGAGATGCGGTAACTTGTCGTTGGGTCTCAGTTTTATCAGCGCGTCGAACAGGTTCTTCGTATTGCGCAGGTTTGCGAGATCCGGAACCGCCGTAATGACCACCTCGTCGGCTTCCGCAAGCACCGCCCGCGTCCAGTCACACCATTGATGGGGAAGGTCGAGAACGGCGACGGGCGCACTGCGCTGCAGGACCTCAAGAATCGGCAGAAACGCCTGACGATCGAAATCATAGGTCCTGTCGAGGAGAGAGGGTGCGGCCAAAAGTGAGAGGTGGTCGGAACATTTCGTCAGCAGACGGTCGAGGAACACCTCGTCCAGCCGTTCCGGCGAAAACACCGCTTCCGCCATGCCCTGAGCGGGATCCTGATCGAAATCGATGTTGGCCGTGCCATAGGCAAGATCCATATCCGCCAGAATGGTTTCGGTGGAGAAGAGGGTAGAGATGCCGAAGGCGCAATTATGCGCGATCGTCGACGAGCCCACCCCGCCTTTGGCACCGATAAAGGCTATGTTGCGACCGAGCGGCTCCGCTTCCGGATCAACGAAGATCGTCGCGATCGAGGCCAATAGATCGGCCATGTTGATCGGTGCGACGAGATATTCGGAAATGCCGTTGCGGATGAGATCGCGATAAAGCGTTATGTCGTTGTGCCGGCCAACGATGATGACACGGGTGGTGGGGTCGCAGACCTCCGCCAGAGGAGCGAGATCATCCAGCAGAGAAGACGGTGAGCTTGCTGTTTCGAGAACGATGAGGTTGGGCGTTGGTGAGGCGGAAAACATCGTCGCCGCCGCGTTGATGTCGCCCTTGGTTACCCGCAGGGTGACCTTGCTCATCCGCCTGTCACTGGACAAGGCATCCATCACGCGCTGCATGTTTTCGCTGACGCAGAAGGCATGGACGGATATGCGGGGCAGGGGCCGCAGGCGATCCATATCCGAGGCACGCGGCGCCGACTGTTCGGCTTCCGCGTCGCCGCTTGACTTGATATCGTATTCTACAGCGCTCATCGTCTTTCCTGCCCTGACAATTGTTGGAACCGCGTCAATTTGGCGTCGCCGTGTTTTTGCCGCTGCGATAGGCGTCAATCACCACTGCTCGGCGCTCCGCGTCGATCGGACTCATTCCACGCGGGCCAACCAGATCCATGGGGTTGGCAACCTGTGCCGCGAGATTGCTCTGGGAGGCACATCCGAAATTGTACCAGTTCTTGTTGGCAAAGGTATTGTCGGAAAGGTCTTCAGGCCATTGGCCGCATTGCCCGGTCATGGCGGTAACGGCCACATAACTCAGTCGAATGGGGGCGGCGTCGCCATTCGGGGATGCAGCGTAACGTGTTTCCATGATCTTGCCAGAAGGCACACCAGCGCCGGAAAGCGCGGAGCGGATTTGTCTCGCCATTTTTGAAGCCGCTGCCGAGTTGGCTGATCCCGACGGCATCTGGATATTGACGATACCGGTCGACATCGAGGCGTAATTCTGGGCGAAACCACGGACATTATCTGCCATTGCCGTGGTCAGCCGGCTATCGCCTGCGGAAACCGGAATATCCAGCGAATGCTCGGCTTCCGAGAGGGTGATCGGATGGCGCGTGCGGTAGTCGTCGGGAATGGCGTTGGTCGTCATCGGGTCGCGTGCGCAACCCTGCAACAGGCCGGCGGCAAGCGCCACCATGGCGACGAGACCTGCCCGTCTGCCCGGCAGGCTTGAGGAAAAGGAGGGAGGGTTTTCCTGCATGGCGTTTCCTGCCCGGACCGGGCTTGCTGTGAAAAAGGGATTTCGTGCGCGTGTCGTCATTTGTAGATGAACCCCACTGATCCCTGATAGGGAGCCGCCTGAACCTGGTCCTTGCGGCCATAGACCTTGTTGACACGGTTCATGAAATACATGGCCGCATCGTTTTCCGGGTTGAAGTTGTCATCCGGCCGGGCGATCTGGTTGCGCGCAACGGGACGTACCAGATAGGGCGTTGCTATGATGACAAGCTCCGTCTCGTTGCGGATGAAATCCTTGCTGCGGAAAAGCGTGCCGAAGATCGGGACTTTGGAAATGCCGGGAAGTCCTGACATGGCCTGGCGAATATTGTCCTGGACCAGACCTGCGATCACAATCGAGCCGCCGGACGGAAGTTCGACTGTTGTCGATGTCTCGCGTTTGCGGATCGACATGTAGGTAGAACCTGGGATGGTGCGGCCCGCATTTCCGGTTACAACGTTGCCTTCATATGTCGGCTCGGAAACATTGGTCTCGATTTTAAGGCTGATCCGTCCCGGTGAAAGCACGACGGGCCTGAAGTTCAACGTGATGCCGTAGTCGACCGTGTTGGTGGTACGCGTTATGGTTGGCTGGCCCGTTTCCTTGTCGATGGTAACTTCCTGCTCTGCAGGCAGACGGAAATCGCCCCCCACGTAGAACTTGGCCTGTTCGCCGGAGATGGCGGTAAGACTTGGTTCGGCCAGAGTGCGCACGACACCCGCCTGTTCCATGGCGTTGAGATAGGAAGCAAAGTTGAGCGAGCCGGAGCCAATCGCGCCACTGGCTATTCGCGACGCACCGCTAATTGCATTTCCGAGATTGGACGGATTTGAAAATTCGAAACCGTTATTGCTTGTCGAGCTGCTGATGGAACCATTGAAGCCAAGCTGTTTCAGCACCTGCCGGCTAACTTCAGCAACGGTGACTTTCAGCGTCACCTGATCTTCGCCCTCAATCGTCAGCATATTGACGATCTGCGATGTCTGGCGGTTTTCGGCAAATATAGCCGCGTCACCGCCATTGTCACCGCCCGTCAGCGATATGTTGCGGGTGGTGGCTTCGCCGCCTTTCAGAAATGCTTCGGCAAGCTGGACAGCGCGTGCAGAATCCTGCGGCGTGCGCACTGATCCAGTGAGAACGATGTTGTCCGAAACGATCTCTACCTTGATGTCCGATTCGGGAATGAAACGGCGGATATTGGCCTCAAGCCCGGAGATATCGCGCTCGACCTCAAGATCAAGACTGACGATTTCGCGCCCACCATCTCCGAAAATGAAGATATTGGTCTGGCCCACCGTTTTTCCGAACAGGTAGATGCGCTTGGACGTACGGGTTACGGCATCGGCAAGGCTCGGATCGGCGACGAGAATATCATGGGCATCCTCCGGCAGATCGATGACCAGTGCCTTGTTGAGACCGAGCTTCAGGCGCTTGCGAATGCCACTACCGCTTTCGGTGATCCGCACGATGCTCGCGCTTTGAGCCTCGGCTTCGCTGATACGCAAAAACGCGGGTGAGTGCTGACCCGGAATACCTGAAAAAGCCAGGCAAAATGCAAGGCTGCCCGCCATCGAGGAACGCAGGTGTTGTTTAATGCGCTTTGCCATGGAACCCCCGGTCATTGCGATGCTCCCTGTCCGGCTTTGACGATCGAACCGGATTTGATCACCTGAATCTCCGGCTGCCCGGAGCCGCCGTTGAGAAGGTAACCTGCTGAAAGCGTGTCGTTTTCCTGCGCATCGGCGACTGAGCGCAAAGCCAGCGTAAGGCGATCCGCCATCTGTTGCGCCACGGTGATGATTTTGGCCTGTTCGGGTGTGAGTTCGAGCGTTGCGGTTGCACCCACAACGGCTGAGGTGCCGTCCTCGCCTTCCTTGATCTGCTGGTCGATCGCCAGAACACGGACATTGTTCAAAACATTTTCAGTTAAAAAATGACCTGAATCGCCCTTGCGGACCATGATGACATCGACTCGGTCATTCGGCAGCACGAAACCGCCAGCACCTGTCGAGACGGAAATTTCCGTGGCGACGGCGCGTTTGCCGGCCGGCAAAAGCGAGGACATGATGCGGGTGCTGGAATCGACCACTTTTTCAGGCCGTACCGGCTCGCCCTGAAACAAAGGCAGCCGCACGACAGCGCCGGATAGTTCGGTTATGGCGTTCGGGTTTTTCGCTTCCGTTATGAAGCTGTCGATGACGTTACCAGTGGGCCAGGGCGTCCAGTGTACCGAACTATCGTTCAGGCGGCTGCCAACGGGTAGGTTGACCGAGGAAACGAGAACGTTAACCGTCGGTTCCTTCTCTATGATCGTTTCCGCTTTTTCGATGACCTGCTTCGCGCCGGAAATCTGCATGGCAACGATGCCGGCAAGACCGGCGGCGACTAGGGCAACGGACAGAATGACGATACGCGACGGTTTCATGCTCGATCCTTGAGGGAATCAGATTCTTCTCCCGTCAGGATGGCCGGTCATTGGTATAATTATGGTTAATATTATGCTTGGATTTCTGGTTAACAGGCCTTTAACCTGCAGTGAACGCAGATTTCTCAGGAAAGACTTGCGATGGCGGCTTTCACAATTGGTGTTTCGCCATAGGTCAAAAGCCCGGCAATGGCGATGCCTATGCCATAGGGGATTTTCTTCGCAACCAGCAGGGAATCCGGAATGGGAATGCCGGCCGCCATGATTTCCTGCGAGCGCGATCGCAGAAGCAGGATTCCAAGCGTCAAGACACCGCCGATCAATGTCACTGCAAGTAGAAAGTCTACGAGAGAAATGTTGAAGCCGTACCACACTGCCGCTCCCGTCAACAGCTTGGCGTCGCCCCCGCCCATAACATTTGCAGCGAATAGGGTGAAACAGCCAAGAAAAACGGCCAATCCGGCAGCAAGACTCAAGCCGAAAGTGTGTAAATTCATTCCCGCCAGTGGCGCGACGAAAGCGAAAGAAAGCAAAAGCACGACAGCTATCACGTTGGGAATCGTCATGCTGAAGAGATCGTTAAGGGCAGCAAAACTCAGGCAAAGCGGAACGATGAGGAAAATCGCTGCGATAACCATAAGTAGAATTCCCTTGCGATTCGGTTTTGGTTCAATCCAAGAAAATACAGGTGATGTCCCAGCGGATCATCACCTGTATTGTACTGTCAGTAAAATCAAACGCCGCCGGTAGAAGCCTTGGAATTCGTAAACTGAGTACTGATGTAATCAAAGGTCGTCTTGAGTTTGCTGCCAACGGTTGTGGCGCCGCCAACGATAGCGACAGAAATAAGCGCAGCAATCAGGCCGTATTCAATTGCCGTTGCGCCGGACTCATCCTTCAGGAAGCGAGCGAAAATCTTGGTCATGGGTCTCTCCTAACTCTTGTGTTGTGTTCAGCACGCCGACAACTGTTTTCCGTTGTTCGGTTGCGTTCAAATTACAGGTGAGCGATTTCCAAGCGCTTAAAGAAGAGGATTAATCCAAAGTAAACGACAGGATGAGTTTCTCTTGGTAAACAAAACAAAAAAGTATTGTCTCTATTTTTATAGTTGCTGATAAACAAATATATTCCAGAGACTGTCAGTTTCTTATTTCCGGCAAAGTGTCCTCCCGGTGAGACATAGATGTTCAGTTTTGGTGCGGGACAGCGAGAGCCTCGAAAATATTGCCATGTCAGGCATGGTTACCGTTCACATTAGGGGCCTCTATCATTTAACGCTTCATTCACTAAAAACACGCATTCTGCTGCACAGTAAGTGCGGGTAGTGAGCAGGGGCGAAACGCGTGTCATCCGGAAAACTGGCGAAAATCGTGGTCGGCTTGTCCGTCATCCTATCGGGTTCGTTACAGCCTGTTTTTGCTCAGGAAGATATATTGCGCGTTTCGATGAACCACGCCCGTGTCCTTCGCCTCGACCGCCCGGTAAGCAAGGTTATTGTCGGCAACTCGAAAGTCGCCGATGCGACGGTGGCCGATGCCACCACGATCGTGCTGACCGGGCGCAGTTTCGGCACGACGAATCTTGTTCTTCTCGATGCCGAGGGCAATCCAATCGTCGATGAGCGCATTCTCGTCTCCATCGATGAGGGCAATACGGTTCGCGTTTTTCGACAAACGGAACGGACCGTGCTTTCCTGTACGCCGAATTGCGAACAGCATTCGCAAAACAGTGGCGACAAAGACGCCCAGCCTTAAGCGAACTGCAACCCAATACCAGGTCTGAATATATCGGAATTCCGCGCGCGAGAATGGCTGGCATTTTGTCAAAGTGACAAAGGCTTAGTGCTCGTCCTGGGCAGTATTTTTATGGGAAAAATCGGGGTTGATCGCCAGCAAAACGAAAAACCGCAACATGTTCCCCTGCGTTTTGCAGGAGGACTGAATGTTGCTGTTTTTTCGTCTAAGTGTTTGATCTGGCTAAGATCAAAAATGGAATGGTGCCCAGAAGAGGACTCGAACCTCCACACCCTTGCGAGTACCAGCACCTGAAGCTGGCGCGTCTACCAATTCCGCCATCTGGGCGACGGAGAGCGATGTACGAGGGCAGCCGCCCGGTGTCAACAGACTTTTTGAACTTTTATGACGATCATTGATTTTAAAGGGAAAAAACTTGGTTAGACGCTGTTGAAACATGTTGCCGCGTCAATTGTCGAGCCCTTCATGCTTCGTCCTGTCGACGTGACCTAGGTCCCGTTCCGGGTCGATGACATCGCGGATTCTCTGTTTGAGCTCTTTTGGACCGGGGAAACCGCCATCGCGCTTGCGCTCCCATATGGTTTCACCATCAACGGTGATCTCGAACAGGCCACCCGTTGAGGGAATGAGGCTGACTTCGCCGATATCAGAAGCGAAGGTTTGCAAAATCTCCTGCGCCATCCATCCCGCACGAAGCAGCCAGTTGCATTGTGTGCAGTAGCGGATGGTTATGCGGGGCTTGGTCTCGGCCATGATCACGTCTCCTTCAGCGCCCGATGACAATAATGCTCACGATAATGTCAACTATGACACTCATGTTTTTACCTGCGGCATGCTTGTTCTTATCATGCTGCTTTGCGAACAGATAAGCCATCGAAGGCTAAAACGCGGAGATCCCATGGCCCAGTTCGACAATAATCGTCAGCGTCTTTTCGTTCCGGCGGTCGCACCTCTTTATAATTCGACACATGATCTGGTGGAGACCGTTCTGCGCGTCGTGGCCGGGCTTCTTCTTGTCACCCACGGCTTCGGCAAGATCGCCAATCCGTTCGGGGCTGTCGGCATGGTGGAGAGCCTCGGCTTTTATCCGGGTGTATTCTGGTCACCTCTCCTGGCCGCCACCGAATTTTTCGGTGGAATTCTCGTGGCCATTGGGCTGTTCACGCGGCCGGCATCCTTTGCCGCAATGATCGTGGTTTTAGTAACGGTCTATTTTCACGGTATCGTAAAGGCGGAATGTCTGGGTGGCGCGGAAAAATCAGTTCTCTGGGCAGCCATTTTCCTGTTCTTCGCTGTCCGTGGCGGCAACCGGCATTCCGTCGACGCGAAGCTGTCGCGGGAATTTTAAGATGCCACAGGCCGGCTTGTCCCCTT
>Ga0157373_10001754_pt1 | contig 16501 bp, 15 predicted proteins | sample C65metaG_FD_113460 | JGI IMG/M metagenome (GOLD analysis project Ga0157373, IMG submission 113460) | Corn rhizosphere microbial communities from Kellogg Biological Station, Michigan, USA - C6-5 metaG | ecosystem: Host-associated > Plants > Roots > Rhizosphere > Soil | place: USA: Michigan... | reverse complement strand
TTTGCCAACGGGAAGCCCATAGTTTTGCCTGGCGGCTTTGTGCCGCGTCCCGGGGGGGGGGGGGGCATGCGATTGCCGATTGGATTCAGTTCTACAACCATCGACGGCCAACCAAGCGCTGAAGATGAAAACGCCGGCAGAGGCATTTGCTTTAGCCGCTTAACCTGTGTAGGTTTCGCTGGGTCATTACATGGCCGCCCGGTTGTTTGCTGATCAGTCCAAGCTCTGCCATCAAACGACTGACTTTGGAACGCTCGATCTATGCGGCATCGCTCATCAACGATGAGCAAATTCAGCAGGTCTTCGCTTCAAGTCTAATGTCTAATGCACCTAGCATTTATTTATAGGAATGGCGGAGAATTGAGATGCCCTTTGTGGTATCCAGGACGGCTCTTGTAGGTTTCAGTGAGCACTTGCCGTTTGCTCGCAGTCATCGGTAATTTGGTGCATCAATGTGAACTGAAGGTGATGGCCATATGGCGGGGAATTTTGGGCGCGCCCGCGTATTCGCCGATAGGTGTGGGGCTGTCTATCGGACTTGAGGGGGATATGCGTTCGCCATGGAGATTGCTGTCAATCGCTCAAAGCCAATGCTGCCTTGCAGCTTTCTTGCCTTGATCGGGGCAATTCTTCCGGGTTGCGTTTCCGAAAGTGTTTCGGCAAACGCAGTACCTTCCACCATTAATCTTAGATTTAGGAGTATTCATGTCGCTAGATTCGATCGGCACACTTCCCTATGGGGTCCTCGACAATCTACGAATCACGACGGCATCACCAAGCCAATATCGCCCTGGGTTGATGGCCAATTTAGATAGCGTGAAAAGCGCGGAAAGAAAGTTCGCCGATTTATCCAAGGACATTCAAGAGACAGAAGCAGACTTGGATAGAGCAAAGTCCAGCCTATATGAAATTAAAACGATACTTAAAAAGAGTGATCCAGGCACTCGTGTTAGATTGAAAAATGGAGTATTCAAGGGGGGAAGTGGAGTGGTAAGGAATCTAGCACTTCAACGTCGATACAATCAGGAGCGCAAAGAGGCGGCTAGCAATTTAGGGGCATCTGGAAACAGCATTTCCGTCGCCAAAGCGAAATCTATTCTAGAGGGAAGAGTAGATGCTCTGGAAGCGCATCTCCACATTTTGAGTGCCTATCAGGAGGGGCAGGCGATTCACGAGCGATGGGGCACCAGATGATCCTGCAAAGAATCGCTGCTCAAAAATATCGAGAATAGCATTGCGGACTGTTTGACCTTACCCCTTCGAGTACACCATTCGTAAGTTAGTGGGCTGGCCGGCTTTCGGTTGATGCAATTGCCGGAATCGGTCCGGCGCCAGTTGCCCTAAGGGGCCATGCGGGCGCACCGAGTTGTAGTCAGTACGCCAGGCGTCGATTCGCTTGCGTGCATCGCCGAGACCGACGAACGCACGTAATGACCCGGCGAACCCTGCGCAGGTTAAGCGGCTAAAGCAAACGCCTCTGCCGGTTTTTCATCTTCAGCGCTTGGTGTGACCGTCGATGGTTGTAGAACTGAATCCAATCGGCAATGGCACGGCCGGCATACTGCAGGGTTTCGAAGCAATGGCGGTGCACGCATTGCTCCTTGAGCGTGCGGATCACGCTCAACCATGCCGTTCTGCTGTGGGCAGTGCGGCGTAATGAACTCCTGACGCAGGCCATAACTGCGCACCAAGGCTGTGTAGTCGCGACTGGTAAAGACGAGGCCGTTGTCACTTCGCAGTAGGAACGGCTTAGGTGCGCGTCCGAGCGTGCCGAACCGAGCGATCAGCGCATGCAGCAACGCGCTCGACGCCGTGCTGGTGCGGCCGCTGCGTGATAGATCCCAGCCCAGCAGCTCCCGTGTGTGGCAGCCAATCACCAGCGCCAGCGTTGCCCAACCGTCACGGCCAGCCCAGACGCGGGACATGTCGGTCGGCCAGCGCTCGTTCGGTGCGGTGGCCCCCGACGGCAGAGCTTGAACGTGTGGACGGAAGCCAATCGTTCGTTTGCGAACCTGCCAACCCATGAGCTGAAAGATCCGTTTAACCGTGTTCTCGTTGAACCCCAGCCCCTTGGTCTGCCGCTCGTACTGCTCCTTCACGTCCAGCGGGTTGGCGCGCAGTGCGTTCTCCAAGCCGCGCTTGCCGTCGTCCACCCAGCCCTCAACCTCGGAGAGCGACAGATCGTAGATCTCGGCTGGCCTCCGCTACCGTTGTCTTGCCCTCGATGATGTCCAGCACCAGCGCGCTCTTGCGCTTGGCTGTCCAGCGCTTGATGTCTTCTTCCATCTTCGTGCTCGTCGTTATTTCTCCTATTGTGACGTGAGCAGGTTTTCACTGGGTCATTACACAGATAGCGCTTGACCGTGTTCCTGGAGATGTCCAGGCGCCTGGTAATCTCGCGCAGCGGGATCTGGTCGCGAAGATGCCAGCATCGAATGATGCTCAGTATGGCCACGTCGATCACTCCGAGCTCCCACTCGTTGCCGAGCGGGACAGTGTTCTATACGTGCGCCAACATCCGATGCAAAAACCTACCTCGGGTGGGTCAGGATTCGGTGCAAATCAACATATCACCGCGAGAATCCTTCGTATGTGAAGCTAACAAGGTCATCCGATGGGGGATATTGGTGTTGTCTGCCAACGACGCCTTCAGCATGCGACAGTGCCTTGTTCATGCCGCCAAAGTCAGAGTGCACATAGTGAAATGCCGTGTTGAGCAGTGTGTCATCAACGTCGCCACCGACTGACGGGTGAACAATCCAGTCATACCGCACTGCATTATCAAGGTCTTCTCCGGTAGGCAAGGCCGTGAGCCTTGCCTCGCTCGGTCGGTCACTACCGGTATCGCGAAATTCACCACAAATTATCGCAAGGAACTTCTCGCCGCCCACCACGAACTCGTGAGAGAAAAGTTGGCTTTCAAGCTCCGGTGTGAGCGCCGTGGCGATCGGATCGAAGTGCTTTAGGAGGTGCGCTTCTATACACTCGGGCTCGCCGGGCAAGAGCGTCTTCCCTAGAAAGCAGGTTCCCTGATATTTGCCGTCCCGTAGATCATCATCCAGGCTGTCCTCCCGATAATTCGAGACCAGCAGTTTCCCCGAAGAAGGAAGCTTGCGGTCGATTCTATTCAGAACATAGGGCTGGGTGAGCGTACGCTTGCCATCACCGTCAGGTCGGAACATCAAGTGATTTCCCTTGCGCACCAACGCCAATAATCTTCCGTCCCTGAGCACAGGCATGACATTGGCCGTAAAGTTCACTAGCATATTCACTTTGCTCTTTTGCCCATCTTGAAGAAGGGTTAAGTTTTCGCAGGTGGAGCGGTGCTCTTCAGAAAGCGCACTTGAAATGTAGATTGAGCCGGCTGCAATAGTCACGTTTGGGTGACGTTGACTCAACGGTATAAGATAATCGCTGATGGCTTGGTACGCCGCCTCGACGGGCGCGCAGTGATTCAATGCTATATCTGCGCCTCCATAAAAATCTTCGCAGCCAACAAATAGAATATTTTCATTCGTTCGACCAGACACTTTTATCCGATCGGTCAAAACTTGCTCAATTTTTGCTGCGCCGAGAGCCATTCGCTCTAACGTTTTTGAGCACGCCTCTTCGTAATCCATCCGAGGGGAGGCTCCAGTGTCGAGTGGGGCCACAAAATCGCGGGCTGCAGTGAGGACGGCATCGACGGCAGTTTTGCCGTGGGAATCAGTGTGCTTAGAAAGCGCAGCGATACGCTCCTCACCACTCAATACATGCGCGTCATGCCCATTAGCCTGCATTGCCACAACGTGCCTGGGCTCGCCTTGAGATGTGATGATGAAACACTTCGTCCCTACCAAATTGCTCACCGCTGGTTTTACTTCAAAACTGGAAGCGTCGAAGACGCCAGCGGCGGCTTTGCGCACGTCCTCAAGACATACCGACCCATGAACAGGAAGGGATTTTCGTAACGCGCTGATTTCCTCTTCCACACGAGTCGGAGGGACACTACTGCGTGAGAGGATATTGTGCCGAGTGGCTTGAGGGGCGTGTGCGGTAATTATGTGCATGCTACGGAGTCCATAGTCGTCAACTGTGCGCATCCCACCAGAATGCAGGAGTACAAGGGCGCAAAAAGCGGCCGCGCAAAATCGGACAGCCGGATAAATGAAACTTCTGCGGTCTGCCCCAGCAATAATGCTGGCAAAGAAACCGAGAAATGACGAAGAGAACCCGACGGACGCACTCAGCGGCGTTCAAAGCGAAGGTGACGCTGGCCGCAGTGGAGGGCGAGCGGACGCCGGTCGAATTCACGGAATGGAAGGGGCATTCGCCCGCTACGCGAGACATCGCGAACTCTGATCAGGGCAGCCAGTTCACGGCAGATGCATCCACCGAGGCAGTGCTGGGCCGTGGCGTGCGACTGTCCACGGACGACAAAGGGGGCCCAGCGTGACAACGTATTCGTCGAGTGGGTCTGGCCCGGCATCAGATACAAAGAGGTCTACGTGAAAGCGTATGAGTCGGTCAGCCATGCCGGCGTTCCATCGGCGACTCCATCGAACTGTATAACCGGAAACGGCCCCATTCGGGCCTGGCGAATCCACGCCGGATTAGGCAAACTTTGCGACGCTGTCTACGAACAAATCGGCAGCATGAAGATCATCAACTGTTCGGCGCCACATCGGTTGTGAGAGCGTGATTTCTCAGGCCGTCCACCATGCCGACAGGCCGTTGCGTTCTGGATGCTAGCGCGCAAGCCATCTCCACCATTGCAAAAATTGGCCGAAATGAGTGCCGACAGCCAGTGTTTCCGCCTTAACGGTTCGCTGCGGATGTTGCATTTCACTCCGCAAATCAAGCCGACACCTAACAGCCTTTGGGGCAACCGTGAATGAGCACCCCCTCCGGTTGACGGCCACTCGCCTGAGCGAGGCGGAGCGTGCCGCTTACCATCCCTGGCTTTCCATCTTTGCTGCCGGTCAGGACCAGGCTGTCCGACAGCCTGTATGACGGAATCGCATGCACTTCGACATGCGCCGCGATGCCACCGCCTTGTGCGTCGAGGGGGTAGCGCAGCAGCATAGGCCAGCGCGAATACAGCCACGTACTTCACTGGGTCCCTTCTAGGCCAGACCTTATGAGCGTTCGTTACGGCGTGGCCCATCAACCGTCGGCTCGGGCGTTCTCCGTTTTGCGCTGCATGTCATGCGTCCGGATGCGCTCTCTACCGGAGGAGTGGACACACTCGTCAGTAACTCTGGCGCTCCCTTGAACAGGGGAAGTTCGAGTCTGCCTCAGGCGTTGCTCCTGCGTCTCTGTCCCGCCCGATCAGATCTCACTGATATCTGGGAAATAGCCGGTCGCGGTCGTCGTTTGTTGCGCGCTACGTCTGCAAGATCCCTGCGCTGTCCCATCTTCATTCTGTGAGAGTGCCTGTTCGTGCACTCCGCCATGCCGCTATCGCGACACGGGCATGCCGATCCGGTGAGCGCCAAGCGAAAACGAGAATCCTCTGATATGCCCCCCGTGTTGATTTGTTGAAAATTGTGGCAGCAGCGTTCGAGTTCGCTGCATTCGTTGTCATTTACTTTTGAGGAATATGCATGCATCAATCCATCATTCGCACCGGCCTGCTGGGCGCAGTTGCAGTTGCAGTTGCCGGCGTGGCGCACGCGGCGCCGGAATCGAAGGAATTCCAGATCAAGTTGCACGCCGAAGTGCCGGTTGTCAGTGCCTTTGAGGTCAACGCGGTGGGCTGGAATCTTTCGGAGCCACAGGTGATCGAGTGGGACGCCGAAGGGAAGCAGTTCAAGCCGCTGACATTGCAGGTGAATCTGAAGAGCGGCGTGGGCGACGTGCACGTCAAGTTTGCGAACGAGGACGTGCAAAAACTCTCGCATGCAAGCGACGCGGACGCCTACTACGAGCTGAGCGCAAAGGTCGGCGACAAAGTTGTCGGTGCTGAGAAAGTCTCGGTGCTCACGAAGGACGAAGCAAAGAATGGCAAGCAGATTGCGCTGGTGGTCACACCCGGCAATGCGAGCGAAAAAATCTCCGCTGCACCGATGGAAGGCAAGTACACGAGCACGCTGCCGCTTGTGTTTGAATCTAACGTTGATTAAAGATGGGAAAAATGAAGAAGTTTATTTTGGCTGTTGCTACGGGTGTGTGCGCAATCTCGGCGCATGCTGAAGATCCGAAGCCAATTGATTTCAATGTCCAGCTCAAGGGCGAAGTGCCTGCGCAGGAGTTCTTTGAGGTTACACCGATCGACTGGAAGTCTGGCGACCAAATCGATCTGGCGATCCCTGAGGATTGGGATTTGAAGGGGCGCCTCAAGACGGCAAAGCTGGAGTGGAATGTACGCAGTTCTCATGGGGCTGTTCGCATGAAGTTGGATACTGCGCAACGAGACGGCTACTACGGACTCATGTCGGATGTTTCGGATGCAAGCGGAGAGCCCCTGAGGTTCTACCCGCACTACGGTAACGGTCAGACCGGAGGTCAGGGTTCGGATATGGGTGAAGTGGTCACCGTTACATCGGCTGACAAGGCTGCCAGCGGTGCGGTTGCTCATGTACACATCATCATCGCGGGGCCGGCTAAAGGCGCGGCTATCCCTGGCCATGCCTATGGGGCAACTGCAACCGCTATCTTTGAGACGGGCTTTGAGAGTTGACGCTTTTTCGCCCTATTAAGCGGGGCGTACGGCGTTATTGCGTTCGGCGCTAATTTATTGGCGCCGAATTTTTATTGCCGTTGATATTAAATAAAGAGTGAAGAAATCCTTGGCCGGGATCTCAATTTTTGAATTTTATAAGATCTGGACATTTCCAACATTCGCTATTGGAGTCGCGCTTCGTCCACGCTGAGTTGGTTTTTCTGGTTTGGCGATTCTTAAGTTCTCGATCGAAATGGCGTTATGGGTATCAACTTCCCTGAGGCGGAGGCATGCCGGGAAATATCACCTAACAACGAGCGATTGTAGTCTGCTCTTGGTGGGAGCCAATTTCCAGATTATTGGAGGTTAGCTAGTAACCATTGATACCGGTGCTAGTTACTCGGCTAACAAAATTTTACGAGGATTTGATTAAATCATGCCAAGAATGAGCAGGATCAGCAGCGCCGTTTTTCTTGCTATTGGCATGCTGTGCCGGCAGGCCGCGGCTGCACATCCGCATGTTGCTGCCCACGGGCCAAATTTATTCGAGCAGACTGAACGGCTTCCTGCGGACTTCCTAGAGCAACTGTTTGATTCCCCGCTGGTCGTGCGTGTTGATTTTGATGGCCGGTCGGCCGGCGACGCCACGGTCACCTTGAGTCGCGATGGAAAAATCCAATTGGTCGCACTCTCGGATGAGCAACACGGGAACATCACACAAGGCGATCGTGAACTGATTGAGAAATTTCTGCGTGAACCTCGTCCACTCGGCACTTGCGAGAACAACTGCGAGGGCGTGCTCGCACTTCACTACAACCTTCAGGATTCGGTGCTGTCCATCGTCACAGGCCGGGCAGAACAGGGCGCAGAGCAGAAAAAATATCACGCGCTTCCGACAAGTGGAGGCAACGGCCTCATCACGTACAACTACCTGAACCTCACTGGCGGGCAAGGCCGTGAAGTCACGGGGCGGTACTCGTTTGATGCTGTCGGCAGCGTGGGCAATTGGTCCATCATTAGCGGATTTCAGGCGACTCAGAATCGTGGCATGCGACGAGCCGCGGAGATTCAGTATTCCGTGCCAAACCTGTATGCGCAGCGCGAGTTTGAGGGGCAATTCGTAAGGGCTGGTTTTTTTACGCCTGACATGGCCACGGGAGTTCGCCCGCCGCGCATGCCAGGCGGCACAGCGCCAACGGCACTTGGGGTAATGGTTGGTACCTCTGAGGCACGAGAAGTCGATGGCGCGCGCCCGAGTCTTTATCCCGTCTATGTCACCGCCAACCGCCAGGGGATGGTGGAAATCTATCGCAATGGCGCATTGCTTCACAGTCAGCAAGTGCAACCGGGGTTGCAAGTTGTCGATACGCGCCCGTTGCCCAGCGGCATCTATGAAGTTGAGGTCAGGCTGATTGAGGACGGTCGGGTTATCTCTACCCGGAATGAGCTCATTTCCAAGCCATCGGCCTGGAGCAATCCCGATCAACGGCTGAAATACGCGGCTTTTGCCGGGCAGGAACGCAACCTTCTTGGTCAGGATCGCCCACATGCGTTCACCGCGGGCGCTGCGATCAACTACCTCGCTAATCCGCGAGTCGTGCTCGGCGCGTCGGCGCAGCGTGCGGCCGAAGCGAGCGTATTTGGCACGTCCATCGATTGGCAATTCTCGGATCTTGCCCGCGCCCATGGGAACGTCTACCACTCCTCGCGGCATGGGGTTGGAGCCGATCTGCAGATTCTTGTGCCCTACCGTGATGGGAGTGTGTCACTCAGTCATAGCCAGAGTTGGCAACGTGGTGATCGAGCGTATCGGAATGTGCGCACCAGCGTGCGGCGCGGCAAAGTGCACGATTCGGCCATTACCTGGAGCCATCGTTTCACTCCGAAGACCAGCATGATGGCGCGCGCCTCATACGCCAGCGGTGCGACGAAGGGCCTGGGTATGGATCTGTCCGTGTCGCACCAGCATAGGGTGCGCGGTACCGACCTTACTTGGCGGGTAGCCGCGTTCGACCGGCCCACCGGCACTCTTGCGAGGACCCGCAATCGAGGTGTCGAAGTCGGTCTGAGCGTTGCGCTCGGCAAGGAAAAGCGCAATTACAGCGTGAACGTCGGAACGCGAACTGGCTCGGATGGCCGACGGGATCAATACGCATCGCTGGGGGTTCGGCAGGAGCTTCAGAACAGCTTCATCACTTCCGTCGGGGCTAGCGCTACTGTCGATCGATATGGGTTGAGCGTAGGCGCCAACACGCAGTTCGAGCATCCGGCAGTTCGCGGCGATACGTTTGTCCAGAGTTCGTCCAAGGAAGGCGGAATTGCCGGAGGGATAAATCTCTTTAGTACCGTCGGCACGAACGGCAAGTCGGCTGCGGTCTCGGGCAAAAGCAATGTGTTCAACGGCAGCTCTGCCGTAATCGTCGATCTGGAATCGGATTTCAAGGACGTCAAGGTGCGTGCGCAAGATTCGCAGGGCGGCAGCATGGAATTGCGGCCGGGCCGCAATCTCGTGCCCGTCTCGGCCTATCGCTCGGGTCGGTTGCAGTACTTCTTCGACCGGTCGCAAGCACCCGCCGCAACGCTGCAGCCCTCGGCGAGTAACTACCACCTCAACAAGGGTGGTGTGAGGTATGAAAAGGTCCACGTCATGAAGACGATGACAGTCGTCGGTCGACTGGTCGACCACGCGCGCTCGCCGGTGCGGGCGGCACATCTATCTAGTCCTGCGGGCCGGTCGGTGACCGAAACGGATGGATTTTTTGCGCTTGAAGTCAGTCGCGCCAATCCGACCATCAAGGTTGAGAAGGGCGGCAAGCACTTGAGCACGCTTCGTTTGAACCTACAGGAACATCAGATGGAGGGGGACTCGCTGATTGTCGGTGAGTTGGAGTGTGAAGGGGAACCGGTCAATGTCGAAACAGGGGAGCGCCGCAATGAACACGGATAGTAAAAAGAACAGGCGTAAGCATGTTGCGCGTGAATACGCCGCGCGTATAGCAGCCCCTCTGCTAGCGCTTTTAACGCTTCTCTGTGCGACTGTTGCATCTGCCGCAGATGTGTCGATCATTGCTGAATACACGCCGGGAATGCAGTCTCAGTCTGAGAGTGGTTTCCGCAACGTCACAAAACCAGCAAATTTTTGCGCCGCGGACTCTGGTGGTTGCGCAGGTGTGACGACCATCGACCTCCCGGTTGGGGATGTGAGCTATGACGCGTTAGCGGCTGATGCCGGTGGGCAAAACGCAGTCTATTTCCGGGGGCCCGGTAGCCCGATTCGTATCGAACTCCGAGATGAGCGGACGAACCGCGCTACGGCGGCGACGTTTCGGATCACAGGCATCGTCGGCCGGTATTCTGTGCGCCCCGACGTGTACCAGTTGACGGGTAACCCGGTCGGAAACGCTGAGGCGGCACATGCTGCCCTGTGGGCCGGAGGGAGCTGGCAACAACCGCCAGCAGGATGTACCGCACTATCGGTTCAACCGATGGTTACGGCGAATGCCTACCGGTTTGGCTGGCGTTTGCCCCGTGACTCGGGTGGGAGTTGTTCCAAGGTTCCTCGTCAGCCGGTCCCCGCAGGGGAAATCGTCCTCGAAGGAAGGTCGCTCGCCGTTGCCTATGAGTTGGCAACACCGGATCCGGTGACGCTGCCCAACGGCGTGTACCGGGGCGTGCAGACATTCACCGTTGGCCCCGGCAAGGACTTCGATTTCGGAAATCATGCGCACGTTGCACGATCGACCTTTGACGTCGAATTCGTCCTTAAGGTACGCCACCAATTCATGGTCACAGATTCGGGGGCCGGTAGCGACGTCAAACTCGCCCCTGCCCAGGGCTGGTTGAACTGGTTTTCCGAAGGAAAGCCAGCCGCCAAAATCGATCGTGATGTCACGTTCGCCCTGTCTACGGGCGAACCATTGAGGGTGAGCCTGCGGTGCGAGGATGGTGATGATTCAGCGGGGCGCTGCTTGATAAAGAACCCGCGAGACTCGGTAGTGCCGGTCGACCTGTCATTGACCGTGACCGGAGCAAGCACTGAAAACAAATCGGCGTTTTCTAGGATTCCTCTGACCACGCGCACACCTGCCTCGCTCGATGTCGATCGGTATCTCGACAATGCACGCGCCATTGCGCACGTCGCGGTCGACGATAAGGGGGTGTCGGAGATGGGGAAGAACCCCGGCACAACCTACTCGGGCAGAGTGTCGATCGTTTTCGATGCGATTTCCGAGTGACGTTCGAGGGTGCGTCTGCAGAGCGGGGAGCCTGCCTTATTCCCTCAAGCCAGACGCGCATGCCCAGAATTGTCTGGCGCCCAAACCAGATTGTTCTGATATCCGCCGCATCGTGAAGTCACGAAAATTGACGTTCTGATGTGCAGCCGATCCACATGTGATCGCTGCAGATTTTTTTATCTGGCACACATTCAATGGGCGAAAAATTGCACTCCGGTGGCAACGGGAGCGGTCGCGTACGGTGCCAACAATGGAGTATGCAATGCAAGGCAAATTTGTGAAGCTTTTGTGTGTGGGCCTATTGGCAACGTCCGCGCTTGCGGCCAATGCGGCCGCACCCTCGATCAACATTGGGCCCATGTTCGAGTACATGGGCGGGAAGCAGTCTTCGATCCTGAAGCGCATCCGTAATAAAGGCGACGCGACCGCGTTTGTGCGAGTCGAGGTGTGCGAGGTGGTATTCAAGGAAGACGGCAAGCAGGAGGAGGTCCCTCTCGATTCCGCGCTGTTGACCAAGCCCGACGGCCAAGGGTTGATCGCGAGTCCATCCCGCTTGATCGTGCCTGCGGACGGTAGCCAGTCCGTTCGACTGCTGTACCGGGGTAAGCGAGATGCGGAGCGCTACTACCGCGTGCGCTTCGTTCCCGTCGTGCCTAAATCGAAAGACGATTTTGTCCTCAGCAACGAAGAAATCGAGCAATACAAGGAATCGCTCTCCGCTGGCATCAACGTACTCACTGGATATGGTGGCATGGTCATTGTGCGACCGAGCGACGAGCACTATCAAACAGAGTTCGGCGCGAAGGATGGGAAGAGCACCGTTGAGAACAAGGGGAGCTCCATGGTGACGCTTGAGGGGTACCGCGTGTGCAAGGGAAACACTGGCACGTGTGGCGAGCCGACGGCTTATTACGTTCGCCCGGGGAAGTCGAAGGAGCTTCCGTGTGAACGTGGCTCGCGTTGTGAATTCGAGCTTCGGGAAGGCGAAAAGCGCACGAAGATGCATGTCGAAGCTGGCCATGCTGCACCGGGATCGTAATTAAGGTGGAGCGTGGAGACCGCTGCCTAAGCCAGTGGGCGAGTCGTCGATCGTTCGGAACTAGCCGGTTTTTAGCTCAACCTGGTGTCAGATCTCCCGGATGTTGCACCAGTAGCCCGCGATAGACCTCGTACACGTCGCGTCGCTCGGTCTGTTTCGGCGGCTCCTGACTTGGCGATTGGTCGCTGCATGCCCTAGCTGGCAGTGTTCGAGAACCGAGCAATACGCGCTCGGACTTTTCAGGCCCGTCGCTGCCGCTGCGGGCCATCCGTGGTGACATACGGCTGGGCGGGTTCAACGCGATGGTGTGTGCTGCAGCGGATTGGCCGTCGACGGCATTGCACCACGTACGTTCATACCATCTTTGCGGAGTCATTCCTCCGAAGAACTCGACATGTTCATGTTCCTTCCGTTCCTCCTGTCACTGGCATCGATCGTCGCAATAATGTGCGGCAGACGTCCACATTTGGCAACGTGGTTGTTTGTCGCCGCGTTAATCGCGACGCTTGCCTCATTTTCCTATCACGCGACAGACTCGCTTAACCTCTCGTTCTGAAGAACGTGCCGACGATGAATATAGAAACTCGCCGAGACAATGACGGTTTCGCCGTTCTTACGAGCCTGTCACTAAATGCGGTAGCGTTGTCTGGGATCGGCGCAATTCTGCTTGTCGCCTTCTACTATCAGCTTTCGTTCGACGAGCTGCCCTGTCCGCTGTGTCTCTTACAGCGTGCCGGGTTTATCCTTATTGGCATTGGATTTGCAATGAATTTGCGATTCGGTGTGCGCGGCTTGCATTATGGCTGCGTGCTAATAAGTGCGGTAGCGACGGCAGTGATCGCGGTACGGCAAATATTGCTGCACATTTCGCCAGATGCTGGTGCTTACGGATCTGCACTCTGGGGGCTCCATTTCTACACATGGAGCTTGATCGTGTCGGTATTGATCGTTTTGTTCGTGGCGCTACTTCTTATCGTAGACCGTGCCAATGAGAGGGCTCGACCGGTGTCAATGAGTATCTTCGGTCGAATTGCGATAGCGATCTTTGCGTTCACCGCTATGGCGAATCTCGTATCGACGGTGCTCGAATGCGGTGGCGGTGAGTGCGCCAGTGATCCGGTCAGTTATGAGTTGCTCGATCGCTTGCGCAATACTTGAGCACTTGATACACCGGGCGATTGATGGAAGCTGGAGCCCAGGCATGGGCCGGCACCAGTGATCGTTCGTGCGGCACCAGGCTAGCGGCATGATGCACGTACTGTTCGCTCGGATACATCTTTTGTTGCATGGAGAATTGCTGCGTTGCAGCATGAGATTTTGCGTAGAGACGAGGTGAGACGTTCTCTCTCCAAGTTCTGTGTCGGGGCCCGTGGAGCGGAGTGCGTGGCAGGAGAATGTCAGCGTACGGCGGTCTTCTCCTGCCGCACCCGTGACAAACGCGCAACATAAAGCCACGTGTTTACACGCCATACCGTTGGCACGGACATAATGGGAGCGTCTGCGTTCCGACGGCGCGACATTTCAACCTGACCGATGGGACAATATTCTCGTCGTTGCTGTGGGTTCCAATCTTCGGGCCCGGGCAAACCACTGTTTTTGAGAAAATGGTGATGAATGCATTCATTGGAAGTAGCTCGCCCCACAGTCCCATCAACGTTGTCGTGGCCGACGACCATCCGGTCGTTTCTGCCGGCGTGAGCTCGGTCCTGTCGGCCGAGATAGATATCAATGTGGTTGGTGTCGCGCCGACGATTTCGGCTTTGCTGCAGCTACTGCAGCAGCAGCCTTGCGATGTCCTGATCTGTGACTATTCATTCAACAGTGATCAGTTGCCAGACGGGATAGCCCTCTTCAAACGGTTAAGGCGAAGCCATCCGGATATTTCCATCATTGTGCTGACGGCGCATCAGGATATCGCCATGTTTGTGTCGCGCATCTTGGACACGGGGGTTGCAGGCTTCCTGAGGAAATCCAGCCCCGATTTTGAACGCCTGCCTGCGATAGTCCGTAGCGTACATGGGGGGGATACGTTCGTCGATCCGACCGTGGCGGCAGAACTGCTTGAGATCGGTAAGACGACGCAAACTTCGATCGAATCGCTCAGCGAGCGTGAGCTTGAAGTCGTTCGAATGCTCGGGCGCGGAATGTCTGTCACGGAAATCGCAATGCATACGAATCGCAGCATCAAGACGATAAGTCACCAAAAGATGAAAGCGATGCACAAGCTTGGACTTAGGTCGGATGCGGATCTTTACCGCGTCTATACGGAGCATTTCGGTTGATCGAGCAGCCTAGCAATGGTGCCGACGAAGGTCCCGATATTTCCCGTGAGGTACCGCCTACGGGCGGTCATCCTAAGACTCCGCTCAGGATGACGTTTTCAAGGCGTCAGCTGGTGGCGGTAACCATAGCACTGACGTCTCTGCTCGTGGCATGCGCCGTGGGCGTAACGGAACTCCTGATATCCCGCCAACACGAAGAGTTTGCCCAGCGGTTCTCTGCGCGTAGAGAGGCTGTCAAGGAGGAAATCGACCGGCACGAGGCCCGCATTCGGCAGTTGGCGGTGACGTTCCAAATTGCTAAGGAATACCTGGATTTAGCTGATGCACGAGCGCCGATCAGTCAAGCGCCCGACAAAGGCAAGCTGGTCCAGACGGTGCCCGGGTCAAAGGTGACTCCGCAATTTTCGGTCGTATCGACACTGACTTCCCCCGCCGACTCCGTTCGCTTGACTAAGTTAATCGAGCTTGCAAGATACGCATCGACATTTGCGCTTTCCCAGCACGATCATTCTCCGGCGCTGTCGCAAGGATTTATCTATACGCCAGACAAGCGCTTTCTGGCCACGTTTCCACCACTCTCACAGGACCGAGTTGCTGCACTGAATTCCCCTAGAGCTACGGAGGACTTCATTGGCAACCGGGTAGCTGTTGTCGAGAAGGAAGTCGAGCGCCAAGCCGCCAGCGGCGCTCCGGATAAGGTCTTGTGGGTGAACGGATTGACGGATCCGCTCACCTCCATGACCACTACGTATCTGGCAACGTCCATCTACGACGACGAACAGCGGAGGGCGGCGATCGTCTTGTCGATTCCCTGTAATCGCTTCAATCAATATTTTCTACACAACGACGGTGATCCGCATTTTTTCGCCGTCTCGTGCGAGTCCCAGCGACTATTGGGCATCAATGAAGCGAGCGCCCAGGAAATGCATTGGGCACAGATCATACTAAGAGCCCCTTGGGTGTATCAGGTGGCGAATGAGCGGCCCCAACGCTTCTTGCTTGAGGGAAGCTTCTTCATTTTTCAGCGCGTGCCGGGCCCGCGGTGGGTGGCGGTGTATGCGTACACCTGGAAGGATCTTTTAGACGCAATCGCCTTGCCGCTGCTATGTGTTTTTCTTGTGACGGTCGGCGGATGCGGTCTAGCCATTAGTGGCGCGTTTTGGTTCAACCGTGAGGTGATTCGGCCATCCAAGGAGCGATTGCACAGCCTTTTGGAGAGCGAAGCATTTAGTCGGTCCATCATCCAGGTAGCTCCTGTGAGCTTGATTGTCGTTGCCAGAAGCAATGGCGCAATCCTCTTGCAGAACGGCGAAGCTCAGAGCCTTCAGGCTGCATTTGCCGGCAATGCGGAAAGCGACTCCAGAGCGGACAACATCCTTGCACGTGCAGGCGCGTTGGTTAGGCATCACGCGGAGATCGCGGCAGGCTCTATGCTGCAGCGATTCGAGATGGAGCCCGCTCTCGAGATTGCTTATGCACAGGCAAAGTATCGCGGGGACGAGGTATTCGTGATCGGGATGGTCGATTTGGCGAAAAGGAAGGAGATCGAGCGGCGGTTGCGAGAGTCTCGAGCGCGCGCCGAGGCTGAGAGCCATGAGAAGGGAATGTTCTTGGCGACGATGAGCCATGAAATTAGGACGCCATTGCATGGCGCATTAGGTAACCTCGAGTTGCTGTCCCAGATGGGATTGACTCAAGAGCAACGCTCCCGCTTGCTCATTGCGCAGGATTCGTTCGGTTCACTCCTTTCGTTGATCAACGGCGTGCTAGATCTGTCCAAAATCGAGGCAGGCGAGCTCTTTCTCCACGAACAGTCCGCACACATCGATCAACTCGTCGAGCAGGCAATTCGGACGTTCGCGGTAGAAGCGCAGAAGAAGGGGCTGCGGCTTCGATGTTTGATCGGTCCGGAGATGCGCGGTACGTGGATTTGCGATGCCTCCCGGTTCATGCAAATTGCCACCAACCTAATTGGAAACGCTGTCAAGTTCACTTCGCGCGGGGCAATAACAGTTTCACTCAGCTCCACCGAGGACGGCCATGTTCGGTTGCGCGTCGCTGACTCAGGTAGAGGAATTCCCGAGGACGAGCTCGAGAAGATTTTTGTCCCTTACGTCCAAGGTTCGGTTGGCCCGAGAAGTTCGCGTCCTGGTACCGGACTCGGCCTGGCGTTGTGTCAAAAAATCGCTGGCGCAATGGGAGGTAGCATCGTCGTAGAAAGCGAGGTTGGCGTCGGATCGATCTTTACCGTTGCGCTGCCACTCCGCCGCGATGCAGCAGAATTCGTCAACAGTAAGGCCGG
>Ga0157373_10001751_pt1 | contig 16508 bp, 17 predicted proteins | sample C65metaG_FD_113460 | JGI IMG/M metagenome (GOLD analysis project Ga0157373, IMG submission 113460) | Corn rhizosphere microbial communities from Kellogg Biological Station, Michigan, USA - C6-5 metaG | ecosystem: Host-associated > Plants > Roots > Rhizosphere > Soil | place: USA: Michigan... | reverse complement strand
TGTTAGTCGCGCGGCTTAACGTTATCTCTCAGAAACTTGACGATGTCCTCAGTAGAGGTTCCTGGCAGGAAGACTTCAGCAACGCCTTGCTCCTTCAACCGAGGCAAGTCCTCTTGTGGAACGATTCCGCCGACCAGCACCAGCACATTGTCCATGCCTTTCTCGCGCAGCAACTGAACAATACGCGGGCAGAGCGTGTTGTGAGCGCCACTTAATATTGACACGCCAACCGCGTCGACGTCTTCCTGAAGCGCAGCGGCCGCAATCATCTCGGGCGTTTGACGTAGACCCGTGTAGATGACTTCCATCCCTGCGTCGCGCAGCGCGCGCGCAATCACCTTTGCTCCACGGTCGTGACCATCAAGACCAGGTTTGGCGACGAGTACTCGAATCTTTCGACTGGACATATTTGCGATCAGAAAGCGGGCTCTTCGTAGATGCCGTAAACGTCGCGTAGCGCCGCGCAGATCTCGCCGAGCGTTGCGTAGGCGCGGACGGCGTCGATGGTTGCCGGCATTGTGTTTTCGTTCTTTTGCGCGGCGAGTTTGAGTTTGTCGAGCGCGTTTCCAACTGCGCCGGCATCGCGGCGCGTGCGTGTTTGTTCGAGCCGTTCGACCTGGTGTGTGCGAACTGATTCGTCGATCACCAGGGTCGGGACTTCGGAACGCTCGTCTGCCATTCCATACTTGTTGACTCCGACGATCACCTGGTCGCCTCGCTCGACCGCCTTCTGATAGTGGTAAGCCGAATCCTGGATCTCACGTTGCGGGAATCCCTTTTCGATTGCTGCGACCATGCCGCCCATCGCGTCGATCTTGCGGAAATAATCGAGCGCTTCCTGTTCCATCTTTTCGGTGAGCGCTTCCAGGTAGTAAGAACCGCCGAGTGGATCGACTGTATTAACCACGCCCGTTTCTTCCGCGATGATCTGCTGAGTGCGAAGCGCGATCAGTGCGGCGCGATCCGTCGGCAACGCGAGTGCTTCGTCGTAAGCATCGGTGTGCAGACTCTGCGTACCGCCGAGCACGCCTGCAAGCGCTTGAATTGCGACGCGCACGATGTTGTTGAGCGGCTGTTGGACCGTCAGCGAAACGCCGGCAGTCTGCGTGTGAAAGCGGAGTTGCAGCGTGCGCTCATAGCTACTTCCAAACCGATCTTTCATCTCACGCGCCCAGATGCGGCGCGCGGCGCGATACTTCGCGATCTCTTCAAAGAAGTCGTTGTGCGCATTGAAGAAGAACGACATGCGCGGGACGAAGCGATCCACGTCGAGACCTGCTTCAACACCCCACGCGACGTATTCGATACCGTCACGCAGCGTGAACGCGAGCTCCTGCACGGCAGTCGCCCCTGCTTCACGAATGTGATATCCGCTCACGGAAATCGGGTTGTAACGAGGAACTCGATTCGTGCAGAACTCGAACGTGTCGACTACCAGCTTCATCGCTGGTTTGATGGGATAGATCCACTCTTTCTGCGCGATGTATTCCTTGAGAATGTCGTTCTGGAGTGTTCCGGAAATCTTTTCCCAACGCGCGCCCTGTTTTTCTGCAACCACGAGATACATTGCGAGCAGAACAGATGCCGGCGCGTTGATCGTCTGTGAGACGGTCACTTGTTCGAGAGGAATTCCGTCGAACAAGACTTCCATGTCGGCGAGCGACGAGACTGCCACGCCGCATTTGCCGACTTCGCCTTCTGATAAAGGTGAGTCGGCGTCATAGCCCATCAAAGTCGGCAGATCGTATGCGACGGAAACTCCTGTTTGACCCTGCTCGAGCAGGTACTTGAACCGTGCGTTGGTTTCTTCCGGGGTGCTGAAACCGGCGAACTGGCGCATGGTCCAGAGCCTTCCGCGATACCCGGTCGGATGAATTCCTCGTGTGTAGGGAAACTGCCCCGGAAAGGAAACGTCACGAGCGAAGTCGAGGCCGGCGAGGTCAGCCGGCGTGTAGAGGCGATCGACCTCTTCGAGTGAAACAGTCTGGAAACTCTTTTTTCGTTCGGGATGTCTCTCGAGCGCGGGCTTCAGCGTCCGGTCTTCCCAGTTCTCTCGCTCTATCTCGGCGGGTGAGGAGCTTTCCTTTGTTTCAGGCATTCGACCTCGCAATTTATGGAATTTACTCGCGCTCGAATCTTAGTAATTTTCACGCAAAGCCGCAATCTGCAAGAGTAGCCACCAAACTCACAAAGTGTTGTTTAAGAGGGGAGCGCGGCTGCGATGGCAGTCACAGCCGCGCCAACTGGGAAGGTTTACCCGGTTGCGTGGATGTCGTGCAGAAAAAAACTGCAGGCAGGTTTCGGCAGGTATAGAAATCGGTTGCTCATTTCAGTGATTTCAATCATTCAACTGGAACGACATATTCATTACTGCGAACCATGTTCAGCCGGGCACGCGCCGCGAGCTCGATAGTTCGTGGATCTGTATGAAACTTTTGTACCTCCGCTTTCAACGACTGGTTCACATTCCGCAACGCCTCGACGTCCGTTTGCATTGCCGTAAGTTGTTGTGCGGCAACGTGAACTTCGGCGCGTGTTCGCATGTTGACGGTCACGCAGACAGCGAAGGTCGCGAGCAGAATCATTCCAAAAACAACCCAGGAGGGAATTATTCCCCCGCGCCGGCGCACCTCCGTGCGCGTTCCCAGAATATCTATAGAAATCTGCTGCACTGACGCCAAAGAAGTAGCGCGCGGCGAAACACGCTGCGCCCTGATTCGCTCGTCAACCCAATAAGTATTTGCGACCTTGCTCACTTCAGCACCTCCCAATCCTTTGCCAGTTCAGATTCCGCTCAGTTCGTACGTTCAGCCCCATGGCAACTGCGGCAAAGGTGAAGGCTCGTCTCTCGACGGCTCGCCATCCCCGTGACCCGAGTAGATTGTCATGCGCCAGTTAAGAGGCTGCTTAACTGATTATGTGGGTTTGGCCACAATATAGGCGGCATGTAGCGACCGGCAGCCCCAACTAAATGTACTTTTGCGGCTTGTCAATTTGTTGCTGCTCAACAACTTAGCAGCAATATGGGCGGACTGTAGCATCGTGCTTAAAGGGTGTAAAGATTTTTCTGGTCAACGCTTTAAGCTCGTAAGTTCAACATTTACTTGAAGTAACGCGCTTAAGCCGCAGAATTTGGCGAACGAGCGGCGAACGGAAACATCACGTTTCTCTCGCAAAGGCGCAAAGGCCGCAAAGAAAGGAATATCTGCAACCAAGGCTCCTTCTTTGCGGTCTTTCCGCCTTTGCGGGAGAAACCGTTAAAACATGTTGACAGTAGGCGGCTTCGCTAACTAGACTCCTAATCACCGTGGGCAGTGTTGATTGGCCCCAGTCCCGCGGCCTCTCACATCAAAAGGATCCCTCGTTTTCGAGCACATTCCAACAGGAAGGGTGTCGATGTCTGACTCTTCGGTTCTTAACCCGGAAGCCCCAGCCTCCGATCTGAGTTCAGTCCAACTACCGATCAGCTCCATCGTCCGCGCCGTTTGTGAAGCCGCAAACGGTGGTCCGGATCTTCTTTACGAAGTGATGATGAAGATGAGTCTGATGGTGGAAGCGACTGCGCCCACTTACGGACTGTCGATCTGGGCCACGTCAGAATCAGGTAAACCGACACTACGATGGGCTGAGGGGCTCGAGGAGCAGGAGCTCGCGACCGGGGAACGTGCCGTCGCTGAAGTCTTTTCGAGTAAGGGCCGGCCGCAGTCGGCCAAGGAGGGAGACCAGGCAATCTGTCTTTTGCTTGCACTGCCTTCCGGCACGCGTGAAGGTGGCGCGCTCTACGGTCGTTGTGTTCGGCCTTTGACCGCGCAACAGGCTAAAGAGCTGAACGCGCTCAGCGACATTGCACACCTGGCGCATTCGCACCAGTCTTCCGCAAACGTAGTTCCCGCTGGAACAAAGCCGTCAAGCGTGTCTTCGACGCATTCGTTGCCTGGAATGGTGTTCAGCAGTCGCGCCATGAGCGAAGTGGCGCGCAATGTCGAACGTATCAAAGACTCCAACTCAACCATTCTCGTTACCGGCGAATCAGGAACCGGAAAGGAACTGATCGCGAGAGCGATTCACCGCTTGAGCAGGCGTTCGGAGAGTGAGTTCATTCCGTTCAACTGCTCGGCCGTTCCCGCCGAACTGATCGAAAGCATGTTGTTTGGCCATCGTCGAGGAACATTCACTGGAGCGATGTCGGACCAGGCGGGCCTGATACGCTCAGCCGAGAACGGCACACTCTTTCTCGACGAGATTGGCGACTTGCCGCTCCCGCTTCAGCCAAAGCTTTTGAGGTTTTTACAGGAAGGCGAGATTCACACTCTCGGCGAGCGTGCGCCACGCAAAGTTAACGTACGCGTGATCGCTGCAACGCACAAAGATCTAGAGACGCTTGTAAGCGAAAAACTGTTTCGCGAAGATCTCTACTACAGGATCGCAACGCTGACTCTGAAGGTGCCGCCCCTACGAGACCGGCGTGAAGACATCTCGGCACTCATCTCGCACTTCATCAGTCACTACGCGCGGAAGAACGAACGATCGATTTCAGGAATCACCGCGGAGGCGATCCAGATTCTCGAAACGTATTCATGGCCCGGCAACATCCGCGAGCTCGGTGCCGAGATGGAGCGACTAGTGCTCTACGCGGAGGACGACGGCTTTATCCGTCCTGAAAACATCAGTCCGAGGATTTGCCCGCAGGGTTCGCAAAACGAGGCAACGCCGGAGCGTCTTGATGAGTTGCTCGAAAACTACGAGCGCCGCGTAATCACAGAGACGCTGAGGCGTCACGACTGCAACGTCGCCAAGGCGAGTGAAGCATTGGGACTTGGCTCGAGACAGACGCTTTACAAGAAGCTAAAGCGACTGGCGATCGACATCGGCGATTTCCTTCAGGACGACAACGAGCCTGGGGTGCATTACAGGGCTTAGATCACAAAAGGCACAAAAGGACAAACTGATGAAAGGGCTCAGCAGGTACTGAGCCTTTTTCATTTTGTGGCCTTTGTGGCTCCAGCTTGTAGCCTGCGGGCGACACCAACCAATCCCTAACAAAACCGCTAACTTCATGGTCCAACCACTCGCCTGGCCCACGCGTCCTTGTCAACCGCGGGCGACAAATTAGACCAAAAGCCCCAGAAAACCGCAGTTGGACCACTGGCACACCGGTTGTAAACCTCATGCTCGTCGCGAAGCGCACCGCCTCGCATAACTGGGTCGAGCAGACAAAACCCTATGAAGACTATAACCACAAGAAACTTAACATCAGCAGTAATGCTCGTGGTCCTTTCTCCGTTCCTGGCGCTGGCAATCATGGTCAGCATCAAGACAGTCGGACTCAAGGACAACGTCGTATTACTGGTGCTGTTGACGTTATTGAGCGCTGTCCTCAGTGGCATCAATGGTTTTGGGCGCCGCACGTCCACAACTGTTTCACTTTCGACAGCGAGCGTCCGTGGTCATAACCCTTCTCAGGCCCGCATTGACTTGTCCGCTCGTTCGAGCAACAACGCCTAATCGAATCCAAAAGGAGCAACAAAATGATTAAGAGATTTCTCCGTGATGAAACTGGTCTTGAACTTTCTGAGTACGCAGTAGCCGCAGCGCTCGTCGCCATCGCCGTTGTCACCGCTTTCACAGCGTTGGGCGAGAACATCGGTACGAAAATCCAGGAACTCGCCGACACGATCGTTGGCGCCTAATTCCTGCGAACCGATAGCGCCGGCAGCGACGCGTTCAAGAGCTGCCGGCTGGAGGCGCGCCTTGTGAAGTTCTTCCAACTACACAGGTGCGCCCCCAGCTTTGTCTCAACCCTCCAAACAGCTGATCGAAATGCTTAGTCCAACCGCAACTGCATTTCAGTTGTTCTTAATTCCGCTCGCCGTACTAGTCATCTACTACGACGTGCGGTATCGCCGTATTCCAAATGCATTCGTACTCGCCACGCTGATCGCCGGCATTTCGTTGAACTTGATCATGGGTGGAACCAGTGGCGGCCTAAGCAGCCTCGGTGGCTGCGTATTCGCATTCATACTGATGTTCATGTTGCACGTCTTCGGAGCGATGGGACCTGGCGACGTCAAACTTTTCGCCGCCATCGGATCCGTGATTGGCGCTCAACTTGTTCTTCCCACTTTTCTCGTCGTCGTTATCACCGGTGGCGTCATCGCCCTGTTTTCCATTCTGCGATCGGGAGTCTTCGCAACCACGATGCATCGCGTGTTGCAGATTCTCGTCGGTTTGTTACCAGGGTGGCCGATGCCCAAATTTAGCGTTCCTGCTGATCGTCGCCTGACTGTTCCTTACGGTGTCGCCATCACCATCGGCGCCATCATTTCAACTGCGATCTTTCAGCCCTAACAGTGACTATTAACCAGGCCTGACCTGGCGAGAACGGAGAGTTGATTCCATGCGAAACAAACGTTTATTGATCGTCTTGGTAGGGGCGCTGATTTTTGGAGTGCTCGCTGCCGTATCAGTCAGCAAGTACCTATCCAGCGCTCAGGCCTACACCAAGAGTCTGAACAAGGTAGCCGTGGCGAAAGTCGCGATTCCGATCGGCAGCAAGATCGTCGCCGAGCAGATCATGGTGGTCCAGTTTCCGAAGGAATCAACTCCTGACGGAGCTTATGAGTCTGCTGAAAAACTGGCCGGCCGCGTAGCCGTCGTCAACATCGCAGCGCGCGAACCAATCACCGAAGCACGATTGGCCGCCGAGGGAACTGCGGCTGGTCTGTCCGCCGTGATACCTGAAGGCTATCGCGCGATGACGGTGAAGGTTGACGATGCAGCGGGTATCTCCGGATTCATCCAGCCGGGCACCATGGTTGACGTAGTCGTCACCATCGATCCAGCGGAAGGCGTTGCCAGCCGCCAGGATCCCGTTTCGAAGATCGTATTGCAGAACATCAAGGTCCTCGCGAGCGGTCAGAACATCGACAAGCCTGAAAACGAACGCGAAGCCCAAAGCGTCAAGTCTGTCACCCTCCAGGTTACTCCCGAACAGTCAGAGAAACTTGCACTCGCAGCAAATGAAGGCAAGCTCTCGCTCATCATGCGTAACCAGATCGACCAGGGTGACGAACAAACTCCAGGCGTGAGAAAGCGGAACCTGCTGTCTGGTGACATGGCGATGCCGGCTCCAGAACCGGGTTCACTGAAGAGTGAACAACCAAAGAGCGAAGCGAAACCAGTACGCAGATCAGCGCCGGCGGCGAAGCCAGCAGCGGCCCCAGCTCCTCAACCGACTCCGCGTGCGTCAGTGGAAATGATCGAAGGCGCCAAGAAGCGCAGCGTCGAATTTCCATAATCCAACCGATTAATTTTGAAGTTGATCGCATCGACGATCGCTAGAAGCAAAGGAGCATAAGATCATGCAGAGCCGTTCCCCAATTGCACGCCGAGTGAGTTTACTGCTGGCGTCACTGATAACCATCGTTGCAACTTCCATCGCGCACGCCCAGGAAAACTCCTACAAGGCGTCGTTCGCTCAGAACAAAGAAGCCGTTTCGGTCAACGTTCTGGTGGGACAGTCGCGCGTGATCAATTTCGATCGCCCGGTCGGACGCTTTTCGGTTTCGAATCCCGAAATCGCGGAAGCGATACTCGTCACGCCAGACCAGGTGCTCGTGAATGGAAAAGCTTTCGGTCAGGTCAACTTCATCGCATGGGAGCAGAGTGGCGGTCAGTTTTTGGTGTTTGACGTTTACGTCCGCGCCAATCTTTCACTGATCGACTCTCAGGTCCGGGCGCTGTTTCCGAAGGACGACATTCGGCTGAGCCAGGCCAACGGATCGGTTGTGCTCTCCGGCAGCGTTTCCAATTCAGCAACAGCCGCGCAAGTGCAGAGCGTTGTCGAAGCTGCGAACTTCAAAGTCGTGAACATGCTGACTTCGCCAACTTCGAACGCGACGCAGGTTCAGCTTCAGGTTCGCGTTGCGGAAGTGAATCGCAACAAGCTGCGTGACTACGGCACGTCGTTCACGATGTTGCCGCAGGGTGGTACGGGTGGATATTTCAACAGCGGTAATGGTCCAAGCCAACTCGACCACACCGGAACCGGCCCGGGTGGCGTTTCCGCACTCGACCTGATTCTACAGCCGGCGCTCAACCTGTTTGTCTTCAACAGACAAATCAACACTGGTGCTTTCTTGAGAATGCTGCGCCAGGAAGGCGCCTTCCGCGAATTGGCGGAACCGAACTTGATCGCGATGAACGGTTCGCAAGCGAGTTTCCTCGCGGGCGGCGAGTTTCCAGTGCCGGTCCTTCAGATGAGCAGTAACGGTACGGGCATCACCATCGTGTGGAAAGAATACGGCGTTCGCCTGAACTTCAAACCAACGATCATCGACGAAGACCACATCCGTCTGGAACTCGAACCGGAAGTATCAACCATCGACTTCAACAACGGCGTCCGCTTCAACGGTTTCGTCGTGCCCGCACTGCGCACTCGCCGCGCCAAGACTGGCGTTGAGCTGCGTGATGGCCAGTCGTTCGCACTTGCCGGTTTGCTTGACAACTCAGAGACCAAGACGTTGTCGAGAATTCCGATCGTCAGCGACATTCCGGTTCTCGGCGCGCTCTTCAAATCGAAGTCATTCGAGAAGAAAGAAACGGAATTGATGTTCATCGTAACGGCGCACATGGTTAAGCCGGTCAGCCCGGACGACCTGCCGAACATGCGTGGCATCGATGGTCTGAAGGGCAACTCACCTTTGGGTGTTGAGCCGAAGGGTGAAGGTGTCACGGGCCAGAGCGGTTACAAAGTTTCCGGACAGACAGAACAAACTCCAGTAGCAGCTCCGCCGAAGGTTGAAGAGCCCAAGACGAAGAAGGTTGACACTGCTACTCAAAGCACGACCAGCGGTTCAGTCGGTAGTGTTCGCAACAATAATCCTGCCCTGCCAGTAGCCAAAGCCGTAATGCTGGATTCGAATCCGAGTTCAGTCAGGCCCTGGTAACAAAACCTCTTTTCTCGAGCCGATCATCGTTCGAACTTAGAGGGGGACACATGAAGAAGAGAGCAGAACACGCGGGATCAAGAAGGAATGAACGAGGTTCAATCCTGGCGACGTCGTCAATAGCGATGTTGGCAGTCCTGCTGGCAGTTGGTTTAGGTGTCGACATCAGCAGGTTGTATCTGTCCAAAACAGAACTACAGAACGCGGCCGATGCAGCAGCATTGGCCGGCGTTTCTGGTTTGAACAGCGCACCTCCGGGAATTACCGAAGCCGTGAATCGCGCTGTCGCGGCGATGAATAACTACAACTTCAACCACACGGGCGTGACGTTTCCCCGAACCAACGTCGAGTTCGCCGTGAACCTGGATGGACCATACATGAAAGAGGGTGACGTTGGAGGGGGAACGGCGCCTAACATTCGTTTCGTCAAAGTCAAAACACCGGACGAGGCGATTACCGTTTCTTTCGCGTCTTTCGTTTTGGGCGCCAGCAAGGATATGTCAGCGGAAGCAATCGCAGGCAAATCCGTTCCAATCAACGAGATTTGTCCGTGGCTCCCTGCCTTTGTGCTTGATATTCCCGGCACGCCGATTACGACAGGTAAGACGTACACCTTCCGCCTGGAACCGGGCACTGCTGTTTCCCCCGGCAACTACCAATTGCTCGCTCCCGTTGTAATGGGTGGCGCCGGCGATCGAGACGGAATGGCAAATGGAGTTAACTGGTGCGTCCATACAGGTCAGATAGTTAAGACAAAACCAGGTGTCACTTCGGGTGCTGTCCGCCAGGGCATTAATACGCGGTTTGATATCTATGTCGCCGGTTTGAATCCTTCGATATCACCACCGGACACGAACGTCGCGGAAAACATCACGCACACCCAGTACATCAACAAGTCGGTAACAAAAGCGCCGAAGCACGAGGGCGTTACCGATCGCCGCATCGTCTTCATGCCAATCGTGAAGGAAGCGCCGGGAGAAGGTCGCGACACCGTCATCATCGACAGGTTCGGTGTGTTCTTCCTGCAAACGTCCGTCGGTGGTGGTAGTGGCAGTGAGCTCAAAGCAGAATTCATCACCACTACTGCATTTGCGGGCAACAGTTCCTTCATTCCCGGTGCTGGTGCAAGCAACAGCAACATGACTGTTCCAGTTCTCTACAAGTAGGTGAAACCATGCATGCAAGAATCCGAAGAATCCGGCATCGCCTGCGATCCCAAAGATGGTTGCACTTGCATCGTTTCACCAGGGACGAGCAGGGATTGCAGTTGGTGGAAGCCGCGATAGTTATTCCGATCTTTGTACTCCTGTTCGCTGCGACTGCTGAGTTCGGCCGTTTCTTTTACGAGTACACAACGCTGGCCAAAGCAGTGCGAGGTGGAGCGCGATATGCCGCCACCCAGCCGTATCTCTCTTCCGAAAAGGACAAGGCGAAGAACATCATTGTCTATGGAAATACCGCTGGAACAGGCGACCCGGTCTTACCAGGCCTCGGGAAGGGTCATGTTGTGATTACGCCGGACGGTGGTCTTCCATGTATGCCGCACAACGTGACGATTCAAATCGTGGGCTACGAGTACGAGCCGATCTTCGACCTCGGACTACTGACGAAGTCCAAAAAACTGTCGCTGAACATCAACGTGAGTCCGAGCGTGAAGATGCGTTATCTGGAAACCCAACCTCCCCTAATTTGTAATTAAAGGGCAAAACCATGAGGCAAACTAAACAGCACAAATGGAGTGAGCGGGGCGCAACGCTGGTTGAATTTTCAATCGCGGCGACGGTTTTTCTGATGGTGATGTTTGCAGTGATCGAATTCGGTCGAGCGCTCTGGGTACACAATGCTCTGGCAGACGCTGCCCGCCGTGGAGCGAGATATGCAGTTCTTCATTCCTCTGCCGACGCCGACAAGGTGAAGAACGTTGTGGTCTACGGTGATGAAGATGGTGGCGGAACACCGATAATCCCGAATCTTACGACAGACAATGTTTCGGTCGATTACACGGATTTCGCATTAAACAGAGGAACGGTAGCAGTCAGTATCAATGAATACCAATTCCAGTTTGTCATTCCGATCGTTGGGACCACTATCACCATGCCGCATTACAGCACCACGCTGACAGGCGAAAGCGTGGGCTGGATTCCGGCCAATCTGTAAGGTTGTCTCAAATTATAGAAGGAGTAGAGCAGCATTTGTTGGCAGCAGCAAGCAATGCCTATCTCAAGTTTCGAATCCACTGCCGGGTGGCGCCATTAGTACGCCAGCCTTTCGAACATCGCTCCGGTTGAACCCGGCCTTGCAACAGCGCGATGGTCCTACCGTAACCCCCAGGCACTCTGTCACTAGCACCAATTCAGTTTAGCCGCCGGCAGTGGGATTCGAAAAAAGAACAACGAGGAAGAGATGACCGAACCAATATCAGTAGTAGTCTTAAGTACCGGACTCGACAACTTCAAAGACATTCGCCGCGCTTTATCGGCTGAGGACCGCGTGAAGCTCCTCGCCGGCGGCAACGATGCCGATCAACTTTACGAAGAGATCGTGCGGCTGAAGCCCGCAGCCGCGATCATCGCGCTTGGTCCAAACGCGGACCACGCGGTCAGATTCATTGAACGCTTGAACAAAGAATGTCCGGGAACCGCCCTCGTCTCAGCCGCTCAGGATGCATCTCCCGATTTGATTCTCCGAAGCTTGCGCGCGGGCGCGCGCGAGTTTCTGCGCATTCCGATCAGCAGTGAAGAACTGCGAACCGTGCTCGATCGGATTTCGGAGTTGCTCACGCACACGGTCGAAGCACCGAAAAAGAAAGGCCGCATGGTTGCTGTTTTTTCGAGCAAAGGTGGATGCGGCACTTCTTTCATCGCCACGAACCTCGCGGCCGCGACGGCTTCAAAGACAGTGCTCGTCGATCTAAACCTGCAAGCCGGCGACCTGCCGCTCTTTCTGGGACTCGAAGCAAAGTATTCAATCGCCGACATGGTGGAGAAGCGCCAGCGTCTCGACGAAGCGCTCATCACCAGTCTCGTAACTCCACACTCGAATAACCTGGCATTGCTCGCCGCGCCGCGCGAAGCAGATCACGCCGACGGCATCGAACCGCAACACATATTCGAAGTCCTGCAGAAACTGCGCGAGCACTACGACTACGTTGTGCTCGATCCACAACACACATTCGACTCGATCACGCTGGCCGCCCTGGACCAGTCCGACGAGATAGTGCTGGTGTTGACACTCGATATTCCCGCGATTCGCAGCACACAAAGAGCGCTCGAGATTTTTGACAAGCTCGGCTACCCGCGCAAGAAGACGCGCATCGTCGTCAATCGCTGGAGCAAGCAGATCGATCTCGACCTGCGACAAGTGGAGCGGTTTTTAGGCGAACCGGTTGTGGGTTTTGTGCCGAGTGATTATCAGACAGCAGTCGGCTCGATAAATCTCGGCACGCCGTTGATTCAGTCAGAACCAACATCGAAGATCGCCCTCGAGATCCGTCGCATTGCTGAACAGATGTCTGTCGGCCTCGCGCCAATAGATGAATCGAAACAACGCAAATCTTTCTTCGGCTCGTTGCTCAAAAAGCAGCCGGCCCCGTCGCAATTCAAACTTCAAGCCTCAATGGAAAAGGTCTAGCGAAGCGGCCCCCGTCCGCGCGTGGATAACATCATGGCACTACGTGAAAGATTAGTCGGAAACAACAATACACAAGCCCCTCCGTCGGATGGGACCGGTCAGCACTCTTTCCAGGAAATGAAGGCGCGGTTGCACCGGACGCTGATCAACCGGATGGATTTGACGAAGCTGTCGTCGCTTACACCGGAACAGGTCCATGCGGAAGTTTCGCGCCTGGCCGAAACCGTGCTTGCACAGGAAGCCATGCCGTTGTCCGTTTCCGAACGGGAACGACTGGTCAACGACGTCCAGCACGAGCTCTTCGGACTTGGACCACTCGAGCCGCTGCTCGCCGATTCAACCATCTCCGACATTCTCGTGAACCGTCACGACATGATCTATATCGAGCGCCGCGGCAAACTCGAACCAACCAACGTTCGCTTCAAAGACGACGAGCACCTGATGCGCGTTATCGAGCGCATCGTGTCGTCAGTCGGCCGCCGTATTGACGAATCGTCACCGATGGTCGACGCGCGCTTGCAGGATGGCTCGCGCGTTAACGCCATTATTCCGCCGCTGGCGATCGATGGGCCAGTCGTATCAATCCGCCGTTTCGGTTCTGACCCGTTGAAGATGTCGACGCTGATCGATTTCAAAGCATTGACGAAAGATATCGCAGACATGTTGCAGATGGTCGTGACCGCGCGCCTGAACGTTTTGATTTCGGGGGGCACGGGCGCCGGTAAGACGACGCTGCTGAACGCGTTGTCAGCTTACATTCCGGAAAACGAACGCATCGTCACGATCGAAGACTCGGCGGAACTTCAACTTCAACAGCCGCACACCGTCCGCCTTGAAACCAGGCCGCCGAACATCGAAGGCCGCGGTGAAGTGACGCAGAGAGATCTCGTTCGCAACGCACTTCGTATGCGTCCCGATCGCATAGTGATCGGCGAAGTCCGTGGTGGTGAAGCGATCGACATGCTTCAGGCCATGAACACCGGTCACGACGGCAGTTTGACGACGATTCACGCGAACACTCCGCGCGACGCGCTGTCGCGACTCGAGACGATGATCCAGATGACTGGTATGCGCCTCTCGGATCGTGCGATGCGCCAGCAGATCGCCTCGGCCCTGAACCTCGTGGTCCAGGTAGCGCGCTTGTCTGACGGTTCGCGCCGCGTCACGTCCATTTCTGAAATCACCGGCATGGAAGGCGAGACGATCACCATGCAGGAAATCTTCCAATACGAGAGGACCGGCGTCGATGCTCAGGGCACGGTGCTAGGACGTTTCCGCCCGACAGGAATTCGCCCGCGGTTCGCCGAACGGTTGAAAGCTTGCGGCTTGCAGTTGCCGCGCGTCTTCTTCGAGGAGATGTAGTCAAATGGTCATATCGTTTCTCGTATTCATATTTGCGCTGTTCCTGGTGTTGGGCGCGTATCTGCTGGCGACTCATGGCACAGACAGGAAGCGTGCACGCCTGCAAAAGCGACTCTCGGAAGCGCTGCTGCACTCCGCACACACAGAAGACGTCGAGGTGGTGCTCGCTCGCAACGAGCTGATGAGCGAGATCCCCTGGGTCAACCGCACGCTCGTCAGCATGCAGTCTGCGTTGCACTTGAAGCAGATGTTGGACCAGGCTGATCTGCACATCACGCCGTCGCGCCTGCTCATGTTTTCGTTCATGGCGGGCATGCTCGGAGCGCTGGCAGCCTCAGTGCTCACCGTCTTCATTCCGTTGATGATTCTTGCCGGACTTGTTTGCGCTTCACTGCCGCTGTTGCACGTTTGGTATAAACGCAAGAAACGGTTTGACGCTTTTCTCGAACATCTTCCTGACGCGCTCGATCTGATGTGCCGGGCGCTCAGCGCGGGACACGCCTTCTCAGAATCTCTGCACATGGTTTCGGATGAAATGCCCGAGCCGATCGCTACCGAGTTTCGCAAGACTTACGAAGAACAGAATCTCGGTCTTTCACTGAAACTGGCGCTCGAGAACCTGACGGCAAGGATGCCGCTGCTCGATCTGAAGATGTGTGTCACCGCAATCCTGATTCAGCGTGAGACCGGCGGTAACCTGAGCGAGATTCTGGAGAAGGTTGCCTACACGATCCGCGAACGCTTCCGCATCCTCGGAGATCTGAAGACGTTGACGACGAGTTCGCGTCTGTCCGCGTGGCTGCTGTGTGGATTGCCAATTTTCGTGGCGCTGATGGTCACGGTAATGAACCCTGAATACATGAGCGTGCTCTGGAAAGATCCTCGCGGTCATTACCTGATCGCGATCGCGTTGTTCATGCAGATCACGGGTATGTTGATTGTTAGAAAGATTTTGAAGATCAAAATTTAGGACTTTGGGCTTTGGACTTTGGTCTTAAGCATGCTCAATGCCTTAGACCTAAAACCAAAGACCCAAAACCAAAGACCACATGATAATCATCATCGCCATCTCCACTTTCGTATGCATCTCCCTCGGACTGCTGGGTGTTTACTGGTTGGTGTATCGGCCACAGAGTGCCGCCACTGAACGGCTGCGCCGCATGGGCGGTAATGACGTTGGTGCGAACGCAACCGTGCAATCAGTGGTCCTTCCGGACGGGAGTCCGGCTGCTGACATCGCGCAACGCCTCGCACAACCAATCAATAAGCTGCTGCCCACGTCCGCGACTGAAGCGCGCAAACTTCAAAAGCAACTGATGCACGCGGGCTTCCGTTCGAATGAAGCTCCGCTCATCTATCGCGCGATTCAAATCGCTTCGATGGCCGGTTTCCCGCTGATCGTGGCTGGAATATGTGCCTTGATGGCGCGACCGCTTCAGAGTGCAGTCGTCTGGATCATGCTTGCGTTCGTGCTTGGCTTTGCGCTCCCGCGTTTCGTGCTGAAGAGAATCACGTCGAACCGGCAGAGAGAGCTGCGCTGGGGACTCGCCGACGCGCTGGACCTGATGGTTGTCTCTGTCGAAGCGGGACTTGGATTGAATGCGGCGATGATGAAAGTCTCGAGTGAGTTGAGAGATGTGCACAGCGCGATTGCCATCGAATTCGAGCTCGCCAATCTCGAAATCAGAGTCGGACGCGAGCGCGACGAGGCATTGCGCAATCTGGCTGAGCGTACCGGCGTCGACGATCTGCGCAGTTTAGTCGCGATGCTGATTCAGACGGACAAGTTTGGTACTTCGATAGCGAAAGCGCTGCGCGTCTTTTCTGATTCACTACGAACCAAACGCCGCCAGCGCGCCGAACAGGAAGCACAAAAAGCGGCCGTCAAGCTTCTGTTCCCGTTGTCCTGTTTCCTTTTCCCGACACTTTTTATCGCGATACTTGGCCCTGCCGCGATCAACCTCATGGACGTTCTCGACAAGATGTAGAGGAGTGATCATGAACAAACGTAGACTCATAGCAGTGCTAATCGCTTTTGTGTTGACTGTCGCCGCGACCGCGATGTGGAGTGCTTCCACTGACGAGCGTGACGGCGATCCCGATGCAATCGTTCTCGAGGACTCGGGTTCCGAGGCAGGCGCCGTCGACGTGCCGCAGAAGAAGGGTGGAAACAAAGTCGTCAAGGTTCTGGCAGCGCCGTTCAAGGCCTTCGGAAAACTGTTCGGTCGCGGCGATGACAAAAACAAGATTCATCGCATGACCGAGAAGGACGCCGAGCGATTTCAGTCTGCCGCTGTCACCAGAATCGAAGATGCCCGCAATCCAGGCACGAAAAGAGAGACTTCGGATGGCTCCGCACGCGAACATCTCGAAGCGGGAAGGGCATACCTTCTCGAGAATCGCTATAACGAAGCTATCTCCGAACTTTCGCTGGCAGCTTCGCTCGATCCGAAACTTACCGAAGCGCACAACCTGTTAGGCGTGGCGTTTGACAAGAAGGGTTTCGGCGATCGTGCGAAAGAGTCGTTTGAACGTGCAGTGAAAATTGAAGAAGACGCCGACACGCTC